>Ga0209208_10010126_pt1 | contig 12291 bp, 12 predicted proteins | sample S1TSphfallax_3_FD_187694 | JGI IMG/M metagenome (GOLD analysis project Ga0209208, IMG submission 187694) | Host-associated microbial communities from peat moss isolated from Minnesota, USA - S1T2_Fd - Sphagnum fallax MG (SPAdes) (version 2) | ecosystem: Host-associated > Plants > Peat moss >...
CCCCCCCTCCCCATTTCAAGAATATGACAGCTGGTTATGTAGCTTCCTTACCACAATAATAGTAGGCATGACAAAAATCTATAATGTCTGCACAAAGCTAAGCCAGTAGGACTACCCTCAGGTCACAATTCTGTGCTTTACAAACCTCTGCCTGCAACCAAATGTAGTCAATCACATTGATGACAAATCTCAAAATGAGTGCCATCCTAGAGCTGCTTCTCCTGAAAAGCATTGCAAAGTTGCACAGCTGTCTCTTAGCACAAAGGTCTCAACTAGGCTTTCTAATGTTCATTGACTTGTGCAGGAATTGGTGGGCAAAATAGGGCTTTTTTACCTAGTCCCATTGCCTCGCATGCTTTTCCTGTGTGAATCCAGACCTGGCATCCCCTTGCGCATCATGGCTACAAACTCATCATAGTTGATGCGCCCATCATGGTCAGTGTCCACCTCCCTGATGATGTCCTTGATGGTATCTCTTTCACCCATGTTATTTTTCATCATGGCTTGCTCCAACTCATCAATGGTGATGTAACCACTATGATCTGTGTCAAAATGTTGGAATGCTGCATACAGGTGGTCCTCCTTCTCCATCTTATTCAGATGCATTGTTGCTGTTATGAACTCGTTAAACTCAATTGTACCATTTCCATCCACATCAGCTGCTTGCATGAGTTGCCGAACCTCAGATTCCAACAACTTAGAGCCCTGCTTTGCCAATCCTGTTTTCAATTCCTCAAATGTAATGGTTCCACTGTTGTCAGTGTCCATGCTCTTGAACATCTCCTTCAAACCCATGATCTCATCCTCTGACAAACTCTCAGCAATGACCTTGAGTGCCATTTTCTTCAGCTTGTTCATGGCCGAGAATTGCTTCAGTCTAGATAGAACAGCACTATCGAGTGGCTTGTCTGGGGCCTCACCATCCTCCTTGACCCAATCATGGGTCAAGACCTCATGGGCTGTCAAGCGACATTTTGGGTCTTGCTGTAGCATCTTCTTGATTAAATCCTTGGCCCCTGATGAGATCTCAGGCCATGGATCACTTTTTAAATCAAGCTCACCACGTAGGACAGCATCAAATATGCCTTGCTCTGTCTCTGCCCAAAATGGAGGCACTCCACACAGAAGAATGTACAGAATCACACCTGCACTCCACACATCAGCCTCAGGCCCATAGTTGCGTCGCAGCACCTCAGGTGCCACATAGTATGCACTTCCCACAATGTCTGTAAACACCTCTGAAGGCTTGAAGAACACAGAGAGCCCAAAATCAGTGGCTTTGAGAGCAGCATTCTCAGCCTTGTTGGCTAGTAAAAAGTTCTCAGGTTTCAAGTCCCGGTGCATCACACCCAATGAGTGACATATCTGCACCACTTTGACTATTGTCCTGCACAAGGATGCTGCAGCTCTCTCACTGTAGTGTCCCCGCTTTATGATTCGATCAAAGAGCTCCCCTCCTGCACACAGTTCCATCACCAAATGCACGGATTGCTTGTCCTCATATGCTCCCTTTAACTCCACAATATTCTCGTGCCCTGACAAGTGGTGCATAATCTGCACTTCTCGCTTCACATCCTCAAAATCCTCCTTGGTGATCAGTTTTCTCTTGGCAATAGACTTGCAAGCAAAAACCTCTCCAGTCTCATTGTGTGTGCACAGATAGGTAACTCCAAACTGCCCACGACCAAGTTCCCGTCCCAAAGTGTAAGTCTTTCGCACATCTTCAAGAGGTCGGCCAAGCACATGGCCAATGGCGGGGGAACGCTGAGGCCTAGGGATAGCAGGTGTCACAGGAGGAACAGGAGGAACGGTGTGTGTGTTGTTGTTGTGGTTGCCATAGGAGGCAGGAGCAGATGAAGTCTGGGGATGGTGGGAAGTTGAAAAAGCAGCAGCATCTGCCTTGCCACTGCTTGTATGGCTGTTGCCACCACACTGATTCCCCATACTTTTGATACCTAGTGTGTTACTCCAAATCTGCCAATGCAGCACAGCTGACTGGTTATAGATGCACACTGTGGTTATAATCATAGTTGCACAGTAGACTGCAAACTCTACCATGAGATGACAAACAATCAAAGTTGATTGACATACAGTCTGTAAGCATGTGACTCTAACATCAACAATGAAGGAACTCATGGTGGCAGCAGATTTCCAATGGATGAGATAACAACCTATTGGTTCTATTCTTTGCAAAACCAAGAAAGAACAGTTTAGAGGCCGGTTTTTGTACAATGGCATTTTGGAAGGGCCTAGAGACTGCAATAATAGTGGCAAAGTTTAAGTGAGGAGGTTAGGCCCAACATAAACAAGATACAAGACTAATTCTTAGCTCGGCTATTTTATCTATCTTTCTTACAAAATAGCATAACGCAGTCATCTCACTTCCCTTAGCTCAGATCCAAGCCCTAGTCCAGAGCTCAAGGCAAAGGCGTTGTTGTCTCCTGCTGAGAGAAACGATGTGAAACGGATTCCGAGCTAAATGCCAGTCTATTAAGACTTTAAATCGACCGGCAACACAGGATCTGTGTAGGTACTCTCCTCACTTTCACAAACAAAACAAACCACTGCCATCACGAGGTTTACAATGGCCCACCGGCTGACACTTGATACTAGAACCTCCTGCATTTACCGACGCATCTAGCAAACATCAGAGAATCTGTACAGCAGCAGCAACAAGCACATCACTGATCTCTTATTAACATCCTTATTTCCGATCTGGTTCTTCTGATCCCTTTCCAACTTCCAACACGTTCAAATATAGCAGGAGAAGACAAAGCCAGAAGGTGATCAACAAAAAACCTGGTTGATTGACAAGGGAAAAGAAACCGAAAAACCAGAACCAAGGACGCAGCAGCAGCAGCAACAGAGCAGCAAGCGTTGTCGTTAATAGAGCCTCCTACTTCTCCTCTGCATTGAAAAATCCAAACAAACACACACGACCGCCGCTTTCTTGTGTTGACATTGTGGGTGAGAATGTAGTCAAGAGAGAGAGGAAAGCTCCAAATCCAAGCACGAGAAGACTGCGAAGAATCCCGTCCCTGGAAAAAACAACTCGAGTTAGAAGGATTGACCCGTAAATCGCGAGCCTCAAACCCTAGAGCCCTACTTTAGGACGACAGAAAGTATGTAGGCCTGGTAACGCCCGAGGACGGGTGCGTACTCGGACTATGGGCCCGTCCTCGGGCGTTACACATCGTAAAGACCGAGCTGATTTCTTTACGGGGTGATACCCGGCCAAGGTTGGAGCGCATGGGTATCTATCTCTACGGGGTGATGCCCGACGAATGTAGGAGCAAATGGATGATATCTTCAGGGGGTGGTGCCCGCAAATTCAGGAGCAATTAGCGGGCGATGCCTGACGAATGTAGGAGCAAATGGATGATATCTCTAGGGGGGGTGATGCCCAACGAATGTAGGAGCAAATGGATGATATCTCTAGGGAGTGATGCCCAACGAATGTAGGAGCAAATGGATGATATCTCTAGGGGGGTGATGCCCAACGAATGTAGGAGAAAATGGATGGTATCTTACGAGGGTGATGCCTGCAAATATAGGAGAAAATGGATGATATCTTTACAAGGTGATACCCGTCAAATGTAGGAGTGCCATCATCCTAGGCATCCCCTTTTTACAAGGTGATGCGATCAAATGGATCCTATAAGGCTCCTAGAGGGGATCCTATAAGGGGATCCTATAAGGGGGTCCTATAGGGGATTTGATTGCAATCCCCTATAGGATCCCCCTATTAAGGCCATCCTATAGGCTTCCTATAGGGAATCCCTTGTAAAATGTAGGACTACCATCTCCACTCCAACAATGATGCCCTCCTCTCGCACTTTTTAACCTTGTAAAGACCAAGCTTGTTGTTTTAGTGCTGAAAAAATTGGGCCAGGTCTTTAGTAGGCTTTTTACAACACCCAACAAATGAGCTCCCCCCCTTGAAAGGAAGAAGAGTTAAATGATGCTTGAAAAGCCCACAGCCTTGGAGCTTTACCCTTACACATAAGGTCCTGTTTGGACTAAGGAAAACGATGTTACACTTGAAGAAGAAAAGAGTGTAATAAATTTGACCTGACTGCTGCTCAGTATTTCTGATTGGTTTATCATAATGATTGGTCCAGGTGATTTGCTATGCTACTAGGTAGTAGTAGTCCCCCACAATTTCAGCAGAGTATTCAGGCTAAACCTTATCTTAGATGACCGCCACTAGGGTTTCTCTTTTTTAAGGTTTTTGGTGATATAGTCAAACTGGCGATCGTTCAGAAAATAATTTAGCCAAATTTTGGTTACATACTGGATATGAAAGTAGTGAAAAATAAAAATAAAAATTTCTATATCCTTGGCTACCTACTGGAACTTATTATAAAAATCTGGCAATTTAGAAAAAAATAAAAAAAATTCTTCAAAATTTTCACCAATTTGGGCCAATTTTTTCATGAAAAATCCTTTGCTTTTTTAGGACTGCCACTTTTGGCAACACAACAAAAATGAGGAAGGAAAACAATGGTTCTAACTTCTAGCCCGTGTTACTTGGGGCTATGGGCTTGCTGGTTAAACCGGTGTTGGTTTTAACAGCCTTTTTCTTTACAACTGAAATTATGCCAGAAAGAAAAATTTAGAACTTAAAAATGGCTAAAATGAAGTGGTTTAAAATATTTTCATCCGCAAAAATTGAAAAAAAATCACCCGATTTCTCCACATAGGTTAAAAGCATAGGTGAATTATTTATTTTTTATTTTTTTGAATTTTTACTTTCATGTTTTGTGTATAGCCAAATTTGGGTAAGTCTTCTTGTGGATGATTGCCACTTTGGCTACATCACAAAACTTGACAGGCAAAATACATAGAGTAGGAAATTGTTCCATGAAGGTCCCCCATAAAAATGAAACTCACAATTCATAATGCCAATGCCATCTCCTTTTCTCTTATTCTTGTTCTCATTGTTCCTTTCTTCATTTTTGTCTAGTGTCACCATGTCATTGTGAAGAGACCATCATTAGCATGTTGGAGTCACGTATCATAGCAAGCCATACAAGAGGCCAATGCATCACCATTGCTAGTAGCATCATGTCACAACATCATAACGCGTCAACATTGTCACCATCACAAACGCATTATTATGTTGCAATGGCATCATCATTAGCAGCATCACCATTGGGAGCCACCAACACATCGTGTCACAACAACATCACCATTATGAAATGAGTTTTTTTTTTTTTTGGGTCATTTTTCATTGTGTGTGTGTGTGAAAAAGATAATCCCTAGAATTTGTGTGTTGAAAATAGTCCTTGTTTCATTTCGTCATTCTTTGCTTTGTCATTATTTGTTTCATTGTTTTTCGTTAAGTCGTTATTGAAACTTCAAACAAAATTATTGTGTGTGTGTGTGTTTGTGGTTTTCACAAATGAGCACCGCCATGAACTACCTTTTTCATGTCTATGAGTGATAGTCTAGAATTCAACTAGAATGTATGTTTGAAATGCAAAAGGGAAACTAGAAAATTATCCACACCCTACTTGGATTCCAATTGCATTTTTCATGTTTGTGAATGACAGTTTGGAATCCAACTAAAATGTGTGTTTGAAATGCATAAGGGAAATTTAAAAACCATGTTGGATTCCAAATTGTCATTCACATATCTACATAACAAAGCCTAACCCACATTGGAATTTTGCTCCAACTCCAATACTTACATCAAAGACTTAAACCACCTTGTGTTAACTATAATACCTACATCACAAATTTGTACCCACCTTATGTTAATTGTAATACCTGCATGTAATGTTTTTAACATATTGGAAGAATTCTTTTAAATACAATAAATGAATTAATTCTTTTTTATGTAAATGAGGTTACTGCAATACCTACATTCAAACTTCCCAAATTCACTTGTTGATAAATAATACTTGCATCCAAACTTCCAAATTTTCATTGTTGAAAACTTTCCTAATGTATATAATGTTTTAAATTATTGGGTATTTTTTATGTTTTCTTAATGATTATATATGAAGTATAATGCCTACAATATATATTTTCCATTAGCTAAATTTGTATACATCATTATGGTTTCACGTAACATAAAACATGTGCATATATTGGATTTTTAAATCCAAAATATTATTAGTAACATTTGGTATACAATAATACTATAAGCCTTAAGTATAAATGAACAAGCAAAGATTTAAAGGAATATGATGCCTATTGGATCTAGAGATTGATATTAATTCATGAAATCTTTGCTTGCAAACATTTGTGTGTTTGATCATTGTTTCATGCCAATCTTTCAACTTATGAATCAAATAACTTAAATGATCACCTACATGATGTAATGGCATTCATAGGTGTAATGATTCATTTGCTTTTGTGAGAAAAATGTTTGGAAATTTTGCCACAACTTTCGTGATTGAGGGTGGCATGGTCACAAAATGCAACCCCTCCTTGTGTGCATCCTTCAACAATGTTTTGCATCATGTGTTTTAAACAAATTAATATTTCTTCCAAAGGAAAAATTGAAATTATCTGTTTATCAAAAACCCCAATTTCATCCATAGGATGCACACCCTTTCCACAGTTTAATCAAACCAATATTTATGACCCCTTCATCACCATTATTTCACCATCATCTTCAAAATCTGACCCATCCAAAATATGTTTAAGGTCTCCAAACATGACCATCAAGCTTCCACAATTATATATATATCATGTTCCATAATAATCAATGATATTTTTTTGGGTAACATCGATGGCCATGAAAATAATAACAATTTGATGGTTGCAAAGATTCCCTTGCAATGCCCACTCACATGTGCAACTTGCATATTCATTTTTTAAAAACTAATGTTTGCCTACATGTGTTTGTTGAGCTATTTATGGATGCTATGTGTTCGCAACAATAACATATGTCTACATGTGCTTTGATATTGTTTACAAGTATTTTTAGGTTTTGATTGTAAGTTTTGAATTTTTGTTGAGTTTCATGAAAGCTCAAGTTTTATAAAACTTGAAAGAAGCCATAATTATTGATCAATCTAACTTCTTGAATTTCATTATATCAAAACCTTCAAGCCAAAAGAAAAATTCAATAATTCCAACCCCAAGTTCAATTGTTCTCCTAACATTTTGCCTATTTGTTTTGGTATGTATATATAAAGAGAAAAAATCCAATGTTCCATTCACATGTCTATAAACTCTCACAAAGGTCCACCAATTTGATTTTTTATCTATAGAAAGAAAAATAGAATCTTTGATCCATTTTCAAGTTTGTACAACTTCATGTGGTTTACCTTTTTTTTTTTTTTTTGGATGCATAGAAAAAGAAATGAAGTCCAATAGTGGGAGGGTTTAGGGTTTAGGGTTTAGGGTTTAAAGTAAGCCATAGTGGGAGGTGGAAAGAATTTTCTAGGATACTTGGACAACTAAGTTTCCTTGGGTTGAGTTTGTTTTTGGTGAAAATGGCAAGCTACACCATGTGAGGTGCTAGATTTGCTTTGTGGTAGAACCTTAGGAAAGTTACTAATGTCAAACTATATGGGTTCAACAAGCACAATGGTAGAAAAAAATGTACATGCCCTGCTTTAAGGTATAAAATGTGTGAATTATTCACAAGTTCCAACACCTAACATGGATTTTTTTTTGAAATAATCTATGATTTTACAAGGCGTAATTTTGTGTTTGAAGAAATGGTCAATGTAAAGAAGACAACTGAAATGACAAAAAAATGCATTTTGTTATTTTCTATTATATTTTGAAACACAAGAGGCCAATGATGGATTTCAAGAACATGCAAGGCTTCTATGAGTTTTTGAAGGTTGATAAAAACATAAAAGAAAAACACATTATAATGATTCTAATGGATGGGAAATGGCAAACTACATGCATAATGTGGTTTTGGTGTAACTTGAAATGCAGTTTAGAAGTTTCATTTCATTGAGTTGAGTTGTGATGAGGTAACCATTTTTTATGATTGGAGCTAAATGTTTGTTCATTATTATGCACAATTAAAAATTGGATGAGAGTGCCCATATTTTTGAATTTACCAAGGTTCATTAAAGGTGATGGTGGTGGTGCATTACTAGCTAACCATTGTGTTGATTGCCTTTCCATTTTTGGGGGTTTGTCTAATGGGGATTTGGCATCAAAACTAATTTACTTTGGTCCAAATTACATCACAATCTTCCAAGACTTAAAAATAGATGTGATAGGTGAAAACACACTAAGGTGTAATAGTTTTAAGCACATATGGAAGTCCATACTTGCCTAAATTAACACTACATAAGCAATGTGAAAGCATGATACTTTAAATCACACAAGTAATTTTGTAAATTATCATTCAAAATTAATTGTAAGAAAATTCCAACCTTAGTTTACTTTATGGAGAACTTAAATTTGAAATATGAACTTCTAAATCCTTACATTCACTAAAGAAAGGACTTAATGGGAAAGAAAACCATAATTCAAAGTACATAGAAAAAATTGGTCATCCAAATCCTCTCAAAAATTCTTCCTTAATATCAATGTTACAACAACATATTATCATTGAATCCTTTATTTTATACAAATAATAGTATGAATATGATTCATATTCATCAATCATGGATTGTTACAATTTCTTAGTATTTAAAAAAAAGTCCAAAAAAATGACAATTCAAAAATGTTGTGTGACAACATTTTATGGATAGTGCAATGTGTTTTCATCATGACAAGGCAATTAACAAACAAACACATGCACCATTTTTGCTAGGCATCCATTGCATGGCACATACACTAATAGAAATCTTCAAATATATGACTAGGTTTATGACTTGCATTCTAGTCATAAAAGACATGTGTGAAATCATTAGTGATAGTCTAGCCATTATTTAATTATTTTTATTATTACAAATTAGACCCAAAGAATACTTGGGGAACATTATTTTAAAATTTTTAAATTTTATTGTTATAATATAAATAATCATATTTTTTTGAATTTTGCTATTTTCCATCCTATCAATTGTTGACACGTTTCACCATTTAAGCTAAGTTCAAAACCCTAATTTAAGTGGTTAAACAAACCACCTAATCTGCCTACTTAATTCGTTTGTAATCAACTAACCTAGGTAGTCTAGGTAGGTACAAAATATTTAGTCAATATTTTAATGTTGACCATAATGAATTTCATTTGTGAAGTTTGATCTTAGGTACCCCAAGGATGGAACTCAACTCCTTTACCACCAAATCACCCCATTGGTTGTCTGAATAGTCTAATGTTTATTCTATTTAAACCATACTTCGTTTAAATATTACATAAAACCTCAAATTTGATCATTTATATTCATATTAATAATTTTTTTTAATGAAAAAAAAGAAATTTTATTCATAAATTTCCTTCAATATATATATATATATAAATTTTACATAAAATTTTAATTCATTTCAAAATAAAATTATTTGAATTTTGTTGTTGAATAATGTTTCAATGACCATTTTTTGAAAAACATTAATTCAAACACACAATTAGTAAATGGAAAAACCTTTGTGGCTAGTACATGAATAAATAAACCTTCATTTGATTTAGGAATTTATATTATAGAAATTTGCTTCAAATATATCATAATTTTACCAATAATTTTTAGTTTAATCTTATGAATTCATATAATTCATCCACATAAAATATTTATAAATGGATCATAAATAAATTATATATAAGTAATGTTTATGTAATTAGTCATATTAAATATGTTGTATAAATTTAATCTACATATTTTTATTTAATAATAATAATAATATTATTATTATTATTATTATATTAATATATTAACTAATTTTCTGAAATCATAAATTATATTCAATTTGTATACATATAATATAATATAATATAATTATGTAATGGTATTTTATACATATGTAAAATACAATGATTTGTTTATATAAATATAATATATATAATTTTATTTAAATTTATGATAAAAGTTTATGTGTACATATAAATTATATATTTTCCACATATTACATTTCTATTTTATTTTTAAATAACAATATACAAATATATTTCTAATATATCATGCTTTTACCATTAAATTTTATTTCAACGTATAATATCTAAGTTTATTCACCTTGAATATTTAATATGGATCATATATCGAATATAATTTAAAAAAATGTAAAAAATGTTCTTATATTACTTAAATATAAAACATTAATTAAAATCAGTTCCTTGCATGTTGTAGTTTATTATGTCCATTTATACTCATGTTAAATTACTAATAGTCATTTTTGAATAATTGTAAAGTAATTGTATGACCACGTTGTTTATGTAATGACATATCATTTTGTCTAGGTCATTTGCATATTTATTCTTTAATCATATTTGAAATGATTTTATCTTGGTCACATTTCCAAATGATATTTTGCATGTTCATATCACTTTGTTATCAATCATGGATGCCATATGGATGAAAATTTGCAATGAAAAAACAATGTCATCCTTCCTATTACCACTTCATCATCTACTATTTAAATGCACCACTAATATATGATTGCAACTTCTTCCACATAGGATTTAAAGTAAGATCCTATGACTATAATCAATTATGTAGTTGTTTAAGACATTTAGTTATTGATTTCTTGGTTTGCAAAGTACACAATTCCTTATAATGATAAATAGAATTTGGTTGTGTAAGTATTATCCAACTTGCCCTTTGTTGTGAAAGTTGAAGCCTTATTGGCATCAATGCATATGTATTTTGTTCATTTTCTGAAAAGGCACCTTGAGCATAACAAATTAATGGAAATTATTGAGACCAAAAGCTTGAAGGTTCCTCACAATGTTAAAATTTAGTGGACATCTATGTTTACACTTGCTAAACAAGTCTTGTTTAAGTACACGTCATTTGTTATGAAGATGGTTAAAGACGTTTTAAGGAAAGCCTTAATTGCAAATACAAATTATGAAATGTTTTTTGATCTTGACATTGTTTTGAAATAGACTTGTGTTTTACCAATTTTAGAGGTGGTGGAAACTTTGTTGAAACTTGCCCAAGGGAAGGTCACATATGTTTATGATTTCATGGTTGTAATCAAATTAAATGTTGGTGATTTATATAACATGTATGCAAACCATATAAAAAGGTATGATGATCTTAAATTTCAAACCTCCAACAACTTGGTGGATCATACTTGTGATGTTCTTTTCATGGTTTTGTGGCTACAACTAGAAACTTAAATTGAGTTCTTGCCATTCAAGAACTTTAGAACTAAATGTACATGCCACATAGGACAAATGTTGCAACTAAGGAAAAGTTTATGGTGAATAGGGGTAATTTGGAACATGTAATGTAGTTAGTAATAAAACAATGCATAATGGCAACAATGGGGTTGATCAAATGAACTAGAGAGGCATTTTCTTGCCCAAGATCTCACAAATGCTATTAGGTTCATTTATCCCCAATAATAAATGTCATTTGATGTAGAGGCAACATTTCTGAATCACCTTGCAATTGTTGAAGGCACATTTATACCATCCTACAACAATATCTCTATTTGAATATATGGTTGCTTGTTTATGAAATCCATCCTTGTTTGATCAATGAGCCTTTTTTCTTCATGTGTACTTTGAAGGTCAACAATCATTCATGTTGATTTGCATCCATCACAATTTGGAACTCCTACAAATAAGATGTGGGGATGGTGGGGTTTTAATGGTAATGTTGTTCACATATTGTCAAAATACATTAAACTTGAGAAACTGACAATTCTAATGGTTTTCGATAATGTGGAGGATGGAGAAACTATCTCTATAGTGGATTTCATAAAATCTAAACTTCTCAATTGGTTAACCACAAATCTAGACTTGGTGGTCTACATGTATACATAATAATTTTGTGAAATGGATTTTTTCCCTTTCTATAATACAACTCATGAGTGGACCAAAGGAAAAGTTTGTTATGGTGAACAACATTAACTAACTAAAAAATCAAACAACTAGGTTTTTATTAACTAAGTTTTAGAAGAAGTCTTATGCGCTTTCTTGGCTTTTGTTGAATGGACAATTGTATTTGAGTTCTTGGTTGATTTTTTCAACAACATGGAATGAGGTCAACCTTTTAAACTATTTTACGAAATATGAAAGGTGGAATTTATTCTTGGTTTTTTTTGTTTTTTTTTTTTTTTTTTTTTGGTTTTTTTTGTTTTTTTTTTTTTTTTGGTTAAATGGAAGTTTGGTATGTTTATGGTATGGGGGTTGATGGATTTGTTTTAACATTTGCAAGTGCACAAAGGTTTAGTGGGTTGGGTTCTTAGCATTTGAAGTCGTTC
>Ga0209208_10010127_pt1 | contig 12289 bp, 10 predicted proteins | sample S1TSphfallax_3_FD_187694 | JGI IMG/M metagenome (GOLD analysis project Ga0209208, IMG submission 187694) | Host-associated microbial communities from peat moss isolated from Minnesota, USA - S1T2_Fd - Sphagnum fallax MG (SPAdes) (version 2) | ecosystem: Host-associated > Plants > Peat moss >...
CTAGAGGATGAAAAAAAATAGTTAACTTAGAGGTTGTCACAACCCGAGGATGAAAAAAAATAGTTAACTTAGAGGTTGTCACAACCTGAGGATGAAAAAAAATAGTTAACTTAGAGGTTGTCACAACGCGAGGATGAAAAAAAATAGTTAACTTAGAGGTTGTCACAACGCGAGGATGAAAAAAAATAGTTAAAGTAGTTAACTTTGTAGTGGTAGAAGGTCTGAAACATTTGGTGCTTTGCTTGGAAGTAGGAGATGATGGTACATCTGATACATTTTTTAGGTGTATGAATGTGGACTTTATTGGGATTTCTATCCAGTGCATTCGTGAGCCAATAGATGAGTGCACTGAACAATATGTATCAAATTTTCTACTTGTACAAAAATGTCAAGCTTGGTTGTATTCAATCAAGTTAGTACATCATCCACCTCATTGCCTAACATTCATTTGTGTGATTGCATATTGTGTTAAATTTGCCTCACAATACAAGCTTTTCCATTCACATACATTGTAATGAAAATACAAATGCTTCAATGTATAGCAATACTTTAAGCATTAAGGTTATTTTGTAGGTGATAGAGCTTGTATTGGCTCCTATGTTCGTTGCTATCATGTTCACAAGGCAAAGAGGCTCTTATTTGCAATTGCCATCATACTGGCTAGCAACTAACAACACAAGTGGAAAACAGAACTACACATTTCCTCAAAACAAGCGCTGCTCTTGCTCTGACAGATTGCTCCAGTTGTTAAGATGTTCACAACTGGAGAACAAATGGCAATGTTAGATATTTCATTGCAATAATAGCCCAGGAATAACCACCCTTTGTTCGATTTTGAATTTACAATTCATTAATGTAACTCTCACTCATGCAGACCTTCCAAGGGCAGCTTCTTTCTTTCCCAATCAGGCTTGCTTATATATTGAATTGAGTGTCCAACCTGCTAGCTGTTTGAACTGACACACCTTCAAGGCAGAAGATACAAGCTTCACACAAATCACAATATAGTTGCAGCAATGACACAATAGCAACATGCCACTGAATATAAGAAAAGTAAGACAACAGTGCACCAGAACCACCAGAACACATAGCCTGCACTGTTTACTCACAAACTAAACAGACTAGTAAACCAGATGGCTCTCTACACCAAAACAATGGTGGCCCTCTGTTGCAAACTAATCTATCCAATCTCAATCTCATCAGAGTCTGCTGCCTTCTAAACTACAAACAAGCTCAATCTACAACCTAAAGATCAAACTAAAATTACTGATGCCACCTGCAAGCTCATATCAGCTGTGTCACAGAAACACTGCAAAAAATGTTAAAAAACCAACTGCATAAGCTTTTCATGACTGCAGAAACCACTGTCAGGACTCAGAACCCATGCATTTCTCTCACAGAACCATGGAACATCCCCTCACAACTTTTTCTTTCACTCATGTAACTGGAACCCGAGTGTAGATGGTGTAGTTCCTCTTTGATGTTCCAGTCCTTCATGTAGCCAACTGTGGAAGGTAGGTCAGAGTGAGGGGATAATAAGGACTTCCACTTGGAATCCCCCCTAAGGATTTGAGCAGCTCACCGGGTTCCAGATTTTCCAACATTCCAACATTTGGTGAGAATCTTACCTTGTTTTTCACTACACACAACATCACAGTGCATGAAAGGCAACATGGTACATAGCTTTAGAGTTGAACACTCCTGTTACTCATGCCCACCAAAGTTAAGGATATTTGTCTACTTTCCTCACAGTCCAGTTCACAGTTGGCTTTTGCCCAGAGAAATCAGACTGATGAAGCACAACCAAATTATTTGGCTTCATTTTTCTCCACTTCCCCCTATTACTGTTATGTGAAGTAAACACAGAATTAAGGAAAATAAATAGCAGTAACCTTGACCCCACTGACCTATGCAAAAACAGCCTGGTGCTACTGATATATGTCTACATAAGTACTGAGAACTTCTCCATACTTATGCTTTCAGTCAACCTCAATAATTGAGGTGTAACCAAATAATAAGGTTGCAGATGTTTCAGATCTGACAACATGTCAGTGAAAAGGAAAAGCAAGGAAACCCTACGTAACACAACGCAGAAAAAGAAACTGAGGGGCAGTGTGAACAACAGTGACAGTCACACCATGTTCAGACACCTTCAATAGCCAACATTTAAGGTAGTGATCAGCTACCACAACATCCCCACTGCCTTCATCAGCTCTTGGCAGTGAGTGGATGTACATGTATTAACCAGTGTATTCAATTGCTGTCATAGGGCTGGCACCTAGAGGAAGACTCATACATGATGCTGGCTGGATCAGCAACACCTAAAAGAGGAAGCAAAAAGAGAGAAACATGACAGATAACTCTTAAGAGTATGATCTTTATGGGCAAATCCATAGAGACCATAGTGCACCAATTGTTAGTCCAGAGAAATGAAATGACCTGCTGGGTCACTGACATCTGCAGATATCCTGTCTCTCTTATCAGAGTTCAACTGCTCCAGGTATTTTATGAAGAGTGGGTTGATAGCCTGCAAAACTTTGGTAAGATCTTAACAGTGATAAGCAAAAATTGACAGTTGAAGGAAATGGAAGACACCTGATTTCCTTAGAGCGTTTTCATCTTGGATTAACTGGCTGAAGTGATGTGCCCCATTAATTTGGTTTTCTTTTTCTGTTTCTTCACAATTGCAAAGTTTGTATGATGACTTCCAACACCAGTTGCAGAAATTACACAAAAGCATAAAAACTTGCAAAAGCACTTTAGAAACTTCTATTGATGACCTTACATTAATTAGGTCAAGATGGATTTAACTGGAACTATTGAGAGCATTCAAATTCACTGGCTTTGACCCCTTTTCGACCACATGGACACCTCGTGAACAAAAAGAAGAAACATCTAATTAACCTCAAGTTTGCATGATTATCTTCACTATCTCTGCTTCACACTACTTTGCACACAATGCAGAACTTTTCGTGTCTCTCCTCATTGTGACTTCTGCAAGTGTTTCCCCTCAAATTTCACTCTGTTCCTTGCTTCATTTTCCACCGTAGGTTAATGAGACAAGGACAGGACACACATCAATCTGCAAAACAAACCCTTTCACCTGTACCATTACCTGGCTAGCAGGCAAGCAGATGTCCTCTCATACTCGCTGTGGTTCCCTCAGCTCTGCAGAACCATGTGCAAAGTGGCAGCGGTCACCAAATGTGCATGTTCCCTGGGAATAATTCTCACACAGTTTTGTCTTGTAATTTCGAGATCCAACCCCACCTGCAGGACGAGAAGGTGCATTGTCCCGATGCATCAGCACCTCACGCACCATTTGGCTGGCCTGCTTAATCTGCTCAAATGAACCCTCCATCTCCACATTCCGTAGTGTAGGATCTGATTCATGTTCCCTGATAGAAATTTTGGCCCCTGTGAGGTGGCAAATCTGCTTTGCATTGATGCCGCCCTTGCCTATGATTGCACCTGCAAGTGATGCTTCAATACTAATTTTGGCAGTGGAGGAAGCTCCAAACGAAGCAGCTGCAGCCATGCCAGGGGGTGTGGGCTCACGATATGAACCCATACCAGAAGCACCACCAAAGCGACCCCCACTATCCCTTTCCCGACCTGTCCCAAACCTGCCTCCATCTGCTCCATACATGCCGCCTCCTCTATACCCTCGGTCTCTGTTGTGGTCAACTGATGAGTATACATCATGCTCAAGAGGCAGTAAGCTTGAATTGTTTGATTTGCGAAGCTCTATTTCACCATGTGCAAAGTGACACTTGTCCCCAAAACGGCAGCCTTCCGCTGTGTCAAAGCGGTTGCAGAGCCGGGTCTTAAACCCTCCTAGATTGGCCCCTTGATCATCAGGCCCTAAACCCCCCACCACTTTACGAGTGCCTGTGCCGCCCATGCTACCAACATTAGACAGTGGCACCAGTGCTCCCAGTCCAACACCTTGAATACCTCCAGGTACAAAGTGCAAAAAGTGGCAGCCTTCGCCATAAGGACACCCTGAAGTGCTGTGTCCCAACACCATCAGATTTAGTCCATGTTAGCATGAACCCTAGACCATGTTTGCCAAGGGCACAATCACAAGAGATCCAGATGAGACACACAATCATATACCTGGCAACTAATGCATTCCCTCAACATCTTTAAGAGTGTTCACTTTCCTTTTTATATCTACATGATTGCAGAGAAAATTTCAACAACAACAGTCTGAAGGTATAACAACACATGACAATGAGTGGTGAGTGTCCATTTTCATTTCACCATGATTCCAGCTTTCCAGGAAGAAACAAGCTGCAAGCCAGAAGAGCAATGGTAGCAATGATAGGATCACAACACTTAGTACAGAGTGCTGCAGCTCAGATTCATAACTAAGATAGACAAGTCCATCATGCATAAGGCACTCAAAAACCCTAAACCTAAGTCTTAAACTATCACACAAACCTCCTGAGATATATCTCTCATAAGAATTGAGAAATCTCCACTCTCATGATCAAGGAAAAGCAAAGCAAGGGACCTGAGATATGTGCAGGTTGAGTTTATCCTCAGAAACAACAGATTTTTCTGCAGCAATTACTGCCACATCTGCTCTAAGAACAAGTAGATTATGAGAGTAGAAACAGTGAGCTTGCTAAGTGTGAGTTATTCCAGAGTATTGCCACCACAAAGCCTTAACAAATAACAACAAAAGCCACACAAAAGACAAGGAAGTGCCTTACATAGTTACCTGAAAAACTTAGTGCAAGGCTTCGTCCTGTTCCCAGAGCCATCATGCTTGTCTACACAAATCTCAGGCCGAAGCTAGGTTAGCAGTCTGATGTGGATCTTGCAGCCAGCTTACATACTTATGTGAGTGACTAAGTCCCAACCCTACCTTAGATTCTTTCTATCAATTGCACAAATGCATGCCTTCCTCCTCCTCCTCCAACAACAACACTGATCTGTTCAAATCTGTTCTGATGTGTTCAACTCTTGTAGTCACAACAAACACAATCTGCAGGGCAACTTCAATTGCAGGGAAAAAAAAAACAAACCATTTCTGGTGGCTTGTTATCTGGTGCTGATCATGCAATGCTCCATCTCTCCATTGCATGGCGAGAATCTATCAAGGAAAGATTGCAAGCCACTACATTTTACAAGCATCTCCATCTACACTTTTCCTCCTCCTCTTCGCATGGTTTGCTTTCTCTACCTTTGCCATGAGAGCAGCAACCAGCTATATGTGAACTACTAAAGACTTCGAAAATGTATAGAGCTTTGCTAGTCGAACAGGAGCAGCAAGACTTCAAAGCTGGCCTGCGCCGAACTTTGTACCATTGATGAGTTCCGCGAAGGGAGGAGAGAAAAGAGGTTTGTTTGTTCTAACAGGGAGTACATACGCGACAACAGACAGCCAGCAAAGGATCACGACGATGTCATAGCTTTCGCAACTGCGGCGGGACTTGGAAAACTTACTATCATGATCCGCAGGAGCTTGTGTTACGCCTAGTCCGTGGCCATTGACGCCGTTGTGAGCTGCCGCCGTCTGATCAGGTCGCGGCCTTTTCCTCGGCGGTCCATACGGATCCATTTTCTTCTCTGGCCTCCAGCAACAAACCTCGACCTGAACAAAAACAGAAACCTGGCAGCAAGTCCGCGGCACTAGACAACCTAGGAACGAGCACGAGTTGAAGACTTCAAGCGCGATACAAAACCGGAGTGAAGAAGAGAATCTGTCGATACGGGGAGAAAACACAGCGACAGGGAGGCGTAGAGCAGTCGCAGAACAATATTTCCTGGGAGATGGAGCAAACGCCAATGCAACCTGCTGCTGTGAGAACAATATCTTCGTCCACCGCAAGCACGCTCAAGAGAAACAGACCAGAAACTAACAAATCTACAAGAGAAACGCGCGCAATTAGTCTACAGAGATACGACAAATGCTGACAACATGCAGAGACCAATGCAAGACTAGTTACGCCAGGAAACACAAACTTTCCAAGCGCGAAGAGAAAATAATTCTTTAGAAATCCAAATGCTCACGAGAGAGAATTAGGCGGAGGACGCACGCACGCACGCACGCCAAGGTTCGGAATTCGGTCTGGGTTAGGTTCGGGCTTTGGAGCTGCAGGAAGAAGACGGCGAGGACGAGACGACGCTGCTGATGATGGCTTGATGTTTCCTGTCTTCTTGAAGCATTAGAGAAGAGATTGCGAGGCGAGAATGTTTTTGCAAAGATGGTTGTGAGAGCTGAGAGGGGGGAAGAGGCGATTTTGCGGTGGTGGTGCTTTCAACCAGGTACTAGTGGGTGTGAGGAGATATGTCTGTCAGGCGGGCTTGTGGGGCAAAAGGTGAAGTACTTGAGGTTTTTGAGGAAGAGGATGAACACCATGTCCAGCAAGGGCTCTATTCACTTTCGTGTGCTGGCACGCATTCTCTGGAGAACCGTCCAGGGGTGAGTGAGTGAGCGAGCGAGCTTTTTGTTGTTGTTACACTTGTCACAGAGAGAGGGACAAGTCTTCTTTTCCATGGTACTATTGGTCGCTGCTGGTAGTTCTGGTATCTGCAAAGCCTTTTTCGAAAGGAATTCAGGGTGCAGGCCAAAGGAAAGCAAGAGCTTTGTTTGTGCAGTCAGCATTGACAAGGTGTGCATGTGTAAGAGACATGGATATGGAGAGATGGATTTGATATGTTTTTGTTTCAGTGTTCTTGTTGGACTTGATTGACTCATCAATCATCTTCAAGAGAAAAATAGCGGGAGCTTGCGTGAGTGTGCATGACTTTCTGATGCAAATTTTCAGTTTTGTTAATGATTCCTCACAAAAGAAAGCGTGGAGTAGTAGCATTGGAGCAGTTGAAGGTCTTTGAGGGAATTCCCGCTCTGTATGACTTGAGAAAGAGAATGGTGATTCCAGGATGCCCTCAAGTGAGTTTTTGCTGACCTTTCCCTAGCATTCTATGACTGTTGTAGTTTCGATTGCCTTTTGCCACTGCTGAAATGCCAATCACTTCACAAGGCTGCCTTCCTAATGTCTATTGCTTTGTTTCATGACAATATCTCCTTTTTCTGTTGATTTGTTGTTGTTGATTGCTTTCTGAGTGAAAGATTATCACTGCTGCACTCATTCTTGTCGTTCCAGTGTTTGCTTGAACTGAGACAATGATTACCTTGGAGGTGTTGTGGTGGAGTTTTCTCCGCAATCTCCATAGATATGTGATTGTTTTTTATTGTTTTTGATAGTCTTGTTTGGCTGGGTGTATGCAGGGTACTGAGGTTGCAGCCAGGGCACAAGTTCTACCTGTTAGGTCACTTGTCTACTGAGGTTGGCTAGCACCATTATGACACCATCAAGGTGTGATTTCTACTACCCCTTGTTAATTTTACAGAAGAAAGTGATGGGAAGGGTGTTGATTGGAATCCTTGGCAGCTCAGGTCAGATCTCAGATTTGGTGTGTGATGAGGTCCCCCTGGTTAGTCATTAAGGTTTTGAAGTTGAAAACGTTTAGGATTTAGGGTTTACCCTCAACCCTAAACCCTGGGTTGCAACTGGATGTTCAGGCAGACTCGCCAAGGAATTTGACTGGATTTGTTTGGGGAGTACTGTTCTGGTTTTTCGACAGGAACTGCAGGAGAAGCAGAAGGCCAAGTCCAAGGTGTTTTATGAGTGCAAGAAGCAGCTCATCCAGCTTCATCTCAAGGCTGCAAAGTGTGTGGAGGAGCAGATTAGCCCTTTGCAAGAAACCTTGGTGCCACTCAGCTACAAGGCTTAGGTTCTTCATATTCATTGTCTGTTCTGTGGGTGTATATATAGAGATGAAGTTTTGATTAGGTGACTTGTTTTATCTTTACCCACTCAGGCTCAGTTATGAATTTTTTGTGAGATTTTGCTCTTCTCACATATGTACATGCATGAGCTGTTCTAGTCAAACAAGTTGGTCTTCTATTTGAAATGTGTGGCTTTATTGGTGTGCTGTCCAAGAGTGGAGTTTGGGATGGCTCAAACTGGTATTATTAGCATGGTACAAGCATTGAGAGTTAGAAATTGTGCTATGTAAAAGTGTTTTGGAATTGATACATTTGGCTGCTCACTTCTCTGCAATTGGCTTGCCATAATGCCAGTAGTCTAGTTGCCTTCCAGTCTCATGTTTCTGTTCTGCACTTCTACTGTTTTGAACTCTGGATGTGACATCCTTCCTTCATGGAACAAACTACTCATTTCTTGCATTGCAGATTGTTCCTTCCTTGCAGAAATTTTAAGTTGGAAACTGGTCTGTTATTGGGTTGCAACATATACTAACTCAAGTATTGGTTGTGAAACCTGATGTGAAGTCTTCATTCAGTGGAGGAAGCACAGCTACAAGTTCAACCTGCAGAAGATGCAGGGACTTTCCTGGTTCAGTGAAGACTTTGACTCCCATTTCTTGACTGTATCTGACTGGCAATGCATTGTCATTGAAATACACATGTAGATCACACTTTTGTCCAACTGTTGGGGGTTGATGAAGTCAGTAGTCATGGTAGCTCATCCTGCTATTCCTGATGAAGGTGCTGGTCTCACTCATAAGGTTACAAGTGTACTGAAATTTTTGTTTGGTAATTGAAGGTAAATTGTTATGGTGCAGTCTTTCTGCAATCTTATAGATATGTAGATGGTTTGCCTGACAGAAAAAGGAAAGTCTGAGACAGTTTACTTTCACTGTTTCAACTGATGACATTGTACAAGAATTGTATAGATTGAATTGAGGATTTTGCATGGGTTTTTTTGACATGTGTATATCCATCTATTCATGTTTCTCATTATCGCCAAGAGATATGAGGGCTGTCTCTGCAATAACTACTTGGAAGTGACAGCAAGTACTGTCCTACAGGCTACAGTGAAACTCTATGTAAAATGACTCCACTCCGCAGAACTTTTTTGTCTCTATGGAGCAACAATGCGATTAAACATATTAATGATGCTATTTTACAATCACACTATAAGGGCCAGAATTGTATGGGACTGTATCTTGGGGTATGATAGTGACTAGGTAGTGTTGCTCTGCATTCAGCCTGTTGGCAATGTCCCAGAATGCAATGAGAAAGACCAGCAGCGAGGACATCACAACGAATGCAATCCAGAGGTGGTTGATGGCAGTGTTCACTGCTTTGCATTGCTGTGTAACTATTATTGATACTGTATTTGTCACAAATGAGCAGTTTGTGAGCCCATCCAGTAACGGGAAAGTGTCGAGGATGGTCTGACCAGCTGCTTGATATCCCACCACCAGCACAGCCACCCCAACCATAGTCATCACCCATGAGCACAGGTTTTTCAACTTCCAGATGACTCAACTTCTCTCTTTTTTGAACTTTTCTTCTGCTTGAATCAAACTTGACTCTCTGATGATCATCATCTGTTGAGAGATTTTTGATGATGGTTTTGTAGAAAATGACATTAGTATGCATGGGAATACAGGAGACTTTGTGGACAACTGCAGAAGGAGCTTACCATTACTAAGATCAGTAAATGAGTCATTTTGTTGCTTGGTGATTACTTGACCACTTCCGCATCTTGTAGAACCGGTCTCATTACACACCAAGGGTGCTATCACCTGCCAACACCCATAACATCAATTCCAGGTCATGGAAAATTCTCTATGCTCAGCTTCTCTTGAGGTTTGCAGAGCACGACAGTCCCTTCACTCAAACAAGTTGGAAACATTTTCTCTCCATCAGCAGGGTGTAGAACTTTGGAAAGTTTGGTCTTATGGATATAGGCTTTCTATCAGCATGCAGTTATTTGCCTGTGCAACATATTTAAAACACTTGTCAAATCCAAATTCCCATGGATTCAACAGATTTTCATAGGGTGCTTGTTTTGTAGTGTGAGCTTTTGTGAACACAGATTGCAAAAAGCAATGTGTTTATCAGGTGGTCGATTACTCACTTCTTGCAGGTCACCAAGAGGAAGCGTGTTGTTAGGGCAAATGCCAGTATATGAGTAGTCAGGTGCTGGACCAATTGGGTCACACAAGCCTGTAAGACTGGTGATGCCCTGTGCATAGGCCATGAATGTTTTGTTTTGCTGCAAAATTCCAACATCATAAAAGTGTCATCTATCTTGTTGGAATTTTTGCTCATATGTGTGAGGAACAAACAGTTTCTGTGGCAAAGTCAAAGGCCAAATTATTGAAGGAGAAAGAAAGCTTCAGTAGGTAGGAAAGTGATGGTTTTTGGGGTTGAGTGAATGCACAGTTCTAATAACACCGTCGATGTCAATGCGAGTTTCCCGGTAGGTTGCATTGGCTGCAGCCAGAGCAGCACAGGGGAGCACGGTGTTAAGTGTGGTGTTGATTGGGTTTTGTAGGTACTCTTGCAATGACAAGCATGTGTCTGACACCACACTGTTCCCATCCAAGTACACACCCCAGTCCCACACCCTTTATCAGGACTAAAGGCCTAAAAATCACAACAGATTTGAGTTACCATGGCAAACCATGCATCATGACAATTGCTCAGACCCATGATCTAAGTATTGCATTGCTGCATTGTTTGTAAGCAATTAATTCTGTTATGGAGCTCTCCAAACTCTGCCAATAGAACGTTCAAAAGATTAACATTTGAATGATGAGGACAGGAAGTACCTACTTGTGGGTGGCAAAAAGGATTCCAAATGTGAGCCATGTCATGGTTGTCAGAATCCAGGTCACGACTATAATACTATTCCATCAACAAAACAGCAAGAATTTGGTCAGTTTCAGGGCAAGCTGTCCAAAGGTTATCTGAATACAAGATGGAAAAATTGATACTATCATTCTGACAAGAATTCTGTCAATTTCTTTGAAAAAACATGAGCTGAATCTTAACCTGATTTTGTAAACAACCTACTGAGTGTGCTGCTTAAATCAAACAAGGCCTATATTACCCATGGAAGTAAGGATCATGGCAGCATCTGAAACAGCAACAAACAGACACAAAGACTTACAAAGAAAAGAATCTCGTCCACCTCAGAAATGTTGACACTGCAAAGAAAAAAAAAATGGGGAATCAGGAGAAGAAATCCAAAAAGACTCTGAACCAACAACATGCTATAATATTCTTCTTGCAACTAAACCCAGCGGAGATTTTTGTAGTAGTGAAGTAAGGCATAAAGCCCTAGACATCCTACCTCAAATTCCAAAGCACCATGTCTTCGGGGTTGGTGGTACTATAACAAACAATGTTGTAAGCTAAAAATTCTTTCCACTCCAAATCCTTGATTGCTCACTTTGCTAAGAATTGAGCTTCAATAATATGAGCCCCTAACATGGGTGGTGTTACTCCTACCTGTGAACAGATTTGGAAGCAATGCACTAAATAGAACATCCCAGGAGGAGGAACAAACAACCTGACATACTCCATTTATACCATCATATGCAACATGTCATTTCTGGTATAGGGTTTAATCCCAACTTTTTCTGACCCTTATAGTGACTTCAGACCAAAGGATCAACAGCAGAAGGAAACTAAACAGGACTCTGAACCAAAAATCTCTAACCATTTTCAATGCCATAACAAAGACAAAAACTAAAGAAATTTTTCATACAACAACAGTGCATATCTCAGGTGCAGAAATCATTGATTCCAAGGACTTAAGGATTACTCTTGAAAATCAAATGATTACTCAAAAGCTACAACAACAGGTATCATGGTACCAGAAAAGTAAACAGGTCTGTAGCAGGCCATCAAGCTAATCTTGGTGCAAAAGACGCAAGAAGAGTCGGAAAGGAGCAGAGGTGTGTACCAAGTCCACAGATGATAAGGAAGAGAGTGGTTGATATGATCACTAGCAGCACAATCCATCTGTCAAAACACAAACAGGAAAAAAATTCTGAAAATCTTTAAGGAATCTGTAAGGAAACAATACACTGCTGCAGCAAAAATATGACATTTGGAAGATTGGATTGTTGGGAAAAAAAAAATCACACATGAGATTGCAACAGAAAACACAAAATCACAAAATTGTGCACCAGAAAACAAAAAATCACATACCAGGCTACAGAAAAAACTATACAATTGTGCACCCAAAAACACAAAATTGCACACTAGAGTGCAGCAAAAAACAACAAAAAAATCACACCAAAATCGCAAGAAAAACTACACACAACCACACACACACACACAAAATCGGACACCAAAATTGCAGCAAAAGACACAAAATCACATAGTACCAGATTGCAGAAAAAAACACAAAGCAGACACAGAGGGAGGGAGCTCGGGACACAGAGTCAGGCCGAGACACAAAGCCTGGGGGGGGCGGGGGGGAAGTCTTCTTGCATGATTTGGACG
>Ga0209208_10010128_pt1 | contig 12289 bp, 15 predicted proteins | sample S1TSphfallax_3_FD_187694 | JGI IMG/M metagenome (GOLD analysis project Ga0209208, IMG submission 187694) | Host-associated microbial communities from peat moss isolated from Minnesota, USA - S1T2_Fd - Sphagnum fallax MG (SPAdes) (version 2) | ecosystem: Host-associated > Plants > Peat moss >...
TATTGCAGACTGCAATCCCAGCATGATCTGCACAATTTTCTTGTCCAACAGACTGTCCAAAACCACAAGCATCTCAAATGTAAGACTAACAGCCTGTTTGTTTGTTGACAAGGGAGGTCACCGCTTATATCTCTACAAAAATATATCCATCCGTCAGCTGAAAGAAGGAAGGCATATATGTTCCAATGTAGAAGATTCACTACCGAGCTGTTTGTAAATTCTTCAGATATGGTATCAACTCTTATCATATCTGAAGCTGTATTTGAACTTATTCTTTGATTGGATGGCATTGTAGGATACAAAGATCATACCGGAAATTTGAAAAGGTTGCAGATGCCACATGCTCAATCCGGCTCTCTAGTATAACAACTTTGGAATCAAATTTGGACTCTGTTATAGAAAGATCTGTGCTTGCTACTGACACATCATTGTGCTTCTCTGATGCCAAAAATTCCACTTGTCTGCAATGTAATTATTATTTGTCATTCACTTTTGTGTTTGTTAGCAGAGGAATGAACTGCAAACGCTAACAGTTCACATTGATGATGATGAAAGCACTGATGCTTCAGATGGTGGTAGTGGTGAGGTGCATGGTGATATGAGAAAAAAAGATGTTGTCATCGTCTTGGAAGTTGAGGATTTTCAAGGAAATGCAGAGTTGTAGATGGGGCAAAGTTGTAGACCTTTGCAAAGCCTCAACAGTTTGGCTCAAGTTTCCCACAGATTCCACATTGCTGTCTTTGGTTTCATTTGCAGGAATTTCATTAGCATGCTTCAAATCAACACTAGAGCTCCAGTTGGTGCACCCCACAACCATCTCAAGCCTGTTCATGCGATTTGACAAAACTTCTTGTGCCTGCACAAATCAGAGGTGATCAATTGAATCTCAACAAGTTATAGCAAAGATTGAAGGACACAAAAGGTTGATTCAACAAGGAGATCAACAAAATCATCGAGCATTGTAACAAATATTTGCAACAAAATAGGTACTTGAAGACTACCTGGCAATGAGCAAGGTTATCATTCTCAACCTGCTCAAGAATCTTGTGGAGCTCTGGTCCAAATTGTGCTAAGACAGAGCTTGCCATCAAATCTTTGAGCCCTTGCACCTTCAACTCTGCAACCTGTGTCATCTGCTGCATGAGGTTTTCATCACAGTAGATTGCTCGGATGTTCTTATCAGTTTGCTCCAATTTAAAAGAGAGTTCGCTGATGATACATGCAGCTGCTTCGTACTTTGGAAACCAAATGGCAGCTGTATTTGCAAGCTCACAAGTGCTGGTACGCACTTCATCACATGAATGAACCAAGTCAATCTGCATGTCTTCCAACTTCTTGATTCTCCTCACAATGTCTGATTGATCAACCACTGAATCATTTATACTTTTCTCCAGCATGTGCATCACCTTCAAGAAGCAAGTTTTGATGAGCATTCAACTTATCTTTAATCTCAAACTTTATGCAAACTGTCTGGATATGAAGTGATGATGATCTACAAACTAAATCAGAAAATATCTTTGTATTGTGATGTCTTAGATTTCTTAGATGAGAAAGAACCAGTGCTGACCTGATTGAGCTGGTTGAGCTCAACCTTCCATTCTCTCTCTTGCCGTTCAAGCTCTTGCTGCATAGCAATCAGGTGCTGCTTCTTCTCTATATTCAGATGATTTTGTGATTCTTGTATTTGTTCCACTGTTTGTGAGAGAGTGTTGAGGCTGTCCTCCATCTGTATGTCCTCCATTTTGTTACAAATTTTAGAAAAGCTTGCAATTTTAAAGTGTGCAGAACATCTTTCATTTCTTGGCATATTTGGTGATGGTTTTTTACCTTGGAGATGTTGCAAGACTTCTTGTGCTCATGGATTTGATGACTTGCAGTCATCAGATTAGGACCTGCAAGAGATTGTTGCATGAGTGTGGAAGACAATTGGCTCTTTACTTCCTGAAGATTATGGCTGATTTCTTTGGCTTTGGCAACCTCCGCATTCATTGCCAATTGCCAGCCAGCAATGGCAAGCTCAAGTTCATTGCTGAAGCGGTTTCTGGCTTCCTGGCTGTGTTGTATTGCCAATTGTCTCTCACACACCATGCCATCCTTCTCTCTCTCCAAATGCTCCTGCACACATCATCAGTGTTGCACACATGATCTTCTTTCTTACAGTTACTCAAGGATGGTTTTCTTCAGATGATTCAAGTGATAAAAATTCATGTGATGAAGATGAATGGTACCTGCAGCTGCAAACTCAGCCTCTGAGCTTTTGCCATTTCTGAGTTGAAGGAGCCAAGAATGTCAGCCAATACTTGTCCAGCCTGATTTGCAGATGCAGCAGCCTCTGATGCAGCAAGTGACGCCACATGTTTTTCTTTGTGAACAACAGACATTGCAGTCATGATCTTTGAGCTCTCTCTCTCTAGAAACTGTTGCAACTTGTGGTTTTTGTTTTGTGCTTCTGCAATAGCAATCTGTGAGCTTTCTTTCACCTTGGCAAGCTCCTTGCTCACTTTGATGGCCTCAGCAGCAGCAGCTGCTGCCATGTCTCTCTCAATTGCCAGATTCTCCTGGATCACAATAGTGCAAGTGTGGTTTCACAATCAGAAGGCATGTACTTTGTACCCATAATTCTAATAAATCAATAAATGGAACACCTTTAATCTGAGGAACATAATCATGTGGAATCCAACCTGCAGCTGCAGGCTGTTCGAACATGCATTTGCCATTTCAATACTGAAAGATCCGAGCATTTCATTAAGGATGTTGCTTGCTTTTCTTGATGACATAGTGGCTTCTGCAGCTGCCATTGCTGCCACTTCCTTATGTTTTTCTACAACTGACAAAGCTCTTGCCAGATCATCTAGACCTTCCTGTTCATCACCAACAACCAAACTATTCTATTTGACATAAGAATAAATTATGTGATGGATGCAAATTTCACAATCTTGAGCAATCATCATCAGGTCATGGTTTTATGGGATGACGCACAAGAGAAAATCCAAAGAGTTTGACAAGGGGTTTTGTTGTTGTTGTGTACCTCTGCAACACCTAGTTCAGTCTTCAAGTCTTTCACTTCTTCCTTGATCGAATGTGTCATTGCCAACATTTTCTCTTGTGAATTTTTCAAGCACTTCTGCACCTCTGCTTTGACCATGCTTATCATTTCACATCTGTTGTTGGTGCAGGCTTCTTTCAGTTGGCAATGAATGGATCCACTCTCCCTCTCAAGTGTCTGTTGAAGAATGTGTCGTTCTGTCTCCACTATTTCTGCCATCTCACTTCTCATATTATCCATGAGATTGTCCAAAAGCACCTGAAACATCCCACCAAACTTGCAGGAAAAAAAAATCAGATCTCAAGAAGTGTGTGGATCAGTATCATGAATAGACTATTGAGGGCTTAAATCCTTCTTCTTCTTGCATTGTCCAGGTTTAAGCTGAAAAGGGAAGTATGTGATGCAACTTACTTGTGGTGGAACAGATGATCCAAGTTCCTCTCTTGAGGAATCCTTCTCTAGGTGCTCATGCTCCTGAAATTGTTTCCATTGCTCTTCCAGTTTGTCTATGTGATCATGGCAACTAAGCTTCACATTGAATAGATCAGCATGAACCTCCTCCAATCCTCCTAGATAGAGGTGTGAAAGACTCTCAACTTTCTCCATTCTTTGAAGTCTCTCCTGGACACTGACTACATGTGACGTGCCTCTTTCCCTCTCCAGTTCTTCAGTGTCCTCTTGCATCTTTTCTGCAAGCTTTCTTACATTCTCAAGTTCCATCTGAGAAGAGCAAACGAGATTTCAATCACACAGCCAAAAAATTACTCATTCTCTGCATCCCCTCTGCAAAATACATGATCAGGTTGCAGGTTTAGACTCTACATCCAGGAGTGCAATTCACAAGGATGTAATAGCAATGTGAGCTGCATGCATCCTTACCTTCACTGCCTTTTCAACTTTCTTGAAATCTTTTACGTCAAGCTTCAAATCAGTGCCTTCATATTTGAGCTTCTCCACTGCCTGCCATAAATTTTCCCTCTCTAATTCAGACTTCATCTGCAGGGCAGATCACCTTTCACATGCAATGGATCTGATCATGCAATCCAGCCAAAGCTTTGGCATTTGCATCAGAACAAGGGTATGGTTGTGTAGAAGTGAGATTGGTCATGAGCAGACCTACCTGATTGTCATTGCCTTTGAACAATTGCAGCTGCCTGCGCAGAAATCCATTTTCTGATTTGAGAATGTCTTGCTCACGGTTAGCATTCTCCTTTGCTATCTTGGCAACTTTGGTCAGGTGATTCACATGTTCTTGCAAATGGTCTCTGCCTTTAGTCAGAGATTCTACCTCAGTCCACAAAAGGCGCATGTTGCTCTTCATCTCAGACATGACAATGTCCTTCTTGCTCAGTCTTTTCTCTATCCTCTCGTCCACCAGTGCCTCTACCTGATGACTTATGAATCGGTTTAACCTAAGCTAGACTGCATTCTAGAAACATGATTCTACATACTGCAAAACATCAGATTCCTGTCTGTAGAGCCCACCCAGAGACTTGATGCCTTGTTGTCATGCGGTGAACAACCAAAATGCTTTGAAAAGGAAATAAGCTTAAACCTGTTCCTTCTCTTCACTTGGTCTCTCTGCTGCATCCATCAAACCCCCAAGCCTGCCTTTGAATTCGCTGCGAATGCTGTGTTTTGCATCTTCAATTGCATACTCTTGTTCCCTTCTCAAGCTTTCCAACTCATTCTTCAATACTTCCATGTGAGTTCGCCAACCCTCACTCTCCACTTCAATTCTGATCTTGAATCCTTCCATTGAACCTTTGAGTTCACCCATCAGTCTCTGCGTGTGCGCTATCTTCTCATCATAGTCATCCTTGATGCAACTCTGCAACTTGATGTTGTTAGAATCATTGACATTATGGGATGAACGTCAGAAGATCGATTCATGTGTCTCTCTCACCTTCTCCTCACCTTGATTGACAACACATACATTCATTTCTTATGATTCAATATCAAGAAGCATGAAGAAATTGAGGAAAAGCTTTCAAGAGTGCAGTGCTTGCCCTAATCTTCCAATTGTTCAAACTGTGTCGGCTCTGAGCATCATATGTTGAGAGAAGGAACTTCTGGCAAGCTTTTCTGGTTAGATTGACTTCCTTCTCATTTTCTTCTTCTTCTTCTTCTTGTGGATGCCCAACAACCACAGCAGCAGCACAAGCACCTCCTCCAGGAATCACACCTAATCGCTGATTATCTATATCTGCCAGATCACATTTAATAGTTGATTCTGGTAGAGGAGCTCTGGCAACATATTGATTGCAATAAACCTTGAACTGACTGTTGCATTGAGGACCTAGTGGAGGAGAAATTTGCTGAGGATTGTAGTTTAGTATATGTGGTGGTGGTGTGGGCAATATGATCACAGTGGAATTCGGAGAAGAAAGATCAGCAAACTCATGATCCTTTGACTGTTTACTGTCAAACTCTGTTGAAGTACATAAGGAACTAATTCCCTGTAGAGGGTGATGATGGAGTACAGGGTACAGAGGAGTGCAATGCTCTGCTGCAATGAGAGTTGTTGTTGCTTCTTTGTGCAAATTCTGGCTGCTGTCCATGGAAGGAGAAGAAGGGAGAGAGGATAGAGTAGTGCATGCAGATGAATCTGAAGCTGAGGTTATAATGATTCTGCGAGTCTTCAACTTCTTGTGGCGACTTTTTCTTCCTATGGCTTCCTCCCAAAGAAAATGTCTGCCATGGGAACAACATCTATTTCCTCTTCTTAATCTTGCAGCAAGTTTCAAAGAGGAGGAAGCTCCAATATTTTTAGCCTCACCACTACCATCACCTGGACCACCTTCCAATATATGCTGTAACTCCTCTCTGTCTGTTAATGTGCTGGACTGTGTTGTCTGGCTTGTTGGCGGCTGTGTTGGAACTACGTCCAGAGCTAAACTGTTTGTTGGAACCACATCCAGTTGCCTCTTCATACTCTTTGCCATTCCTTCAACTTCCACTTCTCTCTTCTTGGTGTCCTCAGATTTCTCTTTCAACATCTGCATCTGAAGCCGGAATCTTTGACAATCTTCCTTCACTCCTTGTACACCCTTTGATATATATGTTCCAATTGCATCTCTCCCTGGATTGTTGTCCACGCTCATGTCCGTTTCCTTTTCAATCTTTTGAGCCCCAGTTTGAAGCTTCAAAGATGATGATGAGGTTGGTGACACCTCTTGTAAGTTTCTTTGAGATTCAAATGCAGCTCTCGTCTCCACTGTTGTTGCCTGCTCAAGCACATTGTGACCTTGATTGCCTCTTGAGGAAGGGCTTTGTTGCTCACACATCCAAGAGTTTGGTTCCAAGCTTTTCAGCAACTTCTGCTGCTTTGCTTTCATTTCTGAATCTTCTCCAGGAGACCTTTCTTCCACAGACATCCTAGAATTTTCTCAAAGCTAGTTCTGTAGCACCACCAGCACCATTTTCACAACCATTGCTGCAATGGAACTTCAAGAATTTCTACTGAGTAGATACCTTCCAAACTCTGAGCCTTCTAAGATGGGGCCAGATGCATGTTTGAGTTTGTATGTCTTTTGTGTGATGGATGGCGAAGGCTGACTTGCTTTGAATCTGAAAGCTTAGTTGAAGCTCTCTCTCTCTCTCTCTTGCAGAGATTTGAATTGCCAGTTTTGTTTTGCTTGCTTCAACAGAGGATATGTGAAGCTTGTTGGTGATGTATATAAAATGATTCTCTCAGCTTCCTGGAAATTTGAGTTGCCAGGTTCTTTTGGGCTATAACAGAGGATTTGTCAAGCTTGTCAGTTGTGTAGAATACGAAGCTAAAGATTTACAAATGCAGGAATTTTGCGTGCCACATACAGGTGAAACTGGTGTAATCCTCCAACCACATGTGTTATGAGCATCGCTTTACAATGCGAACTACATATCAACAAACGAAGATAAGACACCCAACAAAACACCAATTTTTACATTCCTCTAGAAACCTTGAAAAGACAAATTGAATTGATTGCCAAGTAGAAATCAATACATATACACTCTTGAAGATCTCACCAGTAGATGGCAAGCACAGCTGAAATTCCAACACAATTTACACAAGAACCAACCCCTGAAGAAATAAAATATCTGAAAACATCTAGTCAGATTAAATTCACTTCTCCCTCATACAAAAGAAAAGTTCTAAGGCAAAGGCATCATCAGAGCATCTCCAACAAGATCAAAGCCAACTCCTGCACAACACATCCCAAATGCAGAGCAACCACAATGTCATGCAGAAGAGTAACCAAAATGTGCAGAATGCAGAGCCCGCAAAAAGCACTAAAAGCACCACCACTCATCAACACATCAACAATTGCACAGGCAACTTTCTTCTTCTCATTTGATGCATTTATGTATGTATGTATGTATGTTTGCTCTTGAAACTGGGAAGAGTATAAAAACTATGAAGTTGCATAAAAGCAAAGGAGGGGGAAGAAAGGGTGTTTGACGGGGAGGAGGAAGGGAGAGAGGGTAGGTCTGGAGGGGGAAGAAGGAAGGTGAAGAGGGATGAACCACCACCATCACCACCACACCCCACATCCCTGAGCACGGACATTCCAACGGTTGGGCTGGCCACATCACATGTATAATAACAGTCCTGGATTCATCAACTTAGAATTTTGCCCAACAAATGGTTTTCATCAGATCAGAGTCATTGCCAGATTTGCAATTTTTAAAGAAAATCTTCTTGGGGTTTGGGTGTCCAAAATTATTTGTCCGCCACTCAACACCTAATTGCAATAATGGATGAAAGTCATCCATCATCATCTAGGCTCAGTTTTTTCATCCATTGGGTTTAACTTTTCCATTGCTTTGATTTGTACCGAATGGGTCCATCACAAAACATGCATTTCATCTTGTTGTATTAGGTAGTTGAATCCATTAAAATTTATCTGAGCCATTTCCATCCAACTCATCCATCAACACTCATTTCATTTGATCTGGCCCATTCATCTTATTTCATTTGGTTGGGTCAATTCCACCCATCAAAATATGAATTTGATGGCCCGAAAATGAACAAAATTCCTATCTACATTCATCGACTCCATTTCATCCATGGGTAATTCAGATGGTGGGTTAGCTCTACATTAGCTCTACATAGTTCATTAAAACAATTGATCCTCATTTCATTTTTTCATTCATCTGTACAGAAAATTCTTTCATCACATCATGCCATACACATCCGTTTAAGGTTAACTACAACATTTCCAACCAAATTCTTCCATAAAATCTTATTTATTCTTATCAGTTTCACCCATCTATTTTGTCACATTTCTTTTGGACATATATCATCCACCAAAAAGCATCCCATCCAATTGGAAATTAGCATATGCAATCGAAGTTTCATTTCCATTTCACTAAAAAGTTCATCCTATTGACTCAAAAAACGTTCAATTCATTGAAATTTAATTCATTTGATGTTTTGATTTTCATTCCTAGAAGTTTACTTCATCTGGTCTGATCACATTCATCCTTATAACCAAACCCTAGAACAGAACTCTACCTTGGACCTTGGTCTAAAGTTGGCCTTAGACTTCTCTTTTTCAAAGTTTTTAGGTGTCTTTTAGGTCTAGGTCCTTTGATAGCTCAAAAAGGATTTTAGCTCATATACCTCCCTTTCACATGCTTAGACTTCCTTTTCACCCTATAAGTTTGTGCTTGACCAACATCCTTTTTTCTTCGAAGCTCTTAGAAGAAGTAGGTTATGTCAACAATAGCACTCCCAGTGTCTTGTGACCTTCTCTCGTGCCCTCAACATGTGTGTGTGTATGTCTCCCTTTCAGCTATTGGATGAGGACAAATGACCGATTGAGTTTTCATGAGATCCCCAAACTACTACTCTTGGTCAGTATTGGCCAACACCCGAAGTCAAGGACACTTTCACCGCCGTGCAAAGGGAGAGAAGCAAAACCATGACAATTTGTTGTGTTTAGATTCTTTATAGAGTATAGTAGTAGCTTAAGGGATTTTGGCCCCCTAGGTAATAATAATAGGTCTATTTTTATATCAGGATTTCTGAAAGATGATATTTTGGCCTTGAGTTGAAACTTGAGGTTAGTTATAGAGTTGTGATACCTTGAAAGATTTTGGTTTCTTTCAGAGGATTTTTTGAAGATTATATTATTTTTGCATGGTGAAATATATGAATTTTCATAATTCTTTTTTTGCCTTAAGCTAGTTTTTTTAGCGTAAATGACAAGGCCATAGTCTGACACACAACCCTTGTTATTGCTAAAGAGCAGCAGTGGCATGAACTATGATTAAATGACCAACAAGATTGAACCACAAAATGCTACAAAAACAACACCAATGTTAGATTATTAAAAAATATGCATTACGTATAGTAAAGGACGTCGTGGTTGTTTTCGTGAAGCTGTTTTTTACATGACTCGTCTATTCATCCATCCATGGATGGCATCATACAGGGAAAAAAAACCCTGGCAGAAATAAATAATTCCCTCTCTGTGTATGTGTCGCTGTCTAAAAAAAGGCATGCCTGACCCCGGGGGAGGCACCCCCAAGATTTTGAGATCAATATCAGCAAAAAAAACCAAACATATATTCTCCACACAATGCGCGAAGACATACAAGAACATAGAGAGTTTTTGGAAATGTAGTTTGCAGTTGTAATTTTGTAAAATGTATAGTCCAATACACACACACCTGTGCATTAGGCACAAGGTTCAAACTAGTAGAAATAAAGGGGAGTTGTTTAAGTTGCTCCTTTGACACAACCTCCCCCAGGATCTTAACAACTTGCCGAACAGCCCGGTCAACAGGTCAATGCCCCATAGTCTTCTTACAACTCCACCAAAGGTCCCGCCATTTTAGGATTGGCACCCTGAACTTTGGCCACAGTTCGTGTGGCCAAAGGGCAGGTGGCCCAAAAGTCCTGGAAGAGACTAAAGATAGACCCTTCTCCGATACATAACAAATGGCAACGAACGAACAAAACTTTTCTTTGAAAAATTATTTTATTCCTATAATTTTAGTTCGAATCTATGGCAAAATGGACCGGATTGAATGAGAACGTACCCCCTCAATCTTTCATCTTTTGGGCAACTTATGGATCAACAAATAATTTATTTGACTTCGAGAATGCATAAAAACCCTTCAAGAATAATACATTGTTTAAACCCCTATGTTCCTGTATGTTCTTTGAGGACATGCTTATTTAATTTAATGTCCGTAATAGTCCCCACATCTATCCTTTCGTGCTTTGACCCTAGCAAGAGCGCATTGGCTTTAGAGCTCAACCTAACTTCGTAATGTTTCGGTTGGTTGTCCAAATTGTTAACAAGGTCGTTACAACAAGATTACAACCACCGAATTTCCACAAGATTATAACCAGATTTCCACCCTCGGACAAAGACTACTTGACTGCAAAATATTCACTTTCATACTTCGTGGCCCATGGGCCACCAGGTGACAACATATGTCCGCTCGATTTCCAAGACACAGTCATCAACGGCCGACCTACAAGTCCCCCCCTCAAGGATGGATTTTAAAAAGGTCGTCAGGATGGATGGATGGATGGATGGATGAGACAGGGCAATCCTGGATGCATGAGACAAGGGTGATCCAGAATGGATGAAGACAAGGCAATTCCAGGATGGATGAGAAAAAAAATTCCAGATGGATGAGGAAACGTGGCTCATGATGGATGAGAAAAAGTAATCCGCCAAGATGGATGAGAATTATGTAATCTGGAATGGATAAAAAATGGAATTTCAAAAGATGGATGAGAAAATGTTTAAGGTAGAAGGGATGAGAGAGGGTGATCCTCCAGGAGGGATGAGAAAAGCAGTTCTTCCCACATAGATGAAAAGAAGGTAAATCTTGGATGCGTGAAAAATGCAATCCATGTGTTTAATTCTAGGATGGATGAAAAAAGTTGCTCCTCCAAAGATGGATGAGAGGAAGGTAATCTTGGATGGATGAGAAGTGCCATTTTGATGGATGAAAAAAGTTTAATTTAGGATGGATGAGAAAAGCTGCTCCTCCAGGATGGATGAGAAAAATGTTTCAGCTAGGATGGATGAGAAAAGCTGGGCTCCTCCAAAGATGGATGAGAAAATGTTTAATCTAGGATGGATGAGAAGAAGAGGAAGATAATCTGGGATGGATGAGAAAATACTTAAGCTAGAATGGATGAGAAAAGTCAATCCTCCAAGATGGATGAGAGGAACAAGATAACCTGAGATGGATGAGACAATGTTTGAGAAAAAGCCAATCCTCCAAGAAGGATGAGAAGAACAGAATCTGGAAATGGATGAGAAACTCAGTTCTGGATGGATGAGGAAATGATGAACCTAGAATGGATGAGGCAAAAGCCTCTCCTCGAGGCTGGATGAGAAGAAGGGTCTTTGAGGAGGGACCATATGGATGGATGGATGGATGGACGGATGGATGGACGGATGGATGGTGCTACACGTTCATCCACTGGTCGTAGCCATGGTCGTCGTCTTCCTCGTTTCTTGTTTTCTTCCACACGGACGGGAAGAGACGGGCGGTGGGTCGGGGGAACTTTGGTTGGTTTTTTTGGGAAAAAGTAGCTTACGCGAGCGCAGCGTTTGTTTGTTGCAACGTTTTTCGTACGTTGTGTTTTGTAACCCCAATCGTCGTGAAGAAGGAGGAGGAAGACTCCTGATCGTGTGCAAGCTGAATTTCACACTAACAAATACATACTTTAGCCTACCGATTGTTGTTTTTCCCTCTAACTCTTGAACCTCCCTCCCTCCCTCCCTCATGACACACGGGACGGGATTTTTCTAAAAAGCTCTCTGTTTTCTTTTCTTGCTTTGTTTGTTTGTTTTCTTACGTAGAACTTTCCTCCTACGCCTTCGGTATTCCCTCTATTGTCGTCGCTTTCCTAGAAATCGGTCGGTCTTGTAATCGCAGCTTCCGTCTTTGTAATATTCGCTTTTCCTAGAAATTAGTCTCGGAGAAGAAGAATAAAAACTCGAACAAAAAAGTCTCACTGGAATTTCTTCTTATCGGATATCTATTCCAGACTTCTCTTTTCTTTTTCTAGTTGACATCTATCTGTGTCTCTAGCAGCGGCAGTATTCTAGCAGCGGCAGTAGTCCAGTGGAACTTCTTTACTGGATGTCTGATGAACTCTTGAAGAACGTTGATTGATTGACAGGCCGTTTCTTTCCTTGTGGTTTTCAGAAGTGAAGTGAAGTGAAGGTGGAGGAGGTAGAAATCAGCTTGGGGAAAAAAAAAAAAAAAAAAAAAACAAAA
>Ga0209208_10010129_pt1 | contig 12289 bp, 17 predicted proteins | sample S1TSphfallax_3_FD_187694 | JGI IMG/M metagenome (GOLD analysis project Ga0209208, IMG submission 187694) | Host-associated microbial communities from peat moss isolated from Minnesota, USA - S1T2_Fd - Sphagnum fallax MG (SPAdes) (version 2) | ecosystem: Host-associated > Plants > Peat moss >...
ATTCTTGCAGTACGTCTGCTGCATTGGCCTTCAAATAGCTGATGGGTTTTATCTGGGTTGAATAGCGCATGGACTGAATATAGTCTTTTAACGGTCTTGTGTCAAAGCGCCATACCGTGTCCAAGTTAAATTGCAGCAAAGCAGCCATCGGCGACTGTCAGGGTCACGAGTACTCATTGGCGGACGCCATCAAAATCGAAGTTGCGGAATCGGGGTGAAGGGCGGGTTTCGGAGCGGAGAACCGGGCTCTTCCCGGCCAACACCGGAAGTTCATTGTCTCAACATGGTCGCCACTTACCCGACATTCATCTTTTTACTGTAGGGTTGCCCGAAACGATCGCAACTGGGTTGCCAACAATGGAATTCTCGCTTCCGATATGGTTGACACGCGTAGGGTTGGTTATCTTTGCCGTTTCCCAGCTTGGCTTCGAATGGTGGTATCTCGGAGCGTGGTATTGGCTACCTAAAAGCTCACCAAAAAGACTGGTGGGCTGGGGGTTGCTGGTAGTCTCAAGTATCGTGCTGCCAATCGTGGTGTATCCAAATGTCGCGCGCGGTGTCCATCGTGACGAAGTCAGTGTGGCGATAGTTTTTGTTCACGGGATCGCGATTATATGCACGCTAGTTTATAGACTGAAGCACCGGAAGCCTTCGGAAATAATCCGTTAAGAGAGCGGAAAGCGGACGCCCCCGAACTTCCGATGTGGGTCGCTTGGCAACATCGACCAACTCTTGGAAAGTGATCTGCATGCAGCGCTATGCTAACGGGATGACAATAGCAGCGCTGCCCTTTCAACTACGACCGGGACGCCCGGATGACGCGTTGGCGATCCTTGAAGCGCAACGCTCAGCGATCAGGCAAACTGCTGCCTCCGCCTACAGTCCGGCCATCATCGATGAATGGAGTCCTGCCGTTATCGTCGGCGGGCGCGTGGACGCGTTCCGTCGCTGGATCGAGCGCGGCGAGGAGTTAATTGTGGTTGCCATGGAACCCGCTGGGAAGATCATCGGCTTCGGCTCAATCGTTCCCGCCAATTCAGAGTTGCGCGCCGTCTATGTAGATGCAGCATATGGCGGCCAAGGGGTAGGTCGCGCGCTGCTAGCTCGGCTCGAAGAACTGGCTCGAGACGCTGGGGTGGCCGAACTGCGCATGGATGCCTCGATCAACGCCGTACCCTTCTACGAAGCGAACGGCTTTATTTCACTCGAGCGCGGCGAGCACGTCATGTCCTCTGGCCGTCGCATGGCCTGTGTACGAATGCGGAAAGGCCTCCCTTCATGACTTGGCGTTAGATGAAGTTTCAACAGATTGTATGCCTGCCGGAAAGCAGACATCCCTGACCGACGGCAATGGGTCGAGTCCAGGCATTGACCGGATCAGCGGTTTGTACCCCGGCTTGATTACAGTAATCGGTGTAGTTGAGCGCCAAGAAGCGTCCCGTCATCCGCCGCCGCGTCAACTTACGCGGTGATTCTCATCGCCGCTTTCACCCACATCGATGCCGGCACGGCATCGTCATCACCATTCCAGCGAACGGCCGAAAACGTTCACGATGACGCTGGAATCGCGTTCACGTTCGTCGGGAATCGGCGTTCACGATGCGGTGGAAACTGCGTTCACCAACGACCGAAATATGCACTCCCTGAATGGTATCGACGTCTGTCGTGCCGGCGTCGTCACGAGGCTTCACGCGGAGCGTGTTAAACGCGTCAAGCACGGCAAACGTACCGACGCATCGCGATGCGCTTGCTGCGCCGATGTCGAGAAGGTCGCGGTACCGGATTTCTCGATCCATAGTCATGTGCAAGTCGCCGACGGTACCAAACATGTAAGCCGGATCCTACAAATCAAGCATGGTCGCTGTCCCACCATCCTGCGTAAAGCGAGGTGCAGTGACCATGCCATCGCTATTTCCCGCCGACGTGCGGATCGCGTCGATGCCGTCAGTTGGCCATGGCACACGCCTTGCAGATAGCCGTCTACGATGCGATGCCTGCGTCGAAGTGTTCGAGAAGGTACAGACGGTGCGGGCATGACTTGTAATTGTTACGCGAATTTTTCCAACGGAGAGCTAATCGATGAAGAAACGCAAGACGGCAGAAACGCTGAGCGGAGCCCTGACTCAAGTCCTCTTGAGTCCCAAAGGCGTGATCGAAGGTCTGCTGCTCAGCATCCGCGGCAAGCCGGTCCAGGTTTCGACCGCGCCTGGGGCAATCGACGAGTACGCGCACGATCTGGTCGCAGGCGCACGCGTGGTTGCCAAGGGCGTCCCCGACCGCTCGCCGAAGACCAAGGACGGCAGTCATCCGGTGTTCAAGTTGGAGAAACTGACGAAGCTGGGTGGCAAACCAGTGCGCGCTACAGGCGCCAAGACCGGTCCGTTGGTTCTCAAAGGGTTGGTCGCGTCGATTCACTATGCACGACATGGCGAGCCGAATGGGGTCGTACTCGAGACCGGCGATTTCGTGCATCTGCGACCTCATGGCATGGAGAAGGCTGCTCTCAAGGTGGGCGACCGAGTGGTCGCAAGGGGTGAGCGACGCACGACCGTACTCGGCACGATCTTGCTCGAGGCTCGACAAGTGAATCGCATGACCATCGCGTGAGTGGGTTGCTCTCCGCGCCGGCAAGCGCGCGGCGCCCCGACGCCGTCACGCTATCCGAGTCGCTGCGCGCCGAGGACTCGTCATCTCGCGGGACTCTGTGCGGCCTCGATTGGCTCAATTTCTTCCTCGCCGATGTCCAAACCGGCGTCGGGCCATTTCTCGCAATTTACCTTGCAAGCAACGGATGGGATGAACAACGTGTGGGGATCGCGCTTACGGTCGGGGGCATTGCCGGGATCCTGGCGCAAACACCTGCCGGTGCACTGGTTGACCGGCTTCACGCCAAACGCGCTTTGATTGCCGGCGGGGTCGGTGCGCTTGCCGGCGGCGCCCTGATCATCGCATTTTTCCCTGCATTCTGGCCTGTCGTGACCGGCCAGGTCTTGATCGGCGGGATGTCGAGTGTTTTCGGCCCCGCGATCTGCGCCGTCTCACTCGGAGTGGTGGGGCGTGAGCTCTTCGATCGCCGCCAAGGCCGCAACCAAACGTTCAACGCGGCCGGCAACGTCGTCGCCGCGGTCTCCATGGGACTCATCGGCTACTTCATCTCCAACCGCGGCATATTCTTGTTCGTGGTCGCGCTCGCGATTCCGACGCTGATCGCCTTGCGATCGATTCGGGCCGACCAAATCGATTACAACGTGGCGCGGGGCGCGAGCGCCGGGGATGTGTCCAAAGGCGCCGAGAAGATCCTCGATCTGTTCAAAGATCATGCCTTGGTGGTGTTTCTCGTCTGCGCGGTAATGTTTCACTTTGCGAATGCCGCCATGCTCCCGCTACTTGGCGAGATGCTCGCCAAAGGCCATGGACGCAGTTCCATGGCCTTCATGTCGGCCTGCGTCGTAACGACCCAAGTCGTGGTCACGCTGCTTGCCTCCTGGTCCGGCATCAAGGCAGGGCAGTGGGGTCGAAAGCCACTCCTGCTGATTGCGTTTGCCGCATTGCCGATTCGCGGTGTGTTGTACACACTGACCGACAACACCGGGTCGTTGGTCGCGATCCAACTCCTGGATGGCGTGGCCGCTGCCATATTCGGGGTCGTTTCAGTGCTCGTGATCGCCGATCTCACGAAGGGTTCTGGCCGGTTCAATCTGACGCTCGGTGCCGTGACAGCCGCGGCTGGAACCGGAGCGGCGTTGAGCCAGACGATCGCGGGATCCATCGTGCATCGCTTTGGTTACCACGCCGGATTTCTATTCTTGGCTGCCGTCGCCGCCGTCGCCCTGGCCATCCTGTATTTCTGCATGCCGGAAACCCGGCTCGGCCGCAGTGCTTGAGGCTCCCGGCGGGTGACACCGGCAAAACTGTTAGAATCAGGCTCCGTCCAGCAACCATCCGGCGCGAAAAGAGATCATGCTGGCACCGTAACGAATCCGACGTGATGAATTTTACCGATCTGTCGGTGCCGCCGGAACTCGTTGCTGGCGCGCCTCGCGGCGCTGGTGCCTAAGCCGCGGATGCACTTGACGAGGTATCACGGCGTATTCGCCCCGCACAGTCAGCATCGGGCGGCGGTGGCGCCGGCGCAGCGGGGCCGTGGGGCGCCGCGGCCGCCGGCATCTGAGGCTGACCCGACCAAGGTCTCGACGCCGCGGCATGTGCCGATGAGCTGGGCACGAGGGCTGAAGCGAGTGTTCGGTGTGGAGATCGAGAGCTGCGCGCGCTGCGGTGGGGAGCTGAAGATCATCGCCAGCATCGAGGAGCCGCAGCTCATGGCGAAGATCCTGTCGCACCTGGAGCGCACGGCACCGGAGCGGTCTCAGAGCGAACTAGCGCTTGGGGCGCGGGGGCCGCCTGGGCAGTCCAGCCTGCTGTGAACTCAAGGATGAGCCACGATTTCATTGACCGGTTAGCGAGCCGGTAGGGGTCCGCTCGTCCTAAGGTGCAGCCCAGGGCGGCGTGGGCGCCCTGCGGGCGGCGCGGCTCGCTGGCTTGGTGGCCCGGCAACGGCCAAAGGCTCTGCGCCGAAGCCTACTGGCGCCCAAATTTTCCAGGCCAGCCACGCGGCTCCTAAGCTTCACCGCATCATAAGGCTGATTACGCGCAACAAGGTTGTGGGCAGCCTTGGACCGGACGGGCGTTTGAAATTTCCTATCCGCTCCGGTGCGGTGGGACTGTACTTTACGGTGACGAGCGAAGCGCTGCAGCCCCTGGTGGGAGAGGCTGCCACAAGGGTCGCACGCAGTCACCTGGAGGCCGAACGGATCAAGGCCGCCATCGAGGCCGCAAACAAATCCGCCCAAAGCGAGACGGAGTTCGTCGGCGATTACTTCCGGATCATGGCGCCATGGGAGAAGACCTCGGCAGCAAAGACTGAGGGTTCCACAAATGCCGGGACGGCCGCCAGCGCAGTAACCGGCACCGCCGCCGCCCCCGACGCGCCGCACTGACGATGATTGCGGGCGTTGCGGGCGAGCCGCCGAATGTCGGAGGCGGTCAGGCCGCTCAACATCCACCGACGCTAGCGCACGAAGGCATCCGCCGGCCCCGCCCCGGCTCCCGCGGGGTGCCCCCACCAGGACGGAATCGGCAGCAGCGTCCCATGGCGTAGGAATCCAGCTTCAGCGCGTGCGTCAGTGACCGAAAAATACAGATCGGTCGCCGACGGCATGTAGAGGACCCGCGCCGTGATCGAACGCAGCGCCCGGTCGGTGCCGTCGAAGCCCGGTGTCGTGCCGACATCACGCGTCTGCCAGGTGCGCATTTGCAGGATCAGGTCGTTCGCGTCGCGCCCGGCGAAGAAGCCCTTGATCTGCGCATCGACGTATTGCGGGAAGGGTGGCTGGTGCGAATCGGCTTCGGATCGCCACAGGCCTCGATGCCACCATTCCTGGGAGAACAGCCAGCCAAGCTCACGGCGCCCGTCGCCTCGATGCCGGCGGTCGGTTCCTCGGTGTAATCGCGATCCTTAAATGCGGCGTCCGCCGTGATCGCGCGAATCTGACCCTCGAGCCGCACGTACCCGTGCGGCCAGGTTTTCGCGGTTCCCGAGGTCGCAACGATCCGGTTGGCGAAACGGGGGTGGCTGACGGCCGATTGGAACGCCTGTTGCGCGCCCATGGAGAAGCCGATGACCGCCCGCAAATGGTGGATGCCGAGATCGTTCTCGAGCACCTGCCGCGAGGCCTCTACGTCGTCACGTATCGTGATCGCCGGAAACCGCGGGCCGTGAAACGGCTCGGGGGTATTGCTCGGACTCGAGCTGCGGCCGTTGCCGAACATTTCGGTCATCACCAGGAACAGCTTGGCGGGATCGAGCGCCTTGCCCTTGCATTGTCCTTGGCCGCATTGAGCGCGCCGTAGGTGCCGTAAACGACCACGGCCAGCTTCATGGACTGCGCCCTAATCGCACACCTCAGAATTTCGCTTCGACATTCAGCAGGTAGGTGCGCCCGATGATGCCGGAGAAATATTGTTCGGTCGCGGCGGCAAAATTTCCCTGCGTGCCGGCGAGCGCCGGGAACGGCGGCTCCCGGTCGAACACGTTGTTGGCGATGAAGCGGACCGTCGTATTCTTGAGGACGTCATAAGCGAACGTCGTGTTGAACTGCCACCAGGAATGCACACTCAAATAATTCGACGAGGTCGCGCTATTCACATTATTGAATTTGGCGGGACCAATGTAGATTTCCTGCGTGCTCCAAGTGAACGCCCCCTTGGTCCAGGTTTGTCCGAAGCCGCTCGGAACTTTTTTTCAGTCCGTCCACGCTTTGGATGACAGAGCACATACGCGGCAGTTGGCCGATCACGCCGACGAGTGCCGGCCGCCGCCTGCCTTTATGATCGCGTCTCACTTCAACAACAGGGATGCCATGGACCGTCGCGAATTCGTTCTCAGCGCTGGAGTCCTATCGTTTACCGCCTCGTTGAGCCGCAGGGCACTGGCGCAGGCGGGGGAATTCGATCCCACGGAGCGGTCGATGGCGGCGCTGCTCCAGGCGCTTGCCGCCGGCGAGACCAGTTCGGAAGCCCTCACCGCCGCGTATCTCACCCGAATTTCGCGTTTCGATCAGCACGGACCGGAGCACCGCGCGGTGCTCGCGTTGAACCCGGCCGCGCTTGATGCGGCTCGCGCGCTCGACCTTCAACGGCACGCGGGCAAGCTGCGTGGGCCGTTGCATGGCCTGCCGATCCTCGTCAAGGACAACATCGAAACCGCCGATCCGCTGGCCACGACCGCCGGCTCTTGGGCGCTCGCAGGCTCACGCCGACCTGCAGACGCGCCTCTCGTGGCGCGATTGCGCAACGCCGGTGCGCTCGTGCTCGGCAAGACGAATCTCAGCGAGTGGGCAAACTTCCGCTCGACACGCTCGTCGAGCGGCTGGAGCGGCATGGGCGGACAGACGCGCAACGCCTACGATCGCGAGCGCAATCCGTCCGGATCGAGCGCCGGATCCGGCGTCGCCGCGGCGGCGAGTTTCTGCGCGGGCGCGATCGGCACCGAGACCAATGGCTCGATCCTGGCGCCGTCATCGGTGAATGGTGTGGTCGGCCTGAAGCCCACCGTCGGTCTGCTCAGCGGTCGCGGTATCGTCCCGATTTCAGCGCGCCAAGACACCGCGGGACCGATGTGCCGGACGGTCGGCGATGCCGCGCTGTTGCTCGCCGCGATTGCGGAACGACCCATCGGGTTCGGCGCATACGGCTCCGAACTCGAGTCCTTTCGTCTGCGTGGGGTACGGCTCGGCGCCATGCCGGCCCCGGCATCGGCGCATCCCAGCAGCGTGCATCTCTACGATGAGGCGCGCGCGACTCTTACCCGCGAAGGCGCCGTGATCGTCGAACTGCAGAATCCGAAATCCTTCGCCGACGCGGATGAGCCGGAATTCGAGGCTCTGCTCTTTGAATTCAAGGACGGCATCAACGCTTATCTCGCGACCCTGGACCCGGCGCAAGTGGCGAGCCGCACGCTCGCCGATTTGATCGAGTTCAACCGCCGGCACGCGGACCAAGAACTTATCGTGTTCGGCCAGGAAATCTTCGAGATGGCCCAATCCCGCGGCCCGCTGACCGATCCGGCTTATCAAAAAGCGCTCGACAGCTTGAAGCGCGCTGCGGACGTCGAGGGTCTGGCCACGCTGCTGGGCCACGACGGCGTCGAAGTGCTCATCGCCCCGAGCAACGGCCCCGCAGAGCGTATCGACGAACTCTGGGGCGATCGCCAGGGCGGCGGCTGGTCGGAGATTGCCTCGGCCGCGGGATTGCCGGTTACCCGAGCCTCACCGTACCGGCCGGCGTCGTCGAGGGCTTACCGGTCGGCTTGACGCTGGTGGGTCAACGCAACCAGGACGGGTTGCTGCTCCAGGTCGCACGCGCGTTCGAGCGTGCGACCAATGCGCGCGTGCCGCCCCGACTGCGGGTCTGACGTATGAGGGGATCACGGCGGCTCATGGTTCTCTGGTGCGCACTGGGCTGCGCCGCCGTCGGCCGCCCGCCGGCTGCACTCGGCGCAGAGTACTCGCTGCTCGCCACGCCGGAGACGGTCGCCTGGGGCTATTATTCCGGCCTCGCGAAGCCGGTCCTCACGGTGCACTCTGGCGATACGGTGCGCATGCAGACGCTCTCGACCTGCGGTTCACCCGAACAAATGCAGAGCCGCGGCGTGCCAGCGAACGAGATACCGGCGTACACCGCACCGATCTATGAGCAGGTCAAGGATATCGGGCCCGGTGGTCATATCCTGACCGGCCCCGTCGCCATCGCCGAGGCGGAACCCGGCGACGTGCTCGAGGTGCAGATCCTCAAGGTCGATCTCGACGTCGATTTCGCCTGTAACGCCTTCGGCGTCGGCCGCGGCTTTCTCCCCATGGAGTATCCCTACAGCCGCTGGAAGATCGTGCCGCTCGATCGCCAACGCATGCTCGGCAAGTTCGCGCCCGGCATCGAGATTCCGCTGCGGCCGTTCTTCGGCAGCATGGGCGTGGCTCCAGCCGGCGGCAAGATCGACAGTGCGCCGCCGTTCGTGCACGCCGGCAACATGGACAACAAGGAACTGGTCGCGGGAACGACGCTGTTCGTGCCTGTGGCCGCGAAGGGGGCGCTATTCGAGGCCGGCGACGGCCATGCGGGCCAGGGCAATGGCGAGGTCGACATCACGGCCCTCGAAACCTACCTGACGGGAACGTTCCGGTTCATCGTCCACAAGGACCGGCACCTGCTCTGGCCACGCGCCGAAACCCCGGACAGCTATATCTCCATGGGATTCAGCAAGGATCTCAAGGAAGCGACTGAGCACGCCGTCCGGGACATGATCGAGTTCTTGATGGAAGTGAAACACCTGAGCCGAGACGACGCCTACATGCTGGTCAGTGTCGCGGTCGATGTCGACATCACTCAACTCGTCGATGGGAACGTCGGCGTTCACGCGATCTGCCCCAAGAAAATCTTCACCGGACCGTGAATAGGTTGCCCCCCGCGTCACGGACCAGGACGAGCGAGAGGAAGCGAGCCTTGGGAAATCTGATCTACAGAGCGGCGCTCACGCTCGCCGCGGCGATCCTGCTCTGTCGGCCGTCGCTTGGCGAACCGCCGGCGGAGTTGCCCCAACCGGCGCCGTTTTTCCAATTGCAGGACCTGGGACACGGCGTCTGGGCGGCGATTTCCACGCCGGACGGCAAGGCGGGCAGCAATTCGGGGTTCGTGATCGGCACCGAGGCCGTCCTATCTGGATCACGTCGCGGGAAACGGTATCTACGAGACCGCGGGCGCGAGCATTCTCGCCCACAGTAACGTGCGCCGTTGGGAGCGGACCGAAAATCTCAAATTCTTCGGCGAGCACGTGACGGCCGAGCAACGGGATTGGATCCACTCGCTGGTGCTGCCCTCGATCGTCTACGATGCAGACATCGAGTTGTTTCTCGGCGATCGAAAGATTCTCGTGCGCGTACTGCCGGGGCACACCGGCGGTGATTCCGTCGTCGTCGTTCCGGACGCCGACGTGGTGTTTACCGGGGATCTGTTCCGGAATCACTGCCTGCCTAATCTGATCGACGCGGCTACGCGGGCGCAGATTGCGAGCAACCGGATCTTCGTGGCGGACTATGCGCGGGCCGTGTTCGTGCCCGCGCAACACAACATCGAGCAAACTGCCGACGAACTCGCGCACGCGAAACGGGTTCCCGCGCCCTGACCGAAACTGGTCCATACGCCCCGCGCGCATCGTGTTGATCGCCGTATTCGGCACGCAGGCTCGCGACCGTGATCGTGACTTACCCGTTGTTCATGGCCCCGCTGGGCTGAAAATATGCGCCGTTCGTGCAAAAGGCGTCGCTGTCCGGGCCGAGTCGCGGGATACGCCGCGCTATACTGCCTCGCATGCTCAATTCGGCACGCCTGCTCTTGAGATCCGTTCCGCTGTCGTTGTTGACGCTCGATGGCCATCTCCTCGATTTCGGTCCGCGGCGGCAATTGGCGGGGTTTCGGCGCTTCGTGGTGGAGTTCTTCTACTTCGGCGTCAAAGAAGCACGTGCCTGCCTGTTCGTCGCCCTGTTTTTCGGTGCCGTGTTTTCGCTTCCGCGCAGCGGCCTTTGGGGCATCCCTCGGTATGACGTCCTTCTGCTCCTCGCCGCCTCCATTCAGGCGTGGATGGTGTGGATGAAACTCGAAACGCTCGACGAACTGAAGGCGATCTGTCTTTTCCACGTCATCGGCTTCTTGCTCGAGGTGTTCAAGACTTCGGAGGGTATTCACTCATGGTCTTACCCCGACTTCGCCTATTCCAAGTTACTGGGCGTCCCGCTGTTCTCCGGATTCATGTACGCGGCAGTCGGGAGCTATGTGATTCAAGCGTGGCGATTGCTGGATGTGCGAATCCGGCATCACCCGCCTTATTGGATGGCCGGACTCAATGCGCTCGCCATTTACGCGAACTTCTTCACGCACCATTATATCGGTGACTACCGTTGGTACATCGCCGCCTGCACCCTGGGGCTTTACGCGCGCGCGACGGTCATATTCCGGCCATTGGACCGCGACCGTCGCATCCCCTTGTTGTTGGCGTTCGTGCTGATCGGGTTCTTCATTTGGCTGGCTGAGAATGTCAGCACGTTTTTCGGCGTATGGCGATACCCAGATCAGATCGGCGCGTGGGCGGTCGTCCATCTTGGCAAATGGAGTAGTTGGTCCTTGCTGGTCATCATGACATTCACGATCGTCGCCAACCTCAAGCACATCAAGAGCCGAATTCACGTTCCGCCGTGATTGGCCGGCGAGGTTCGGGAACTCGCCCCGCCGCTCGGTTCCCCGCCCGGCAGGCCTCCGAAGCGGCCGGACTGGAAGTCCTTGATCGCGGTCTCGATTTCCGCATGGCTGTTCATGACGAACGGTCCCCACCCGACGATGGGCTCGGCGATCGGCGCGCCGGACAGCAGCAACACGACGCTGTCGGTCTCGGTCCGCACGTCGAGCTCGTCGGTGTGCGATTCCGTGAGATCGGTGCGCCGGACAGCAGCAACACGACGCTGTCGGTCTCGGTCCGCACGTCGAGCTCGTCGGTGTGCGATTCCGTGAGATCGGTGCGCAGACTGCCGCCCTGACCTGCCGGGTTTCTTCGGACCATTCATTACTGGAGAACGGCCCCGATCGGGTTGGTTGATGATCTCTTCGACTTGAACTCTACCGGAGTTTGGTACGACAAGCTGGAGTGAGGACGAACTTCGTTGTAATGCCGTCGCCAATTCTCAATCACGATCTTCGCCTCAGTCCGATTCCTGAACCATTCCAGGCTGAGGCATTCATCCCGGAACTTCCCGTTGAAGGATTCGTCCGCACCGTTCTGCCAAGGTTTGCCGGGATCGATCAGCGCCGTACCGATGTTCGATTGCAGCAGCCATTTCAGCACGGCTTTGGAGACGAATTCCGGACCGTTGTCCGAACGCAGGTACTTCGGGGCTCCGTGCTGGCTGACCAACTTCGTCAATACCTCGATGAGTCGGCCGGAGCGGATACTCCCGGCGACATCGATCGCCAACGCCTCGCGAGTGTACTCGTCGATGACGGTCAGGCACTTCAGTTGCTGGCCATTGGCACAGGCGTCAAACACAAAGTCGTACGCCCACACCTGGTTCGCCGCAAGTGCCGGAAGCGGTCGCGGCCTGGAGCTCGCCACACGCCGCCGTGGCCGTTTTCGCGGCACTTGCAGGCCAGCGAGCTGCCACAGGCGATGCACCCGGTCTGGGCTCATCTCATGCCCGCGGCGGCCCAGGAAGATGTGGATGCGGCGGTATCCAAACCGGGGATATTGGCTCGACAGCTCCCTCATCGCTGCCAACACAGGTCTATCCTTCGCCGGCATCTTCGCCTCGTACCCCATCGTCGATCTGGCCACCCCGATCAGCGCACACGCCCGCCGCACCGAAATCCCGCGATGACTCGCGAACTCCACCTGCGATCTGCGCGCCTGTGCGCTCACCATTTTTTTGCGTTGATCTCCTTCATCACCTCGAGTTCCAGATCGCGTTCGGCCACCATCTTTTTGAGCCGACCGTTTTCCACCTCGAGCTGCTTCAGGCGTTTGACGTCGGAGGCCTCCAGTGACCCGAACTTCTTGCGCCACAAGTACAGCGTCTGCTCGCTAATCGCATGCTTCTTGGCCGTCGCCGGCACGCCACCGGCATCCGACTCACGCACGATCCGCACCATCTGCTCTTCGTTGAATCTCGACTTTTTCATGGTCCCTCGTTTT
>Ga0209208_10010130_pt1 | contig 12289 bp, 7 predicted proteins | sample S1TSphfallax_3_FD_187694 | JGI IMG/M metagenome (GOLD analysis project Ga0209208, IMG submission 187694) | Host-associated microbial communities from peat moss isolated from Minnesota, USA - S1T2_Fd - Sphagnum fallax MG (SPAdes) (version 2) | ecosystem: Host-associated > Plants > Peat moss >...
TGGGGGGGGGGGGGGGGCCACAAAAGAAGAAGTTATTGTGGCCCTATATTCTTCTCAATTCAACTAAATGGAGAAGTCAATAGGAAAATAGTCCACAAGAAAAAGAAAAAAAAACAGGGGACCAAACTAGTTTTTTCACCTAAATCAATGGTCATCAATGGAATTTCACCCCCAGTTTTGAAGTTGTCTTCCATGTGTCTCCATTTCTGCTCTCATGTTCTTCCTTGAATTAAGCCTTGTCAGACTAAGATCTTGCAAATCTTCTAAAACTGACACCTAGCTTCATGAAATGAATGGTACCCAATTTGTCCACTTTATGGCTACACTCAAAAGTGGGGATGAAACAAGGATCATAGCATCAAATTAGGGCCCAAAGATAGGGGTGACATTCTAGATAACTCTATTATCATCTAACATTTGAGCAAGAGATTGTTTCAGTTAGTTGTATACAATCACTTCTTCAACAAAGCATCAACACATAATTTCTTCTAAAAGTAATATGTAATTCTCATGTCTCATCCACAATTAGAACATCATTTTCTACAAATTTGTAAACATTCATGTTTTTTTCTTTTCCCCCTTTATTTAATCCCTAATAAATAGGGCAAATCAACCAATCCCAATTTGCCACATCAAGCCATCAAGAGTCACTCAATGCTCTCCAAATTCAGGACACAGAAGGCAAGGAGGAAGTGCAAAACCAAAGGGTACTACTACAACTTAGGTGAAGGGTATTTATATAAGTAGGTGGTGGAAAAGAAGGAATGGACACCAAAGTTGTCTGCAATGCATGCTGGTAAGGTAGTAGTAGTAGGCTTCAGTGATGGTGCTTCATTTGCCAGGCTCTGTAGAAGCAATTGCATAAATTAGTATAATATATTTTAGTACAAGCCCACTAGGTACAACAATATTAAAACACAAGCCCACTAGGTACAACAATGTTTTTAGTACAAGCCCACTTAGTCTATAACATTTAGTACAAGTCCCATTTGCCAGAAGCTTGGGGTTGATTTCCAGCTTTCCATTGTACAAGAATGTAAGTAGTGTCAGTGTACAAAGATTAAGGACATAGCCTGGACAGAGGTAGGTTTCTTGTAGAGCCCAAAAAAACTGTAGGCTTAGGCAGAGATTTAAAGGAACCACAAGTTAACTGGATGAGCAAGGATGGAAACAACACAGAATTGGATGAAAAATGACATGCAAACAAGGTAGTGAACATAGTTAGTTACCTATCTTTTTTTTGCATGTGAGGTTTATTCACAAGAGAAATATGCAACATAAAATTGTTGTCATGCCCCAATTTACAACTTGCCATATATGATTCGAGTGCATTATTATTCAAGGACTCAATTAGTCGTTTTGGAGTGTCCGAACATTGATTGACCCTTTGAAAAATGGGTACCTAACTTTTGACTAGTTTTGGAGAGTTCAAACATTGAGGGGCATTTGAAAATGGGTATCAAACTTTCAACTAGTTTTGGAGAGTTCAAACATTGAGGAGCATTTGAAAATGGGTATCTAACTTTCGACTAGTTTTGGAGAGTTCAAACATTGAGGAGCATTTGAAAATGGGTATCAAACTTTCAACTAGTTTTGGGAAGTTCAAGCATTGAGGAGCATTTGAAACTGGGTATCAAACTTTCAACTAGTTTTGGGGAGTTCAAGCATTGAGGAGCATTTGAAACTGGGTATCAAACTTTTGACTAGTTTTGGAGAGTTCAAGCAGTGAGGAGCATTTGAAACTGGGTATCAAACTTTCAACTAGTTTTGGAGAGTTCAAGCATTGAGGAGCATTTGAAAATGGGTATCAAACTTTCGACGAGTTTTGGAGAGTTCAAACATTGAGGAGCATTTGAAAATGGGTATCAAACTTTCGATTAGTTTTGGAGGGTTCAAACATTGACCATTTGAAAATGAGTATCAAAACTTTCAACTAGTTTTTTTGGAGATCGTTTGAACATTGACCATTTGAAAATGGGTACCTAACTTCCACATTCATGATGAGTTGGAGGGTGTTATATGTGATGGTCACATTTAAAGCAATTAACATACAAAAGTGCCCATTAACTTTAATGGGAAACATAGTGGTGCCACTTGGAGAAGATTGGCACACTACTACTACTACTATAACTGGCCTTTTAATGTGCCTAGTAGGTAGCAGCTTCTCATGTCTTCAGAATTGAAAACCAAGCACTGGGGGGAGTGAGGAGTCACCTGGGCAGATCTAATAAAATGATCACAAATATATATACTTACAATTGATTACTATTTTTTGTATTTATCTGAGGGCAAACTCTTAACTGCTGGACTCCACTAGTGTGCACACTTAAGTTATAAGGCTGTGAATGTGTTATATAACTTATGGGACATGTTGTTGAAACCTTCAATGGAAATAAAAGGCATGTACAACATTAAGTATGACAGGCTTCTCAACTTTTTACTAGGTTTTTTCATTGCATTTCCAAACCATGAATTTCCAGCCACTTCATTGAGGAACAATGTAGGCATTCATGCCATGTAGGGGAAAAACGTGGGGGCGGAGATTTGGGAGTTGGGTTGGACATTGGTTGCACTTATTTGTGGTCATGGCCTTATTGTAGCTTTGGGTAACTACTTCATTATTCCTTGGCTTTTTCACTAGGATTGGGATCCCCATCTCGTAGTCTAGGAAGGTGAAAAGTGTGAATTTTTAGTTCAAAATGCAGCTGAACAAAAGATGTGGTTTGAAATCGGTCCTCATGCTTTTGATTATTACAAAATTGTTTTCTTTTATGTAACAAACCTAGCATTCATGAAATATTGGACCTTAATGGAAGGTGTGAGCATGAATTTTGAAGCCCCTATCCATTCACCATGGCATGATAATTTGATAATTGTGAAAACTCAAGACCAATTTAGAAATTCCTTTACCATCTATTGGATTTAATTGCATTAGGTTTTATGTTAAGTTAAATTGTGGTGCATTAACACATTTCATACATATATTATGCAAAGGCAATAGAGAATTTGTTTGCCTTTATTCACTTGCAACTAAACTTGCACATGACAATGTTGCTAGTGGGTGGGTGGACATGAGAATGTTGAGCTAAATTTAATTGAAACTTATCACATTATCACATCAGCATTTACAACTATCGTTATTGTCACACACACAAAACATAATAAATAAAATCTTGAATGGTACACCATATCCAAAGAACAAAATGAACTCATTTGCAATTCATAAAAATCCAAGCTCAAAAACATAGAAAATAAAAACATAAACACCATGTGTAATAAAAAAATTACATACACAATAAAACAAACAAAACATACCTCATTATGTTTGAAATCTCAAATCACCAAAGAAGGATTTGAGATCACAAAACTTGAGTTTTATCCCCAATCCACATTAATTTGAACATGTTCACACTAGAATTGATTCATAATTAAACTACACATTAAATTAAATTAGCCCAACTAAGTTAGATTAATATGTTTGCTTAAGATTGTGAATACTTATAATGGCTTGTAAATTATTACAAATATTTTAAAAATATAAAAGAGAAATATTGGGACCACCATAATCCACTATAATTTGCGATTTCGTCCCAATAAAATTTATCCCCATAAACCTCACATTGACCAACATTTTTTTTAAAACTTTGCAAACCAACAAGATGGAAGAAGGATAATGAAATTTTGTAGCACCTCTATGAAATGAAGATTTGAGGAAAATTTATTGGGAAATGTGGCCAAATATTGCCTACTACCTTGGCAATTTCAACATTAATTATATTATTTTCAATATTGTTGAATTTTTTTACAAAATAATCAAATATCAACAATGTGTGAAGGAAAATATTGAATCTTCAAAAATATTCTAGTTGTCAAAATGAAATTTTCAAAATAAATTAATTATTTAGTAAACATGTGTCAAAATCACCAAGGTCCTTCAATATATGAATAATTACATTCGTTGTTTGAGTGGAACCTTTGCACAATTCTTTCTTGTGAAACTAATTTTCCCATCCCACAATATGAGTAACTTGTTTACATGGTTAAAAAATTCATGGTGTAATTTTAAGTTCATCAACCACTTGTTTACACATGGAGGACTTTGCAAGGAATGCATATATCTTTTTGTAAAACAAATTATAATCATCCAATATAATATTCAAATCAAATTCCAATTCCTTACCCATTTTGCTAGTAGTCTTGTAACATACATGCATGATCATGAAAACATGGAAGGGGCAAAACAATTGGTTATTGTAAGTTAAAGAAAGAGGATATGAAACCATCATTCTTCATTGCTACAACAATAAACATATGCACCTAATGCGAACTCTAAGTTGAAAATGATGCTCTTGTGAAAATAACTTATATCGAAACAAGGTAAGGGGATGATATTGATATTGCTTTGAGAATAACACAAAATGACAATGAGACATGAAAACCAAATGTAAATCAAAAGTGAGAAAAGAAAGAAATGGTGGGGGCCAAAATGAACATTTTTTCTTAAGTCATTAAAGTCAATTATGTTATATGCCCAATTAGATTTTGAGACCACCTCACATTTTACATGCTCCCAAAGGTTTGCCAAATCATATTAAACATAATTCCTCAATACAATGCACCACTTTGAAAGGCTTTCAAACTTAAGGTGCACTTTTAATTTCTTTGCATCAAAATGAAAGTCATGCAAGAACTTTGATCGGATAAAATCAAAACAATGCATTTCATTTCCACTTTTTAATTATTTCAACTACACAAACCAAAACAAGAAGGCAATCAATGTACTTGGAGCCCAAATTAGGACATGGGGTAATTACAAACTCTTTGAAACTTCACCTATTATACACCACTTTAGCAAGAATTACATTTTTTATAATATACTTTGTCACTCCCCATGGGACTTACATGACAATTTCCCAAAATTCCTAAAAATGGGAATCTTGAATTATTTGAATTCTTGAAATTTTAGGAGGTCATAATCAATGTTGTGTGGTTATTTATTTTGGCAATTCAAAACTAGTGGTTTTAGTTTTGATTCCCAAAAAACCTATCCAAAATTAAACATGGGTTTCAAAACTAGGTTGGAACTATAATTGTCATATGGGTTAGGTTTTGGAATCATGTGTGGCATTGAAATATGGTTTTCAAATGGAAATGAACCATGGTCAATTCCAAAATAGGTTAGAATGTTCTAACCAATCAAAAGTTTAGGTTTTAGGGGTCTTTTTATATTTTTCATTTGTGTATTTTGTTTTCTTTTGTTTTCTTTTCTTGTGTTCATGGTGTTCAAATTTCTTTTCAATTTTCATTCATCATCTTTATGTTCATGTTCATGGTGATTGGGTGGTTTGCTTTTTCATAGTTGTAAATCATGTGGGTGTCATGTTACTTTGTGTGCAAATACATTGTTCACTAGTTATGTATTTTTTTCATCTTTATTTTGTTTCAAATGATCATATCTATCTTTGTGTTAGTCTTGTTTTTCAGCGTCATTGCCTTTTTTATGTTCATCTTGTTTGTGGTTGCCATCACCTTCATTCATGTTTGTGTTGTTTTTAATTTTCATTGTTTTCTTCATGGTGTTGGGTGTTTTTTGGGGTTTAAGGTTATGGAAAGTTTAGTGATTATTTCAAAAATAATAATTTATCCCACAAAGTTTCCATTGGAGATCAATTGTTATGGTTTTACTTTTTGTTTTAAATGGTGTTGTTACAACACCGACAAAAAAGTCTTCAACCACATATGCTACACTACAATGGGCTTTGTTGATGAAACAATAAGATTTTGGAAAGCCATAAACTACATTGCCATAGCTTGGGCATTCTATACACCTACTTACTTAAAAGGGTGCAACCTCAAATATTTTCAAATTATTTTGCTACGGTTTATTTTATTACCAAAGGGGAAATACTAAGATTGGAAAAAGGGAAGGGACCCTCTTAAATTCAAGCTCAAACTAATTTGAGCAATGTAAATGTGTTTTTTATTATTAACTTACTATAGTTGTGAAACTTAAGGGGTGCATGATAAGTTACAAGACTACAAATGGGTTTTTTGCATTTCAAAAACCTTTCAAAACCAATTGTGCTAGCAAGTTTGAAATGAATAGAATGAATGAAAATAGGCATGAAAGAGAAAGATGAATTGCCCCGAAAAAAAAATGGCCCCACCAAATTGGCTTTTTTTTTTGGTTAGTAAACATAAAGGATGATCATGACCATCACAAACAATTTGAAAGTTCATTGTTAAAAAACTAGTGCCATTGACATTTGTTAAAATGTCATTTTTCAAAAGGTTATTTTACTTCATTTTTGAAAATCTTCAACTGAATTTTGCATTAATATGACGGTTGGTGAATGAAAGTCTACTTAGGATGGTAAAGAAGGTGAAAAAAGGGTTAACCTTGGATTCTTTAATTTATGTTTTGTTAGTTTTGATATTTGATTTCAAAAGGGGGAGTGGATACTTTTGTTTTTATTGTGCATTTTTTGAATGACAAGTGGGAGCCTTGTCATGTAACATGGGTTTTTTGAGACAATAGAAAGTTCTAAGAGTGCCATGGCTTTACAAGTCAATGATGTGCAAAACATAAAATAAATGTTTGAATTGTTGCAACTCAAACATGAAGGAAGTAATATTTGGACCATGACCATTGCTTTGACATTTGTTGTTTCATGTGAAGTGTTGGGGTTGGTAATACCATTTGTAGGGTCTTGCTAGGGGTCACCATGTTTTAAGTGTTGCAACATGTCCCTAATTGGTTATTTTGTAATGCATAAATGTTGTTATATCATTTATATGTCAAATGAAATTATTTGACATCTAATTCTAATTAAACCCAAGAATTTGATGTAGAATTTCAAATCTTATAACAATTCGTGTAAAAACAAGTGAGGTAAATTTTGAATCCATTCCTTTTATGTTGTCCTTTCAGCATTATAAGACTCACAATATGTTAACAATGATGTTATATCCTTGTTATAAAAGGTTGGTGTTAGTCATTCAACTTATATGTTGGCAATGAAAGAACTTTACATATTGTAGGTGAGAATTTTAGGGTTTTAGGTTTAGGTATTGTTTCCATTATTGGTTTGTGGATACAAGTTTTTTAATTTAAGTAATGTTAATGAAATTTTTTTTAACTTTGCATTACAAAATTTTCAAAATAACAATTTGTATGACCTCATGAAAATAATGAAAAGATGGCATTATTTGTGGTTAAAGAACAATTGAACCATTTCAATATTACAAAAGTTAATAAGGAATGCAAATATTCATTGGCATGGTGGAGAACTCGTGAGGTTTTTTTTTTTAATGTTGCATTTATAAAGAAATAGATTCCAAAATTCCCCTAAATGTTAAACCTAGAATTGAATTTCAAACATAATTTATAATTTATAATAATAATAATCACTAGGTTTATTAATGTATTACAATATTTTGACAAATGGGGACAAGTATGAAACAATGATGCCAAGAATCATAAATTCCCCTCAATTACTATTAAAAAGGAAATGTGCAATGTCAACAATAATTAGTCATGATATTTACAAGGAAAGGATTTTGTGCAAACAAAAGTTGGATGCATGAACCAAAATTACATATGACAAATGCCAAAGCAATGACAATAATAGAGGTAAGACCAATAATGTTAAAATGTAAGCAAAAGGAGTGTTATATGAATTAAAATTCTCTTTGGTTCTATATTTGACATAAGACACATAATATGGCCAAAAGAATCATAGGTTTAACACAAGTGATGAACATTGTAGTTACAAATACAAAAGCTAATAAAAATGTTATGTGAACAACAACACGACCCTCCCATGAGAGGTTCTTCATGGGAAATGCACTAATGTTTGAATGTTTGAAGTTTCAATTGACAAGGAAGATTAAAGAAAGAATGACAAATAAGTAGTGAACTTTGCTAAATCAAATTGTGGTGCAAGAAGTTAAACCCTAAACCTAAAAATAAAAGGGTTAAACTCTCAACCCTAAACCCCTAAAACAAAGATTACAAACTTGAACTAAAAGTTGGAAAATTGATGGGGATAGGTGAACACAAAGCCAAAATAATAGCCCAAGTGATTGGACTTCATGGGTACTCCCAAGTGGTTGTGAATTCAATTCATCCCTAGGTCAACTAATGAACGCTAAACCCTAAACCTTGGCCTCAAACTCTGGGCAAGGGTTGGGCTCAAAAACCATGTGATTCATGACAATTTGTCAACTTTACTTTCATGTTTTCTCCACAGCATGCAGTTTTATGTTCTTATGAAAGAAAGATTCCTTAATACATATCTACTATTCAAGGGGGAAATTTTGTCGGACTCAAAATTCTCAAACCCCATTCAAAATGAGAAGCTCCATAGACCAACAATAACCTAACTCATCAGACTGGCATGGCATGTGAGCAGTGAATCTCCTTCTGGCAAGCAATATTATGCAGTAGAGGATTAAGTATGACATCATGAACTTTTTCCATAGTCTGTTACCTCTCCCTCTAGAGCTCTAAGATACATACAACAACAACCTTCATGTAGATTTCAACATTATGTCACAAACCCCTAAACCCTAAACCCTAAACCTATCCTACTACCTACCCGGGTAAGTCAACTCTGGGTCATAATGTTACAACACATATGGGATTTAAGTGATGCAAAATATCGGATTTTCTTTGCTTTATGTGTGATGCTTTGGAACCTTATGCCACAAACTGCATGACAAAAAAACACCACTTTGAGAATCAAGTAAGAAAGATTCGGGGTTTTAAACTTTAAACAATTAATGAAGATTTGGGGGAGAAGAATTTCAACATATGTGGAGGATTCAGGTTGATGATTGATATCCTCACAACAAGAACTTGATACCCGTGAAAGTGAAAAATCTACTAAATTTTTCATAGTGCATTCGGAGGTAAACCCTCTCACAAAGTGCAATATTTCATCTGCAAAGAGGCAAAGCGTTTCAAAAAAAGCGAACGGCCTGCAAGAGAGGGCAAGTTTTTTTTTGAAAAGCAAAATGCATGTAGGCGATAGAGGGCATTAAACATTTGAAAATGCCCACCTCTTTCTTCTTTTCTTTTTATCCTGTGATACCCGTCAGAAAGTGAAAGCGAGTGAAACTGGGTATCAGTTCACAAGATTTGCAGGACTTTTTTATTCTACCAAGACTCTATTTGAAGAAGAATATGAGCAAGCACAGCACTGAAGGCAAATCCAAGGGGGGGGGGGGGGGTTATGGGGACCAAACTCAAATGAGGGACCAACTTAGGTGAGAGAACCAGTTTGGTCCCCTGTTCTTTTCCCATGTACTAATGTTCATATCCCCCCCACTTTTGATTTTCTCCCCAACTTTGGCAAAACTGGGGCCCAGTACCTCCAGGTTGGGGGTACTTCACACGGATAAATAACGCTGCTAATATCTCCAAATGGGTACTTGTCGGTTTGAGCTTCTGTTGCGCCACAAAGCACAGTCATCTTCCGAAGTCTAGACGTCAAAACCTAGTTCGGTCTTTTAGTGTACCTATTTGCACGCCGCATTATGTACCCCCACAATTTTTTTACCTTCCACCAAGAGGCATGATGAATTTTTGAAAAACTAACTTTTTCAAAACGCCTGTGCCGTGCCTCTTATTTTTAAACCTCAATTTTTTCTTGTGATAACCGTCAGTTACCCGCCGGATACCATGGGGAAGACGCCCCCCCCCCCAATGGTAACAAGGGGTGTGTCACACTGTGTGGCCTTGCCAATTATCTTAAGGCAAAATCAGAATTATGGAAATTCAAAATATTTCACTATGCAAAAATATATAATCTTGGAAAAAAAATCCTCTAAAAGAAACCAAAATCCTTCAAGATATTATTATAACTCTATAATAACTAATTTCAAGTTTCAACACAAGCCAAAATATCATCTTTCAAAAACCCTCATATAAAAATAAATAGACCTAATATTATTTATTACCTAGTAGGGGGCCTATAAAAAATCCCTTAAGCTACTATACTCTATAATGAATCTAAACACAACAATATCCTAATTGCCTTGATAGGCAAAGCCAACAAAAACCCAAACCACGTTTTTAATGCTTGGTAAAGCTCACTATTGCTCATGAGGGCTTGATGTAACACCGAATTGCTTGAGGTTGTTCTCTAGTGATCATTTTGTTCCACTACAAACTTTTTTGGTGAGTTATTTGTATATATATCGTGTCATACAGGCGAGCCCTATTGTGCCCAATGTGGGATACTTCTTCACTCATCATCAAGTGTGCAAACTGCCACCACCTCCTCCTCTTGATGACAACAATCATAGGCATCAATTGGAAAGTGAACAAATTCTTTTCTGCCTATACAAACAATGCTCAATCATATACACATTGATGTTCCAAGACAAGCTCCAGAAAAGCTTATTTTAATAACCAACAAAGTACAACATCTGCTTTGGTTGGATATTTCACTGCAAGTTTGCCCTTTACTGGAGGTTTGGATATTTCATTGCATCATCATCAGAAGAAGAAGAACAAGTAACGAACATTATTCTTTTCAGAAGAGGAGGAGGAGGAGGAGAAAGAAGATGAAGATGAAAGGAACTTCAAATTCAATTGGGATTGGTTCTAAGTTGCACAAAAGTAACAAGTTGTCGGGTATATATAATTTTTATATATATGGCCAAAACCCTAACAACCCCCCAATTTGGTCAATTGCAAAGATACCCCCCCCACCCATCCATAATAATGAGACGAGCACAAAAGGGTCAGACTGCAACTAGTTTTTGCAACAACCATTGAGGGATGATCTCAAGGATGGGAAATCATTTTCAGTTGTTGAACATCCCTTGTAAGTAGTACCTACTTACTTACCTACCTACCTACCTACCTACCCACTTTCCTATAGACAAGATTGGAAGTAGTAGGGTAGGTGAAAGTATCCAAAACTGAGACAGAATGGATCAGCTGCCACCCACCAGCAAACCATGCAAGATGAATGGATGAATGGATGGATGATGTGTGGATAGAAAAAACATTTTTTCATTTGTAGTCTTGTCTCATCGCTAACCATAGTGGTTAGTTACGTACCAATCCTTCACCCTAAACCTACCTAGTAGGGAGCAAGTGTGTTATCTACTTACTTACCTATGGAACAACCACTTACATTATGTACCTACTTATATATTTATCTACCATATTTATCCACTTACATAGGTAATGTGATGGAAATATAGGAGTGTTAAGGGGGGGGTAAGTTACCAAAGTCGATCCTTGGTAACTTGATCGTGGTTCATCCACAACTGATTCATAACGGGTTTCCATTGGATGGTGAACTGGTGGTGACCAGGGCTGGGTGACATAAATCCTCAAAACTGCAACTGGGAGAATGCAGCTTGGAAAGTGTAGAAACCCTTGTCTTTTGTTTTCATTCATCAAACTACATAACAGAATAATAAGCCTTTTGATCCTCCTGAAAACACCACAAAACACTCTTCATCCAGCATCAACTAAACAATAAACAAGCTACAGTTTATGTAAAGGCCTGCTGGGTACATGCAATCAATCGTGGCCAGTGGTGTGTGCCTGTCGTGCTGCCCAAATTTCAAATTTCAGAACGGCAGCAAAACAAGCACACAATATGAAGAAGCTCAGGAGCTCCAAGAGAGGCCAAGCTAAGCTATATGAGCACACTTCATTACAATCGTCACAAAATGGGTCGTGTAAATAGTATGTGGAATCCAATGAATAGTCATGAATTTATGTAAATGAATAGTCATGTGCATTCCACATGAATCTGTCGACCTAAATTGGGTTACATGATTATTATTATGCAAATCCACCGCGACCAAATTACATGATAGTCATGTGGATTTACACAAAAGACCCACTCCAGATTTATTTTGTGTAGTTAGAGAGTGAGCTTATTTAGCATAACTTCTTCTCATCCGGGTGAAGGGCAAGCATTTCAAAAAATTATTTTCATTTTTCAAAATGCCCACCACCCTTGTTTTTCCCATGATACCAATCAACAAAAAATTTGAAACAGGTCTTGAGACACTGGGTCAAGTCCTCAGTAGTGGGCTTTACTGGATTGGTGCCTGAGCTTGCCTTGCCTTGTGTGGGGGGCGTTTTCTTCCAGTAAGGCCCATTACCGAGGGCTTTTTACCTTACACGTAATGGTCATGTGGTCCAAGTTAGGGCACATATGTACTTTACACCCATGAAGGTCTAACATCTAAGAGCCAATTTAGATGAGGATCCAAGCTCTAGAGTCCAATGAAATAGAGCAATCCTATTGGATGG
>Ga0209208_10010131_pt1 | contig 12289 bp, 9 predicted proteins | sample S1TSphfallax_3_FD_187694 | JGI IMG/M metagenome (GOLD analysis project Ga0209208, IMG submission 187694) | Host-associated microbial communities from peat moss isolated from Minnesota, USA - S1T2_Fd - Sphagnum fallax MG (SPAdes) (version 2) | ecosystem: Host-associated > Plants > Peat moss >...
ATAAATAATAGGTCTATATATTTTTATATGAGGATTTTGGAAAGATGATATTTTGGCTTGTGTTGAAACTTGAGATTAGTTATAGAGTTAGGATATCTTGAAGGATTTTGGTTTTCTTTTAGAGCGTTTTTTTTGGGAGTTTATATTTTTGCATTGTGCAATATTTGAATTTCCATAATTCTTCTTTTGCCCTAAAGACCTAAAAGAAGGACCGGCCCGGGTGAGTGCCATATTTTACATGGAAAGGCCCCGAGTTCCGTATGTCCTCTCAGGGGGTGCCGTCCCGTCCCGTCCCGTCCTGTCCCGGCCCTCTTCTTCTCTGGCAGCCAGCTAGCCCCGCCCGTCGACGGCCGTGCCGTCTCCGACTGCGCGCGCGCGAGGGGAGGAGTTGTGTAGTACAAGGGACTGGCCGTTGCTGCATTGGTGGAGGTGATGGCCGTGGAAGCTGACACTTCCTCTTGCAGCAGCAGCAGCAGCAGCAGCTGGAGTATTGCTGTGGTAGCTTATTAGGGCTGTGAAAACGGTGCATGCATGTAGTGTGGTTCTTTTACTGCTTTTTTTTCTTCTTTCAATTTGTGTTGTTGTTGTTGCATTCAGTAGTGACTCCAGAGTCTCCACTCTCCAGTCTCCAGTAGTGTGTGGATCTCGGAGTGCTTTCTCTTCTTGCATTTTGTTGTTGTTGTTATTGTTGTTGTAAAAACCATGATGGGTTCTTCTGTAGCTTCTGTCTTCTCGTCTTCGTTGCTGCTGTTGGCATTGTTGTCAGTAGTACAAGCTGAAGTGCTTTTCGATTCCAACTTGACTACAGGCCGGAATACTCTGTCGGGTATGAGATTCGACCTCCGTTGGTGATGATAGTGTTCCTTTCTATTGTGTTGTATAGGTTGTAATGGTGCACTGCTGCTGCTGCTGCTGCTGCTACTGCTGTGGAGTATTGCTTTCAGCTGCTTGTTATGAGAGCAAAGTTTTGTTTCATAGAGGAGTTTTTCTCCATGCTTTGCGGGGTCAAGAGAGACTTGCATTGCAGAACTTTGATGTCAATGGCTGGGAAGCTTGTTTGGTTTGGGGGTTTTGGAGCTTTGTATTTGGCAATGAGCATTGGAGTTTTACGTAGATCAGCTTCGGACATGACCATTTTTCAGCTCTGACAGTTGGAATGAACCTGCATCTTTTTGAACAATTTTGTGAAGCTTTTGGTAATCCAGGCTGTAGATAGGAATGTTGTTGAGCATTGGAGGTAGCATTTGGGGTTTTGCCATGTCCCAGGTTCTGAATTGCAAATCGTGGGGGATGGATCGTTGGCTGGGTTTTTCATCATGCAGGTGCAGCTCCTCTCATCATTGCCAATGGTGGTACATCAGGCCTTTATCCGGATCAAACATTATTTGCTTACCAAGATGCACTTAACACGAGTTCACAGCCTCTTGCACTCTTGTGTGATCTTCAGCTCACCAAGGACAATTTAGGGATTTGCCGCACAGGTCTGAACTTGACAACCAGTACATTCTCTTACAAGTACAATGTGTCCAGCACGTACGTCGTGAATGGTGTGCCCACCCATGGATACTTCTCAGTGGACTACATGCAAGCAGACTTGCTGAATCCAAATTTCACTACTGGTATGTCTCAGTCTCCCTTTGCACTCTCCTTTTCATGTTACAAGTGAGTGCAAAGCAGACTGTTGTTTTCAAAGCAAACTGTTCCAGATTCTTCAATGACCAATTTCTCTATTCAAGAAATTTTGCATCAAGAGAATCATTACAAGACTACTGCTAAGGATCCTTCAGTTCCAGGACCTATTTGAAGAGATGTTTTGATTGAAACTTGTGAGGCAAATCAGCTGAGTACAAATCTAAGTGCAGTCACAGTAATAGGATAGGAACCATAGTAAGTGTAACCAGTGCTTGATTTTTCATGTTTTAGTGTGGAAGTTGTACTACTGTTACAACTCTTTGATTTGTTCACATGATAATGTTTCTAATACATTATGGGAACATGTGGAACAATTTGGACCCACCTGGTAGTGCTGCAAGGACTTTCAGAAGTGTTAAAGAGAAAGCTTGAAAGCCATGTTCTTTGTACAGGAATCAACTTTGGGGAGAGTAGTGTTCAAAAAAGTAAATCATTCTATATCTGATTTGTTTTTCATCACCAGCTGCATGTTTGGGGTGCCTGATGGATGTCTCTACACTCTTGTTTTTGCAGCTGTTCAGCCAAATCTTGCACGCTCCCCATTGTTTGATCAATATTTCCCTCTGTTGTCCCCAGACACTGTTGGCAGAGTACATCTAAGTTCACCTACAACTTTCTGGTTGAATGTTGAGGTATTGGCTCAACAATTTGATTCTGCACAAACAAAACTGAGTGCAATCTCAATTACCCAGCTGTCAGATATGCAATTCAATTCTTGTTTGAGAAAGAAACATCTGCTTGTTGCAGATCTGGGACAATTCATAGTAGGTGTTGTATGTTGATGTTGATGGCAAGAGTGATATGAATACCATATTGCTTGGATCACATGCATTTAATTAGATTGCTTGTGCCTGTCTGCAGTATCCATCTTTCTTCCAACAGCATCCTGGGAAAAACAGTTTGGCCAGTTATCTTACTGACCTTCTGGCATCACCGTCATCTCCAGCATATTTGTCAGCAACAGAGGTGGGTATATTGAGGTTGATTGGACCCACTGCACGAAGAAGCAGAACTTCACTCATACTAAAGGTACTGGACCCCGACACAGTTGAACAAAGTACAAACACAACATACGGAACACTGCTGCAAAATCTGATGGAGATCAGGACATATGCCTCTGGCATACTCGTTCCCAAGAACCTCATATGGCCAATCAATGACAAAACCCAATACTTGCAAGCACATACCAACCTTGTTGAAGATGCACACAAGGCAAAGCTGTCAGTCTATGCCTATGATTTTGCCAATGATCAGTATCCCAACAGCTTCAATTACAGTTTTGATCCAATTGCAGAGTATCTGGCATATGTAGGCCAGGCTGACTTCTCTGTGGATGGGGTGCTCACAGACTTCCCATCAACCGCATCTGAAGCAATAAGTAGGGGTTTTCTTTGCTGCTGTTGTGTCAGGACATATTCATATCACCAGCTTTTTTCTTTGATTTTTGCTGGTTTCTATGGTTTCCTTTACAATGAGAAGATGTGCAAAGTCTCCATGACTGATCGTTTTGTTTTGTCCCAGATTGCTATACAACTGGCTACCAACTATCTCTTGCAAGTAAAGGTATGCAACAAAGCTCAATGCTGGCAACTTGTGGACCTCCTTTGCTTCTCTACAGAATTGTCATATCATTGACAATGTTTTTTACCATTTACCTGCTTTCTGACATGACTCAGTTGTGGGGATTTTGCTGAGTGAATTAAAGGATCTGAGAAGACACAACAAAACTCAAACAAACTAGTCATCTCCCACAATGGTGACAGTGGTGACTTCCCAGGTTGTACAATGCTTGCATACACGGGAGCAATCAATGGTGGGTCTGATTACATCGACTGCCCTATTCAGATTACGAGTGATGGTGTACCCATCTGTCGAGAAGATGCAAATCTCATCAAAAGCACTGATATTCTTACCAACCATGCTTTATGGCAAACTTACTATACATCATATGCTGGTTTTCAGAATGGGTCATCCGGTGTTTTCACATTTGATGTCCCATGGGCAGACATCAGTACCCTTCGAGGTAATAGAGACTAAGACCCCTGGGAACAAACACATCCTCCTCACTTTCAGGAGCTTTTCTGATTATCAAAAGTCTTGCTAGAAAACACAGGGCAAACACATCCTCTTCCCTTGGTCTAGAGAAGTTGAATTATGGAATTTTAATAATTTGTTTCTCTTACCAGCTCGTATGTACAGCCCAAATGCCCCAGAAACTTCGCGCAATACAGCAAATGATAATGTGGAGGGTGTCTTGACTTTAGCCAACTTTTTGCAGTTTGCAAAGAGTAATCCAGGCATAGGCATATACATTGACATTCAGGTATGCAGGATAAATTCTCGATAGTTTTGGAGATTTTCACAGTTCTGTTGCTTCGATGCCAAATAACTTTTTTGTTGCTACTGTGGATGTGTTATTTTGGGTATAAGTAGATAACAGTGTACTATGGGTGGTGATCATCAGCTTTTTGGATGTGTTCTCTATGTGATGATTCAAAGCAATTGTGTTCCTTCCTCACAAAATTTGTTGTTGTTTTGTTGTTTGTTTAGAATGCAGTTTACTTACGCATGGCTCACTCCCTGGATGTTGTGGATGCGGTGATTAATGCTCTTAAAAATGCAAACCTGACAAGTGGGACAAACAAGGTTCTCATAGCATCAGAGGACAGTTCAGTCTTGCTTGCGTTTCAGCAGTCGCTGCCATTTCTTCAGCGAGTATACCATGTGCCATCAAATGGTAACAACCCAGACATAGTCACACTCCCTGTGCTTCAGGTCTGTGGTGCTAATCCTTCTTACCTTCATGCTTCTTTTTTTCAGCATCTGTGCAACTACCTCCTCCTACTACTACTGTAAGTTTCCGTCTGCAGCAGAGATGTGCATGTGGAAGCGGGAATTACAAAGTGTGGTGGCTATTGTATTGCAGGAAATCAAAACCTTTGCAGGATTCATTACAATTCCAGCTCAGCTGGTTGATCCAACTGATGATGCAAGTAAAAATCCTACTTATTTTTTGGCAGCACCTACACAAGTGGTGAAGCAGGCACATGATCAGAATTTGACAGTTTTGTACTACTTTGCACAAAATGAATTCTCAAGCTTTGCCTTTGATTATCGGGCTGACCCAATTATGCACATCAACTCTCTGGTGATGTATTATAATGTTGATGGCATCATCACTGATTTTCCAGCTACTGCATATGATTTCCTTCACAGTAAGCATGCCCTGCAACCTTCCTTATGATTTGACTTCATTATACAAACACATCTGGTCCTCACTTTGCAAAATTCAGTACTGTAGGACTGACTGCCACATGCTAGTACCCATTTACATGTGCTAGTCTGTTTTGGTACTAATCAAGATTTCTAAGTGAACAACAATCACTGTGATCAACAGCACCTGTCAGTGGGTGTCTTGATATTCACAAATTTTTTGACTGAGGTTTCATTCTCACAAGCTCATATTCTTGGGGTTGGGTTGTTTGTGGACAGGGAATCAATGTTATAAACCAACCTTGTCAACTACATCCCCAAACTACTCGATGTTGACTGTGGTACCAGGAGCATTCTTCCCAGCTCCTGCTGATGCCACAGCACCTACTTTGCAAGTCAGTGAACCTCCCATCTCGTTTCAGGTTCCTGGAGGACCAACGCTATCACCAACAGCAGCAAAGTCTGACGCAGCTGCAACAAAAATGTCCCTCACACTCTTTTCAACACTTTCTTTGACTTCACTGCTACTCCATGAGTTGCTCTGAAAGGATGGCTTTAGCCTACCGATTCTTCAGCACACAGAGAAAGACAAGCGGATTAGGGGGTTGATGCAATTGCATGGGCATGTGAAGGAAGAAAGCTCTTGATCCATTTGAGCTGATGTTTGAAGTAGGTGTAGAGATAGATAACATTGCTTTGTTTGTCTTCTGTCAGCTTGTAGCCATGCAAACCAGGTGGATGGAAAGAAAGCATTGCCTTGATCCACAGGTTATAATTTTACAGTATATCTGCAACAACGTGTGAGACACTATGCATCCACATGGTGGGTTTATCATCTTGGGTGGCCATCTACAGGAGGCAGAGAAGATCCACCAATTCAATATCTTGTGACCAAAATGTGTATGTGTGGATGGCTTAGCTTGGTGCTTGGTGAAGACATGATGCACAGATGGGAGAAGCATTCATCACAAAACAATAGTTCTCACATTGGACGTGGGCAATTTTTGAGGGTTACTATTTTGAAGCTCTATACAACAGTTATGCTGCTCGCAATTGGGATCTCATTGCAACCAAGTGTCCCACTGGCCACAACACAGGAAGGAAAAGCAGGTGCAACGTGAATAGATTGAAGAGAATAATCAAGTGCATGTGTTCATGGTAGATCCAGACCCATCCTCAAATGATCATCGAAATTCAACCAAAGAAAAAGGCAATGTTAGCCATGGGTTTGTGCCAGACAAAAAAATCATGGGTCATAATCAAGAAACAGAAGAAGAAAAAAGTGTCAGCATGGTGAGACTCTGGTGATCTGGGGCTCCATTATCACCTGTATATATCCTGCTGTTCCATTCTGCATTTCCATGAAATCTGCAGGTCATCTGGCAACTGCTGCATGTCCACCAAGTTCATTGCAAAGATTGTTGGCAGAGCAAATGAGCATAGTAAGGGGATGCCCAATTGCTCTCATTGCTTTGAATATTAGCCTTGGTTATTGTGTGACATTTCTGGTGATAACAGCACCTTAGTCTTCTCAATGTCCCCACTGGATTTTTAGGTTTCAGGTTTAAGAGGCATCAGTGCTAATTATGCATTTTGAGCTAGTAGATCATGCACCAATTTGCACACCTTGACAGCAACACATCCAGGACCAGTGGCATTTCTTAACAGCATGAGATGTCATTTGAGTGCACGTTCTTTCCTATGAACATGACTACTGCTTGTGCAGCATGCATGTTTGTCCAAGAATGTTCTCATGTTTATCAATGTTTTGTAACTTATAGGTATGAACTCTAGACCCTAAACCTTTTGACTGTATGTTTTGTATCCACCCTTCTTCCTCAATATTGATTCATTTACTAAGCATCTTGATTATGCATGCTAAACTTTCCCTATTTAACAAGTTTCTCAAAGCTCCCCAGCTCCTTTGTTGGTCAAGGAGCTGAGGACCAAGTCATATGTATTAGATGTGGGTATAACTGAATTTACTTAATCTAAGTGAAGGTCTAATGAACCATGAAATGATGTTGACTGATTATTGTACTTGGTGATTCATTAGTCTTACTAAGTTTCTTATATCTAATTGATCGTAATAGGTAATTGAGAACCTCACTGCAGTGATTTAAGTTATTGATTTTCTTATCATGAACAAACCACATGAGCATGGTTTTTGGAGTTGTGTCACATGGTTTCTCAAGCTTTGTGGTAAATGGGGGCATTATGCAGTCCTTAATATTCTTCTTTTCTTGTTCCCCTTTTTTTGTCATTATTTTTGTGTAAGAGCTTTTACATAGCCTAGGAATTCATAAATTTTCTAATTGAAAACATTATTTCAAAAGCATATGAGTTGAGATTGATGTGTTTGGTTCACAGAGTATGTGGATATGAACAAGATTGTGTGGGATGACTGTTATAAAATTTGCAAAGGTTATGTCAAGTGAGGGGAGCTTGATTGGAATGAATGCCATTTGGGTTTGTATTTAATTCCCTAGTCTTAAGAGATTGTCAATCATTTAGTCTTGCACTTGGAACCAAATTATTGGAACCAAATTATACTTAAAAGGAGAAGAAGAATCCTAAAATGGATGTGGTATTTATTCAGACTTGCAGAATTTACAAAATGGAGGAAGAATGCTCAACCATTCTCATGTTACAATGGTAAAGAATGGTTTAAAATGCTAGGAATTAGTGTTCAAAGAATACCAACCAATGTTTTGAGGTGAAGAGTCAGACCTATGTTTCTCCCTTGAACATAAATTAACTAAAGTATATTTATGCTCCAATAAATAATCCAAACCTCTATTTACACAAATGCCCAAATTTTGACCCATGCATTCTTGACCAAGGGAAGGTAAGGTTTTAGGTATGGATCAAAAGGGTGGAACATTATTAGCAAACTTTCAAATCTCTAATTTACTCTTATGGAGTTGAATATTTAGTTGTCTTAACTCAATTATGCTTGTTTGAATTATTTTTTAACATTTTACCACAAACTTTGGAATTAAGACTTATTAATTATGAAATGTTCAACTTTCTAACTATCCATTTTCTGAATTATTTTGCATGAATATGGGTATGATTTACTTTTAGCTTTCTAACTATCCATTTTCCAAATTATTTTATGTGACTACGGTTATTATTTACTTCAACTTTCTAACTATCCATTTCACAAAGTATTTTATGCATGCAACTACGATTATTATTTACTTCAACTTTCTAACTATCCATCGTCCGAATTATTTTATGTAACTACGGTTATTATTTACTCTTCTATTTGATCTCCTTGAGTTGGGACTTTGGAGCAGTGTGCGGATAAGCTTGACTTGGCTGCTCTCCAGAAATCAAAGAATTGGGTTTGGCCCCAAATGGCAGTTGTCAAAACATCAAGCAACCAATCAAAGAACCTACACTGAAACACTTGTTCTCTGCCAGTTATTTGAGTTTTTCAAAAACCTGGGGATCTGCATTCAGCGGTTGTTTTGTTCTCAATTTTTTATGAACCCTCCTCATAACTGAAGCTTTTCTTCTATTTTGAAATTTTTTCAAAAACCCAGAACTAGATCTTATAACAAATTGATAAGAACCCGACAATGGTTTCAACCAATGTTCCAAAAGTATTATAATACTTGGATGAAAGCATTTCTTGCACTCGGGACTGGAGGATTAGAAGCAGTGTTGGGTAGTTCTTTACTTTTATGAAAAAAAGACAGATTTCTGTTCTTTGGAATCGTCTCAGTTCCAGATCCAGTTGTAGTTGCACAAATTGAACAGGAAATCTGGGTCCAGTTCTTTTTCTTTTTTTTGAAAAAAAGAACTGGACCCAGATTTGAAAAAAAATTGAAGTGTCAAAAACATCAGTTGTACCTACGATATATATAGAATCAAGAATCCACATTGGGATCCAATTCTTTAACAATAGAAAGAGTTTTGAGTTTTGAAAATCAATCCTGGTTTGGATCTAGTTCTTAATATCCAGAACCAAAACCAGTGAATCTTAGTTCTTATGCACCAAAGCCAGTAGCTAGCTGCCCAACCCTCCTGATTACAACCTCCTTTCTCATAGCTCAGGTTTAGTGGATAGACAGACTGTGGGGGGCTTCCTGATAATAAGTCAGATAGTGAATGTACCAGAGAGGGAGGAGGGCCCCTCAGGCTGTCAAATTCTTGAAGTCATGGTACAAATTAATTAGTTTCTGGAGATTTTGTGCAGGCATTCCTGGTGGTGGTGGGCCAAATCAGAGAGTTGTAACTTAACCAGAGTTAGTAGCACAGTACTACCCAATCTTGAATGAGCAGTGACTACAAACTTGTAACTCAACCAGGGTTTGTACACTATCCCAATCATCAATGAAGAGTTCTGATGACAAAAGTTGTAACTTAACCAGAGTTGGTACACTACCCAATCATCAATCAATGAAGGCCCCCAAACTGATCTTGTTAGCCCACTTTAAAATTTGCAGGTCCAGATTGTGCACAATTCACAGGACTGTAGCAGGCACAGATTTATTTCAACACATATTATCATTTTTTCCCGAATTAAATGTAAATTTTATGAGGGAAGAACAGGTTTATGTTAACACTTAACAACCGAGCTGTTGGGTCTTTAGGGTGACTTTAGACAAGGGTCCAAGGTCCAGGGACCACTGAATTCAAGCAATCTTATCGGTCGAAAGCTTTAAATTGGTCCTAAGGCCTTTAGATGAAGGTCCAAGACCAAAAGTGGCAAATTGAGGCTAAACCTTCATGGCACCTGTTTTTGGAGGGAAAATCAATTGGTTGAGACAAAAAAACATTGCTATTATTAAAAGGAGAGCTTCTGATTTGGAGAACCAAGAATCAGCCAGGGACCACTGGTAGAGTCCAACTCAAGGATTCAAGTTGCTTCAAATCAGTCCAAATTGGTTCCTAGGAAATTGAACCGTGGACCCTTGTCACTAAATCTCATGCTGAATCAACCACTAAACACCCGCGCTCATTGTTCATACTGCTAATCAGCCCGCCTTGCTGAGTCTACAACATATATGTTTTGTACATTGTATGCAGTATAACAGTTGTTAATGCAAGGGAGCTGGCAAGGTTTGGCTATCAGGCTTGACTGCAAGCTTGCTGGAGGCTGGTGGAAGTAACTAAACCCCTACCTGCTCTCTAGTACAACAAAGTTTTTGCTATAGATTGAAGTCTAGGGTGATAAGTGCCCAATAGTAGAGTATTCTTGTAGTGGTCCTCGGTTTGAACCAATGTTGGTTAGTTTTTTGGGTTTTCAATTGGGTCCAAGTTCGAATCTGCATCTAGATCTCAGAATCAAATCTCAAGGGTCTACATGGACCTGGCCAAGAACTGGACCCAAGAGGTCTGTATGGACTTGAACCCAGCCTTAGAACCAGACTCAACAGGTGGACTCGAACCTGGTCAAGCAATTGGTCTTAAAGGTTTTTGTTCTAGTCATAGGATTAGGTAAGGGCTAGGGTCCTAGTGTTTAGATTTGGTAGGCTCTAAGCTCCTAGGTTTCAATTTTAAGGTTATAAGTTCTAAGGTCTTAGGCCCTAGCCTTAAGCTTGAATAAATAAAAGCATCTCCCACATGACCTTTACATAAATGTGTTGTGATTCTTCTTATGTTGTTCCTTGTTGTTGTTCTTGAGAACATGTAAGAGAACACTTTGAGAGCTTCAGGAACTCGTTGACAAGTTAGGAGAACACCATGAAAATCTTATGGAAACCTTTTGTGAACTTAGTGGGAGGATTTTGAAAACATGAGAATCGAAAAAATTCAAAACTACATTGAAATCAACTTTGTAGTCATCCCCAAGAATAAGTGGTGAATCAACCTTGGCCTAAACACATAACCCAAGGTTCTTATAAAGATTGGACCTATCAAACCCAAAATCCTTTGTCAAAAAATTTGACTCAACCTCAGAAGTGACAAGTTTTATTTTTCAAAACATTGCCTAGATTCATAACCAAAGGATTTTTTTTAAAAAAAATAAACTCTAGACCCAGACTTAACAATTCTTGTAAAGATTAAGAACCTGCAAACATTGATCTGAACCTTAATTTCACCCTCAAACTTCAGTTTAATCCTCAATTGTTGAATATCTTTTGAATGAGTAAACTTTCAAATGAAAGTCAGTATGAAACATTGAAACTAAGTATCAAAAAAGTTTGACCCATCATTTTGTAGCAATGTACTTTTGCACAGCAAATTTGTCCTCACATCCTGAGGCTCTGCCAAATTGAGCGTTATGGTCCTCAGATTGGCTGACTTTGCAAATAACTTAGTATGTTGCCATATTTTTGTGATTCAGAAGGAATTAGTATGTTGCCATAGTATGATTTAGAAGGAAATAAGTCAGTAGGCTTAGGCCTACTTTAGACGAGGGTCCAGGGTCCAATTTCCTAGGAACCAATTTGGACTGATTTGAAGCAGATTGAATCCTTCAGTTGGACTAGAGTACCTTGGTCCCTAGTCTCATTCTTGGTTCTCCAAATCAGGAACTCTCCTTGGTCCCTGGACCTTGGACCCTCATCTAAAGTCAGCCTTAGAAAGCTTGGAGGGAGAAAATGTACTGTTTTCTCCTTTGCTCAATAAAAGAAACAGTTGCATTGTCAAGTGACTGAAATACTCCTTTTAGCGTCACTTTGTTTTTCCTTTGGTTTGAAAGATAAATGTATACATTTGAGGAGCACTACTCTCTATCCAGAATTCTGAAGAGTAGGTACCCAGACAACCCATGTAGAAGTGGATTTCGTCAGTTGAACTAGTGTGCTGTGCTAACACAGAACTTCTAGAAATGGCAGCTTGCAAGCTAGATTGGAGTCTGACGTCATTGGAGGACAGCGCTCTAATGATGTTCATGGGGTGCATGAGAGTGCCATCAAATGGGGCATCATCAAATGGGACATGTATATGATGAGATTTTTTGAGTAAAAAGATTTGTTTCTACTTACCTGAGATTCTCTCCAGTGTTGGCTGCTTCTTTCCTTTTTATGAGAAACCTCTAGTTTCAGTTCTTTAAAAACATTTAGAAACATATCAGTTCCAGTTCCACACAGAAATGGAACCAGGAATCTGGTTCCAGGTGATGTTCTTCAATTCCAATTCCAGTTATGAAAATCAGACCTGGTGCTGGTCCAGTGCTTACGAACCTGGACTGGAACCAAAGATTAATCCATAGATCTAGTCACTTTTTTTTGTTCCTCAAGAACATGTATCTCAATTCTGGTTCTACACATAATTAGAATTGAGAACTCCATTTTTGAGTCAGTTCTTTAAAAAATAATCTTGTCCCAATTCCAGTTCTGAAAACACTAAGAAAAAAAGAGTGTCCATTGGAACTGGTTTTTACAACTAATTCGTGTCCCGTACAACTACGTTGCAATTGGTTTTT
>Ga0209208_10010132_pt1 | contig 12288 bp, 5 predicted proteins | sample S1TSphfallax_3_FD_187694 | JGI IMG/M metagenome (GOLD analysis project Ga0209208, IMG submission 187694) | Host-associated microbial communities from peat moss isolated from Minnesota, USA - S1T2_Fd - Sphagnum fallax MG (SPAdes) (version 2) | ecosystem: Host-associated > Plants > Peat moss >...
AAGCCTTGTTTAAATTGGGCTTTTTAAAAAAAAAGTTGAAAACATTATTGCAAAATTAAATCCTAAGGTGAGGGCCATATTCCTGAAATAAAGACTTAAAAACACAAGTTAAATGGTCATTTGAAGCATCAAAAGTTAGGCTCACAAAATGATTCTTGATCGCTTTAGTTGCCCAACAAAATAAAAGGGTCAAATTAGTTTTGATGAAAGGCCTTGATATGTTGTTGTAGAGTTCTTTTTGCAAGAGTTACAACTTTGTTCTTGAAAGCTTTGAAATCTAATACAAAATGTGAAAGTTATGAGCCTTTAAAATGGCAAGACTCACCATTTGATCATTTTGGAGTTCTTCAAAAAAATGTCATTTCAATACAACCTTTGCAAAAAGTTACAAAATATATTATAAGAAGAGTGGTGGCTTTTGAATTTATGTTAACTCGTGCCTCCTTTGTGCATTATTTTGATCCCAAATTATATTAATTTCAATCATTTTAATTTATTTTTGGTTTGTGTAATTCAACATGACCATGAACTCAATTTAAGCCTTTGCACTAAAGTTCTATCCTAGAACTTCTATGTCATATTTCTTGCTATGGGTTAAGGAATGCCTTTATTTGCAATTTGCATCTTATTGCAAAACCAATAATAGTTATTTAAAAAATATTTTCACCACTTTCAATGTCATATTTCTTGTTATTGGTTAAGGAATGCATCTTAAGTATACATCTTATTGCAAAATAAAAAATAGACAACCTTTTCCTATTTTTACCACATTCAATATCATTGTTAATTATACAATGGCCAGGAATGGACACCTCAAACATCTAAGGCTTAGAAACTAAGCAAACTTTAGCATAGCTTAATCCCCCGCCCCCTTCAACCTAAACCAAACTTCCATGAGTAATTATCTCATGTAATTGGTGAGGGCTAGTGGTAAGAGCAATAGGTGTGCAAAGTCTCTAGTTGTCCTTGCAAAAAATTTGTCCTTGCCAAAATACAAATGTAGAATGCAAGAAAGAAGTAAGGGAAACAAGATTGTGAAATCCTTGTATTATAATGGGCTGATGGGCCCATATTTGTTTAATAACATGCACTCTCACATGGAGATTGCATGGGGAGGAAGGGAAAAAAAAGGAGAGATTTTTGTCTCAATAATATACCATGCACAGTAGTGTGTACAAAACTTAGTGGTAGCTGAATGAAGTTTTTTTAAAAAGGAGAAATATGGAAGGGAAAAAATTAGGAACCTTCCCAAAATTTAATAGACAAAGCTTTGCAAAAATTTGTAGGGAACTATCTCATATGGGTCTTTTGCCTATTGATTTCAAGTCTAAAATTGGTCCACAAAGCAGTGGCCTGACATCATGCACAGAATCCAAATATGTTAATGAAGAGGGGACAAGTTGGATTTGACCTGTGAAGGAAAAAGTAACAGAAATTAGGGCTGAAAAAGCCCACAAGAACCTTTGTGTTTCTTTTAGGTTGCTATTCATGCAAGTGTAGTAGCTTAGTGGTGAACCTGAGAGTAGAAAACTGAAAATGGCATTCTCCTCTTTAGAATAGAATCTTCCATGCTGAGCTGAGCTGCAACAGGGAAGACCTAAAATGAAAGATTTCATGAAGCTTATAGATAAGACAAAATGAGCCCAGCACAAAGAACAGAAAATTTGATCATTTTTTGCAAAAGCATAGGAGTAATTTTGCTGGTGTAGTTGGAGGGCACCTTATATCCATAAATATCAGTTCTAGAAAAGAGGAGGGATGCTTAGAGCATGCCCAGTGTGCGATAGTTAGCACATCCAGTGCCCAAGCATAAAATGATCGCCAGGTTTTGATGGCAGGTGCTTACCACAGGGCCCTGCCCTACACAAATTCCCTAAAAAAGGGTTGGGAAGGGGTGAATATTTTTCTGGTTTGAATGGTTCACAGGGTAACTTTTAAAGGTGAGGATTATATCATTGATGCATGATGACATGACATTTCCATCGTGTCTGACAACATGATACTAATGTCTCATATGGCACGGGGTGAGAGTGTTGATGTGATCATGAAATGTTTTATTTCGTAAAATTCGTGTGGTGGTCAATATGACAATAATAGATTAATGGTACATATAAAATTTGTCCAAATTTGACTATAAGCTAAATATAATTTAGTTTGAATTTAATATTTTTGATTACATGTTTGAACCACATGTATAGAAATATGGAAATAGTCTTAAATTTTGATTGAATTGTGGTTATCGAAAATGAAAAAATCACACTTTTGATTTTAATATATATTTTTTGTTATATGCAATCAACCAAAAAAAACTTAATTTCAATATGATTATTTGGTTACATTTAATATTTAAAAAAAAAGTTGGCATCAATATTATTGGTTTTTGGCAAAACATCATCATTTAGTCACAAAAAAAATTAGATTTAACCAAGGAGATTATTTTTAATGTTACTGTAACTAATTATTCTAAAAAAAGAAGAAAAAAGAAATGGTAGTATCTTAGTTAAGGTTGAAAGCGATGGGAGAATTATTGCATTTCAAGGTTTAAGGGTTTGTTTACTAGTTGTTTTTTGGTGCCTCCCTTTTGGTTGAACATAGAATGAAATGTAGTATTAGTGTATCATTAGTGTCTCAAAGGGAAGGTGCAAGCTCAAGAGGAGGAGAGGAAGAGGAAAGGTGTGTGCTTAGGGGTAGGTCAAAAGGTCAAGAAAAGGAGGACATGAGGTGTGTGCTTATGGGTCTATTGAAAGGTCAAGAGGAGGAGGAAAACTGCCACATGTTCATGAAAAGTTTAGATTGTGGTCAATAAGTTAGGAGGAAAAAGGGAGGAATGCACTAGTAATTAGTTTAAGAGGTTAGGTGTTAATCAAGTAGTAGGAGAAAAGAGGACTCCAACGAGGGGCATGCATGTTCCAACATCAATGACAAAGCTTCAAAAGTTTCGACATTGGTGACATCAATGACAAATTATCAAAAACAATGATGGACTCTTAAAAGGTCCAATGGTGGTGATGTCAGTAGTAGACTATCAAGAACACCGTTGGACTGTCAAAAGGTCCGACGTTGGTGACATTGACGACAAACTATCAAAAGCATCAATATATTGTCAAGAGATTCCAAAGGCGGGGGATCGATGAATTGAAAGGAGTGTTAGGAGTTCAAAATTTGAGCCCAACAATAACTTGTCTTTATTTTTTGTAAGTTTTGTTTTCTCACTTTAAAACCTAGAACCTTTCAAACACAATGTAAGGCTCATAAATAAAACCATGATAGAGGCTTTGTGTACTTGGTAATGGAATTTGTTGATTGTAAAATTTGAGATTAATTTCAAGGATCTCATATGGTATTAACCTATTGAAGAAAGATTATGAGAAATGCTTAAGCTACAAAGTTTTCTCCTAATTGATTTTTTCAAAGGTCTATTTAACTTAGTTGAATTTGAAATTGATGGGTGTTGAAACATGCACAATCTATCATAGGTGGCCTAGAAAAACTATGTGTTTTTTGCCTTTTCTTTGTGATATGCCAGTGTTGTCTAGATTTTGAGGAGGACCCCTAGCTTGCTAGCTTTAGGTTTGGCTATATCAAAGAACCTCATTTTGTTTGTTTGGTGTCTATGAGGACCAAGGAACCTCATTCCCTCTTGCTTTTAAGGCTATTTTGTTTAGGATGTATTTAGTCTTTTAGCAACAGTTTGAAAATTTTGAGATGGTCTACATGCACTCCAAGCTCTTTACCTTGGATTTGAATACTATTTTTTTTCCTATCCCTATTTTAATTTTTTGGATTGTTTTTCACTTTGAGTGGTAACCTATGTTATGACCAAATAGCCTTTCTATTGCTTATGGAAGCGAGACAGAAACTTGGAGATGCATATATGCTATTCATGGTTTGACCACATGTTGGGTTGATTAGTACATATTTGTCCACACCCACAATTAGGCGCTTATTGAAGTTAGTGGGTGGGTACTCATGGTTCTTTGTCACTAACATTCCCTAGGAAGGTGATGGTTTTTCAAGTTTAAGGTTTAGGGCTTTAAGGTTAATAATTTAATGGAATGTTTTGGTTCTAGTTTTAGCAATTAAAAAAAAAATCCTTTGGGTGGAACCTCTGATGAGTTTTTGAGCCTACTTTTCAAATCCTTGAATGTCCTATTCTTAAGGTTCTAAGACTAATCCTTTAAATTCCTAATTGTCCAATTTTTGGTTCTCCAAAATATTTTTTCAATTAGGTTCCACCTACTTACACATATCTTAAAGTTGGAGATTTTGTATGTACCAAAGCAATACAATCTATTTAGGATTTTTTCTCTGTTGATTGTTTTGGCGATTGGGTTTAATTAAGGAAGCAATTCAGTTTTGAGAACTTGGTTGTTCAAGAAGAAATGTGAAATGCTTTGTAAATTTTTTTGGAAAGATCCAAAGGGTGAGTGTGGGAACTATGATAAGGAACCTAAGCAAATTAAAATTGGCAGTGGTTAACAATTGGGTTTTTTTTAATTTGGAAAGTAATTGGTTTAAGGTAGAAAGACAACTATGAGTTTTAGTGATCTTATATCTATTTTAGGTCTACATATGTGTGGAATGATCAATAAATAGATTACTAGTTATTTATTTTGATGAGTGATGACCATGTGCATTTGTAAAATATACATTTTTTTCCTCCTCACTTTTGAGATGTACGTCACCTTGGTTTTGTCATTTTCATAATTGATCAAGTCTGAGGTTGTCAAATTATGGTCAATATGTAGCCAAAATATTTATTTTATTTTATTTTTTAAACTTCTATATTTAGCTTGTAGCCAAATTTTCCTAAATATTCTTATGGAGTTTGATATGTTAATATAGTATAATTTGTAATGTACAACATAGATTTACTACCAACCCATTAAGATAAGACTATACATATAGTGGTAAGTTAAATTCATGTGATTGCAATAACCTTGTTGATGTAAAAAATAAACCATGTGAGAGATGGTAAGAAGGCATGTAATCAATGATTCGTTTCATGGTGTTTTCAATCCAATATTCAAGGTCCTTTCCACTTCATTGGTAAAAGTTGACCTATGATTGTCCATGACAAATCATGGTTAATACATATTGGTATTTTGAAGCTACAAGGAAGATGCAACATTTATGGAAAGGTTTTGATTTAACTCCAATAATTGGGTACAATTTCAAATACCCTTGAAAGGAAAAACTACAGATAAAAGGATTGAATATTTGAGTTTGTGTAATTGTAACTACAAAATTCATGTCATCAAAGTAATCCAAATCTACAGGAAACCTTGTGACCAAGTTGTCTTGTTGCTTCTTGAGATGTGATAAAAACTTGGGATGCAGATTTTGTATAATGGGTCTTTTAGTTTTTGGGTGGACTATTATATCCTTCATCTATACCTACCATCACGAGCTAATGAAGGTAGTGGGTTAATCACAACAGTGTATCATTGCTAATTTGTAGTGAAAAATGTGATGATCAAGTCTCACATTTTGTGAACAACTCTCATAAGGTTGTCGAAACCAAGATATTGATGTTGATTTACTACATATTGTTCTTTTTTGCATACATAATATGTTTGTTGCTTACTATCCATTGTTTGGTGCACAAGAATATATATGTTACAATGTGTATTGAGTTTGGCATTTTTTTGTCTTTATGTAATTGAATATATATCCTTGTTACAATAGGATGACAAGTGCAAATTATTATTAGTTGTATTAATACATTTGGACCCATATTAATACATTTTCATTTGGGATGAGGAAGTCTTGGATGTGGAGCATTTTGATGCAGAGGAGTATGTTTGGTCCTTTTGCATCTATGTATATGAGTTTATGTTCTTGGTTAAAAGTAGTGGAATGAGATCCCATTTTCATTTCGGATAATCAACACAACAACATTTAAATAAATGATGATTTGACATTTTTATGTGTGAAATTGTGGTGGTATGGTGCAAATGTTGAAGTTTCAGTAGTAGTTTTCGATTTGGTATCACATTTATGTAATGCTAGTTATGCTCATGGAGATCAACCAAAACTTGTCTTTCCCTTTTCAAAGATTTTTCTTTTTCACTTTCAAATCTAGAGCCTTTTAGCAGGTGTTGAAATGTGTATAGAGTTTGTTAAATGGAGGTGGTTTTAATGCGCATTGAAACTTTGCATACCACAATACTACATTGGGTAAAAGAAAATGGTCGATAAAATTAAAGAGGCATCTTGGGATTGGAATCCAATATGGCAAATGCTTTCATCGAACCAACAAATCTTGAAGAAGATGCTAGAATTACCTTGGTGCCATGATTGTCAGTTATATAATTTACATATGCATTACTTTGTATAGATTTTAAATTCCCTAACACTAATCATATTTACTTGCTTGTGTAGTTGCAAATGCATAAATTGTAGAAATATTGCTGGTTGGTTTTAGACTCCAAAAACCCCACCACCAATGCTTATGCAATTGTTTAATTTTATTTTTCTTCATTATGGGGGGGGAAGAAGTCTCCTTATAAGGAAGAGAATTTGCGAAAATGGATGTAGTCTCCACCCCATGCAAGTAACTAAATCTTACACCTTTTACCATTAATGTATTATTGTGTCAATGTTTCAGTGTATCATTTCACCAATGTTTCAATGTATCAGGTGGTCAATGTTTTAGTGTATTAGGTAGTTAATGTTTTAATGTGTTAATGTGTCCATGTATGAGGTAGTTATTGAATATGTTAATGTTTCAATGTATTAGGAAATTAATGTTTCAATGTGTCAATGTTTGAATGTATCAAATTGTCAATGTTTTAGTGTGTCAAGGTGTCAATGATTTAGTGTATAAGGTAATTAATGTTTTAATGTGTTAATGTTTGAGTGTATCATATAGTTTTTGTTTCAATGTGTTAATATTTTCAAAATACAAGGTAGTTAATGTTTCAATGTGTCAATATTTCAATGTATCATGTAGTTAATGCAACAATGTTTTAATGTTGTAGTGTGTGTGTCAATGCTTTAATGTTGCATTGTGTGAATGTTGTAATGTTACAATGGATTAATGTTGTAATATCTTAGTGTGGTAATGTATTGATGTATTAAAAAGTTTTGTTCCTACATCTAGGACAATTAAAAATTACCTTGGATGCCTTCCAAAGGGAAGGTTGATATGTTTTCAAGCAGTCCATTACCAATCAAGATATCCATCACCTATAGTGACAATTATCTAATATTGTGAATGGGAAGGGAAAGACATAAGGAATGAGATTTATAGTTGGTTATTAGCTTATCAAGCTTGCCGTGGAAGATGTGGCCTTGTAACCATTTTTGCAAATGTTGAGATGTTGCATAATAACATCTTTAGAGCTATTGAAGAAATGGAATCTAGGGTGGATATTGAAGATGAGATTGATTGACATAATGCATTTGAAAAGGCATTTGGGCTTTACATTCCAATGCCTTTGGATGACAGTATTATGGTTATTCACACAAGGTCAAATCCACTAATTTTAAAGATAGAAAAAGTAGTATGTAGTTGGGTGTCAATATCAAAAACCCTTCAATGATTTACAATCACATAACCTAGCAAAGGGAATTTGATTTTGATGACTTATTGGCCTTTGCCATTTCCCATAGGTATAATTTATTTTTCAATCATATTGTTTTTTTAATGTTTAGCCTCGGTGTATTAGATGAGATGTTGACATGGTGAAATAATGTATTAGTTTATATTTATTAAGCATGTGAATGTGTCATCTTTAATTATTACTAATTTTATTTTCCTTGGAAAATGCAAAGTACCAAAAATGATTCAGTCCATCAAGTACATTCTTCCCTCAAAACGCATTCAATATTATTTTTTCATATGCATTTTGACCTTAAAAAGGTGTATTAGTGTATCAACAATGGTCTTACATTAATATTTTATGCTCTAGATGTTCTTTGAACATTGGGGCAACAAATCCCAATGTTGTTTTTTAAAAGGACAACCACATTTTGAATTGAACATTGCAGATTCAAAATTTGCTAAATTTTGGCTACCTTAGGCTTGGTTGGGGGGTTCCACAATGGATTTTGTAAATTTTAGCCATTATTTCAATAGCCATCTAAACATTCAGAAGGCAATATTTGTGGCAAGTGCTTTGATCCCCATTTTTGAAGAAGTTATGTTTTGGTATAAGGGGTGGTATTAAAGTTATAGAGTTGGAGGCTTCATGGGATGGGCCAAATCTCACCTATCATTATGTGGAGGTGAAACTAGATATGACATTGTGGTAATACCTTATCATGATGAAGCACATTGGAGTTTGCTTGTGTTGGAACCTTCCCACACCTTTCATTTTGACTCCAAGATTGAAATACATAACATTTTTATTCGACGAATCTGTGGGGCCTTGTTGTTACAAGGTGTCCATCCTAGCGATCTTACATTTAATGAACTAGTTGAAAAGTTAGTGTTGAATGTCCCCATCTTTACATAGGTTGGGAGTTGGGAGTGTGGATATGCTACTTCACATAACTTTTGCCAATACTTGGCATACAAGGCATATTTGAATAATCAAACAATTGAAGAACCCAAGGTTGGTTTTCAACACCAATGTTATCTTTATAATACATTCAAAACATAATAATTAAAATGTCAATATATCATAGTTAATGTAATGTGTTTCAAAAAAAATGCAGCATTGTACCATTGGATGTGCAATTTGTCGCCTTATGTGTTAGTGCAAATCTTGAGCGAATCTTGGAGTGCACCATTTGATCCTCTAGAATATCAAAAGTAGACCATCATGAAGCTTGTAGAGGAGCTTGAAGTTAAGGACACAAGTTGTGGCTATTTGCCACCATATAGACCATTGGTTGTCGCACACACAAGCCCTAGTAATGATTATACTTTATTGGATGTGACTATAGGTGTGCATAATTCACAAGGCCTTTAGAATGTAGGTGAGGTGGCCTCTAAATGGAAAGAGGATTGGGTGTGTCATAAGAAAGTAATAGGGAAGCTGACTTTTGTGCATGGGGGTAGCTCAAATGGGGATATAAGATAAATTAGACAACTTTTTGGAGTTTTTATGAAATGAAGACTTCTATTAGACTCCATTTTGGTGCTCATGGTTGGGTGGTAAAATGCATGTATATATGATTTTTGTGAATTATTATTCCATTCTATTATACTGTTATGAAGTATGTTGTTTCATTTCAATCAAAGTGTGTAGTCATGAATCAATTTGTCAATGTATTAATGTGACAATGTGTTAATGTGATAGTGTATTAGTGTGTAAGTGTGTTAATGTGTTTATTTATCACTATGTTAATGAGTGTGTGTCAATTTACTAGTCCAAGTTTACATATGAATGTATCATTGCATCGTTATATTAATGTGTAATTAGATTAGTTTGCCAATGTAATTGAATGTTTGTTTATTAGTATGTTAATATAAGTGTATCATTATACCAATGTATCAATGTATCGGTCCATGTTAATGTATGAATGTAATAATTTATCATTATACTAATGTGTCATTGGATTAATTGTCAATGTAATAATATGTTTGTCTTTCATTAAATTAATGCATGAATGTATAATTGTATTAGTGTGTCATTATCTTAGTATTTCAATGGAGATGGAGGTGTGTTTGTTTATGATTCTATTATTATAGGGTAAAACATGATCAAATATACAATAAAAGTAGCTATGAATAATTGTAATCATGCTTTACACATAAATGCAAGAAAGTAAAATCAAAACCTTTTCAATCATTGTCAAACCATAATGGTGCACAATATTGAGTTTATTGTATATTATGTACAAAGTTTTTAAAAAATTAGTATACTAAAAGTAGGTCAAAAGTATTTTCAAAATTGATTGGTGGAATTGTGTTAAAAAATATTTTTAATTAAAAGATTGATATATTATTATTTTTACCTTGTAAGTTGAAAGTGCATAAGCAAATTATAGATGCCCATTAACCAAGAAAGTAAAAAATTCAATATTTCATTTATTTGAAGCCTACTTTGTTTCTTTGGGCAACCCAGAAAGTAAAAAAAAATCTATTTGCAATTTTTAGAAATTTACTTAAATCTATTTAAAACATGTTTTCATATTACGGTGAAACAAAAAATGCACCAAAAAAGTCCTTTTCTACATTTTTTTGGGTGTTGTCATCACTTTTTACATGAGTTTTTCAATTACAAATTAAGTTTTTATAAAAATTATATGTTGTACATTTTTTCTAATACATTATAAAACACATTCAATGAAAACACTTGAATCAAGCTCAAAAAATACGTATTGAAAAGTACTTGTGATTTCTAACCTTCCAAAAAAGTACTCAAATGCCCACTTTCATTAATAATGACATCATTAATAAAAACTTTAGTCTCCATTTTTATCATACAACTTGTGGCAAAGTATAATCAAACAAATAATTTAATAACTCAATATCTATGAGTCCATTAACAATTACTTAAGGACTAAATAAGGATTGTGATTAAATTTAAGACACAAGTTTTAAAGTCCCCCCTAAACCAAAAAATGAACATATGGTTTTTCTTTTTTAATATATTATTTTTATGATAATATAGATCCTACATGTGTCCCTTTTTTCAAATAGAAAAAAAAATTCTAACTCAAGAAAAGGGTGAATTTTTTTTACGTTGTGACACAAAAAAGGGACATCATAGTATGCATTTACCCAATGTGTCAAAGTGCCAATGTGTTTGTGTATTAATGTGTTAATCATCTAATGTGTAAATGTATCATTGTAATAATGTATCTATATTTGTTATTCTAATGTATTAGTGAATTGATTCATTAGATGATTCAATATTTTAAACTTTGTTGGATGTAAATATATTTTTTGAAACATTCAAGCTTAAAAAAATATTATTAGCTTGAATCCATTTGATAAAATCCAAGCATAATATGTTTAAATATTATTGAATTACATACTTGAAGCATTACTCCATACCATGTCATTGAAAATTAGTGCATTAATGTACCCATGCTTTATTGTTTTGTTTATTGAGGCGGTGTTGATGATAGTCATTTTTTTGCAATTGGCTTATGCCCACAAGCTAAAAAGTCCATGTGTCGTTTGAGGTTAAACCTTTGTCTATCTTTAATTGGTAAAAACACATAGTTTGGGCCTATGGGGTTATGTAACCCATTCTGTATGTTGTAACCTTAGCCTTGGACTCGCAACCAAGGTAAAGGCTTGCGAAGGTGCAGGCCAAAAGTGAAGCCCGGGAGTGACATTTCATGCTCCTAGGAGTGTGGGAGAGTGGGAAAGTGTGAAGGAATGAACCTCCGCACTCCCAAGTGTGCTCCCACTTTAGGAATTGGAGTTCCACTGGACTCCTGAATATTTAAAGAGCAATTGCAAGGGTCAAAACCCATTGGATTGAAGAGTTCATTATATCATTGGAAAGTTCTTAAAACTTATATGTTTACAATTGGCTGACATGACCCATTTGAATAATTAAAACACAAGTTATGGCCAAAAGAACGGCCGGGAGTCAAATTTGTAATTTTATTCCTGACCATTAAAAGTTGGGAATTTCCCTGACTTCCTTGCGTGCAGGTGGTGTGCCACATACCGTTGGAAAACTATTGACAAGGGCTATAACTTTTCTTTAAATCTTGCCTCAATCGGAGTTTTTCACACAAAATTTGGGCCTCCAAAGTTGCAGGAATCCTAATTTTGGGAATTTCAGGACTCCCACTTAGGAATCCCTGGACAAAATGACATTTGGGTGTTGGTCCCATGGCCATGCACATAGTATATAAGGGGGAAGGTGGTGGATTCCCCTAAGTCCAGGCCGTGGTGACTCTTGTGAGTCCGTGTTTGCCCGTCGTTTGTCCGTGCACCAAAAGTGTTCCAATTTTCCATTAACCAACTTGTTATTTGGTTTGTGCAAGTCCATGTGAATAATTGACTCACTTGTTGCTTGTCCTAGTCCCATCCTGAAGCTCTAGCATGCCCCTCTAACCCTGAAGTGTTGCAAGTTAAGGAGTGCGCCCCAATTCTTTTTCCTTTTGTTGTCTTCACCTTTGGATTCACAATTGAATCCATCAAGGAACTTGGGGGTGCGTCATTGTAGGTTTGCCACAACCTTTTTTTGATTACCTTATGCATGATAAAAATTTGCCATCAAATATTTAAAGAGAATTTGATTCCCACTGGATACATCCACCATATCTAATGCCATGCTTCAAAGTTGTTCCTCTAAATTGATTTATATTAGGGTGGTCAACTTATGAATTGATGTAGTTGAAGTTGTCATTATGTGGGGGGGGGGGGAG
>Ga0209208_10010133_pt1 | contig 12288 bp, 6 predicted proteins | sample S1TSphfallax_3_FD_187694 | JGI IMG/M metagenome (GOLD analysis project Ga0209208, IMG submission 187694) | Host-associated microbial communities from peat moss isolated from Minnesota, USA - S1T2_Fd - Sphagnum fallax MG (SPAdes) (version 2) | ecosystem: Host-associated > Plants > Peat moss >...
CCCGCACCCCCCCCGGCCCGTCCGCCCGGTCCTTTATAGTGCAAGCTCCTGCCACCGCCACGGTCTGGGCGTCGTCGAGAGTCCAGACACAAAAGTGAATCCGTCTGGGGAGGATCCGGAATCGCAGCAATTTTCCTACAACAGCTTCTTCCGAATCGGATTCAGAAAGGATGGATTCTCCAACAACAGGAGAGCTACGGCTGCTGCTGCTGCCGCCGCCGGTTCTCGTTCTCGTTCTCGTCCCCCTTCTTGGCTCAACGACCGCAGCGGATGAGGAGGAGGCGCAGACCGGAGAGCACTCCAAAGATTTCCAACAACTCCGAGTGCAGCCACGATTGCGATCATTCCCAGTGGCTCTTATCTACTCAAGGCACTTGCAGGAGGAAGAAGAAGAAGAAGACGAAGACGAAGAAGACGAAGATCCATCCACGTGATGGCGTGGGCCGTCGTCGTCGTCGTTGTCGTCGTCGTCGGCCCCGTCTTCCCCGCCCCCGGGTCTCCATCTCCTTTTCTCCAGCGAACTGGACGCCACCCGGACCGCACCCCCTGTCCCTCCCCCGCCACCCCCCGCCCGGGCCGGGCTCCCTCCCGCATCCCCCGCAACCGGGTGTAGCCGGTCGCCTGAGGGGAACGCCCGTAGGTAGAGGGGAACAAAGCACTCGCTTCTTTTACGCAGGGGTAATCGAGTGTTATTTACCGATGGTTTTTTTTTACTGTACTTTTTCTTTCTAGCTTCGGTGGGCTTAGGGGAACGCAGGCAGAAGGGAACAAAGAAGGGCACGGACTTGTTTTACTCCGAGTAAAACAAAATTATTTACTGATGTCTTATTATTATTATAGCATGGGTGGCCTATGGGGGGAACGCAAGCACAAGGGAACATGAAATCAAAGGGGAACAAGGGCACTCACTTATTTTACTCCAAGTAATTTATTTATTTCCGGCAAATACATGCTCTGATTTGTTTTGTGTAATTGGAGGGCACCTTACCTTACCGAGCATATTTTTTTCCCAATGGATACTACAGGAAAAGAATTTATTTTATTTTTTTTAATTTTAATTAAAACTTTAAAGTCGGAATGCATCTGTATGCTCGATAGATGTCATGAATCTATAAGGGATGAAGTTGAAGAATACATGGACCAAATGATGAATTCACAATAGCCCCGAAAACAAGTAAAATTGGTCCAAAATGGTTGTTGGGATAAACCATATTTTCCAATCTTCATTTCAATTTTGATTGCTATATTTCATAGCAATGTAAAAGCAAATAAAATAAAATAAATAAGTATAAGATGATTCACACCCCCTCTATGAAAACATGAAGATTAGAGCTAATAGTATGGAAGAGATTCCTAAAAGGCCATATCTCTCATCCTTTATTCAATTCAAGGGTACAACACTGGAAAAAAGTTCAATCCAAGGAATTTTTGGGGAGAATTGTTTGGCTCACAACCCAAGAGTTCAAAGTTCAAAGTTCAAAAGTTCAAACCCAAAAATCAAAGAGATGAAATGTTAAGGAAAAAGAAGTCTCCAAGCAGCTTGCCTTTATTATAATATAATAACTAGTGTGGCATGTGCCATTAGTCCAAGTGTGAACTTGTTACAAAACTAATTTCTCTTTCCAAATGATTCTCAAAGTTCATCATATCTTGCACCATGGGTCTAAGAGTTACAAAATCACCTTCAAGAAATCTCACTAAGCAAGGGCTTTTCGACGATACCAAGAACACACCCTAGTTTCCCTAAAAAAATTTGGTTGTGATTTTGTTGAAATTTTTTGACAAAATTGTTCAATATTCAATAACTCTTGCATCATATGTCTAAACATTATAAAACAATCTCAATGCACCTCCACTCATCAAGGGCTTTCCAATAATATCAAGTGTGTGGCGAGGGGCACCATGTTTGGGAGACAAACAAATTAGCTTCCTTAATGGATACACCACCATGGCATGTGTCATTGAGCATGTATTGTAATATTGAATGGTGTTGAATTAAAGACTGAAATTTAATTTTGTATTTCAAATTTGTATTTTTATTGAATGTTCAATGACAAAATTACTCAAAATTCAATATCTCTTGCACCTTATGTCTAAAATCTACAAAATCACATTCATTTAATATTGAATGGTATTGAATCTAAGTTAGAAATTTAATTTTCATTTAATTTTTTTTTACTGAATGTTCAATGACAAAATTTTCAAAATTCAATATCTTTTGCACCTTATGTGTAAAATCTACAAAATCACCTTCATAAAATCTTGCTGAAGGTGAAATTTCACACTTTTATGAAAATTTGGAAAAATATATTGTCACAAATGCAATGATTTGTTGAAAAAACAAAATGCCAATTTTTTTACTTTTTTCAAACATTTTCTATACATGGTTTCAAGTAAGTAGCCCAAAAAATAGATTTTTTTTTTTCTTTCTTTTTCTACTTTGTAAATAGCTAAATGGATGGTGTGCATGTGGCTATTGGTTCACTTTGGCAATTTTGATGGGCATCCATGGGTTATATTTTTCATTGTTGTTATTTATTTGCAATGTGTTATAGTAAATAAGGGTGTTATTGTAACACATGAGGTTCTTATAAAGTGTTTCATGTTGCCCCCTCACCCTACCCTTTTTCACTTTCCCATCACATCAACAATGTAAATGATGTTACCTTAAATGGTGTTTCATTTTTGTTTTGATCTACTATTTGTGATTAGATGGAATTAAATAATGAAAGGGGTATGACAATGTGTTGGTTTGATATTGATAGCTAGATTATCACATTTTTTAAAAGGTAACTACAAATATGGTTAAGAATTTTTTCAAGTTGCAAGTTGAACCAACTTCTTGTTCAAAACAATTTGATCAAAAAATTCATATTTGTGCATTCATTTGAATGCTTGTAAAATGTATATCATAGTACCTTGGCCATTTCAACACATGTTTGTCGAATAATTAATTAATTTTGAAATTTTCATTTCAACAAATGGAATCTTTTAAATTTTCATTATTATCCTTCACAACATTTTTTGATTTGGAAGAAATATTTTTTGATAATTTCAACATTTCTGAAAATAATATAAATAATATTGAATTGGCCAAGGTACTAAGGTATTATTAGAGTTCCTTTGAGTGGGTCTATAAATTTGGTCTTATTGTTGGTATTGGAAGAAATGACAATTTGGGGACTACCATTTTTTACTTGAAAAAGGGGTCCATGAAAAAAACACTTTAAGTTAGGGTTGGTTTTTATGTCATTTTTGTTATAATATTATCAAAAGGCTTTCAAATTTCACCATTGTAAAGATTCAAGGCAACCATGCTTCGCACCAAAGGCCACCATTGTTTAGTGTATAAGATGTCATTTACAACTTAGGTTAATCACAAAATCAACAAATGATGACCATCTAGCTATTCATTTTGAAGGTGACCCCTTTGCTTGGACTACTTGTTCATGTCATCATTTCAAAATCATCATTATTACAAAACATGGGTGCAATTCACTACTCCCCATTCACTAGACTAGGGAACTCATTATTTCCTCGCTAGGTCCTATTCACTATGAGCACTAGTACATGTCCATTAAAAATAGTGAATTCACTCAAAATCCAGTGAAATCACTTGGTGTACAAGGACACCTTTTGTTGTAATGCATTTTAACAATTAGACACTTTCCATCACTTTCAAGTTTGTTGAAATCATTCACCTTTCTCACCTTTAACCTTTATGTTGCAATGGATTTCAATGTTCATTGCTAGTGCTTACTAACTTAGTGCCATAATGAGTGTACATGTATATACATTTTACATTGTACAATGGAATCTAGAGCAATATTCTTTTCATTGTACAATGTTCAATTCAACATTTGTTGCCTTGCTTTGAAATCACAATGGAGTGGCATTATGTTACAAGTTACAATGTGCATTGAGGCTCACCACTCAAACACATCACTTCAAGGCTATAACTTGTGACCTTTCAAAAAAAATTAATGATTTCAAAATCCATAACTATAAGTTATAACCCCAATACTTACATTATTTGTGTGTTTTAAACATTTGTGTTTCATATTTTAGGGCAAGTCGACTTGATTTTTGTGAAATCTAGTTGTGCATGGTGCACATTGTAATGTGAAATTTAAATTTGAGTTTTGATTATTTAGTGAAGCTTTTATGGTTAACTTCTAAATCTTGACCCTAAACCCATTACCATGTTTTTATTAATTGTTGTGATTAATGAGTTGTACATTAACAATCATTTGAAATCAAAACTTTGAAGATCAAAACTTGAAGTTTCAATACAAAATTATGTGATTGCCCAATTTTGACATTGATTAAGCCTTCAAGGCATGGGGATCGAAAGGGACAATCAAAATTTAATATTTGGAAACACCGACCTATCATTTGTGGTTTCAAGGTTCAAGGATTTGTGAATCTCACTAGCCAATGGTAAGCTATAGATGATTGAAAATCGAAATATACAATGCCATTGGTGCATGCATAAATACATTAATGCAACTTGGTTGTAGTAAACAAATGGGCATCTAAGTTCTTCAAAACCCTACATTCTTTTAGTTTCATTTAATATTTTATTTCCATGCTTTGTAGCCAAGTTCCTAGATTCTTGAAGGTTTTTGGTTAATAATTGTCCATTAATGTGCATTATAAAAACCTAGATGGCACCCAAAAAATTTCAAGTTTAATTGTTCTTTTAAAAGAGGTTTAACCAATCTCAAACTTGAAATTGTCCATGGGATTCATGAAGCACAATCTAATAAGCAAGGGGAGCTCAAAAACTATCTTAGACCAATCCCCAAACCTACACCTACTATTGTTGAAATGAATGTGGAAATTGAAGTTTTGCGTACTACCTTTAGCCTTACTACATGCATGCTTGAATCTATCCTTTTACATCTAATTACCACACCTACCACTATTAAACAAAAGCCTAAGAAAATAAACAATATTTAAAAATACCAAGATTTTTGGTTCTTGAAAATGCCTTGGGTTGAAGCAATTTTTGATGCTAGTGGGAACTTGATAATAACTCAATGCAAAGTTTGCACCAAAATAAAGTGCAAGGAGAAATTGTTAGTCCCCAAGTGGCGTTTATTGGAAAAGCATGTGGGGGAAGGGAAAATGAATAGGGGGTGAAGGTTGTGGATCCCAAATGTGTCCGTGCTAGAAATGAGACATCATATGTCTCAATGAATTGGTCTTCTATTTTGGAATGAATTCAAGGTGGAGGTGAATGAAACAAAAAACTAAAGGTGATACATTTTGCATCTTTTTTTTATGTTATTCAACAAAGGAAAACTAATGATTGATTATGAAGATTTAAGGCCCTTATTTAGTTTCTTGAAGTTGAAAAGAAATCCCAAGAGACATTGGAATGACAAAGTCAATGGGAAATTGCTAAACATGTTCACAATTAGGTTTTGGTAATTGGTAGATATGTTATTCAAGTAGCTAAGTTTGTGGCATTAACTTGTGATGAAGTGACTATAGTGGATAATCAAAGTTGGATATCTATCCATGGCTATTGTGTTCAAGATTGGTGTAGAATCCTTATTTTTCTTTTTAATGAATGCATTTTTGAAGGTTCCAATACCCAAAACTTGACGAAGGTGATAATGAACTCTCTATTATGGAATTTCAACAAAAATTAAGATGCCTTCTAGGTTGTTATGTTTTGGTCTAGATCGTGTGAACATTTTTCAAGGTGCTTGGGGTGGGGTTATAGTTTAAATTTGAAACTTGCATGTTCCTTTTTTGATGAGGATCCATTATATGGCACACAAAATTCATTTGGTAGTCTAGACTCTTTCTAATTTGCCTATGGCAACATGCATAAAGGACTTGTTGTAGTACAATAACATTTTATTTTTCAAACTTCCAAATTGCCACATATAGAATATCAAATTAACCCAGATCATGGAAACAAAAGGCAATAAGATATTTTGTAACATAAAAATTTGATGAATAAGTATGTTGTGTCCATTGAAACGTGTGCTTCAAAATAATCACCCTTTGTTGATGAAAACGACAATTGATTCAATTGTGGCCTTGACAACAAGTAATTTGGATTAGCTATGTGATGTCCAAATCATGTTTCATGTGGCCTACCTACTACCTATGTTGAATATTGTGCATTCCTTCATCAAATTTGCCCCAATTCCATGATGTTTTCATGTGTGATTCATTACTATAGTTTCCCTTTGTAAGGTAGATGCATTTTAAATGTGTTGTGACCAATTATCTAGGCTCCAAGGAGATGTTTTCAAACATTTCAATGGTTTGGTGGAATTTGTTGATGATACCATTTCCATGAAATGGATCACATATTTGAATACTAATATTGACCACCTTGCTTTTGAATTGGGGGCCAACACATTTGGGCAAGGTACAAGGACCATATCATTTTTGAATATTTGTTTATTAATTGAGATGTTTATGCTAGGGTAATGGTAAGGGTGAAATTGCAATGTGCATCTATAGTTGAACTTGACAATTGTTTTCCCTCGCATGAATTAACGAATGCATTCAAGGTGGTCTATCCCCATTATTGGATGGGCCCTAAACCTAAAACTTCCTTTTGGCTACACCTAAATGTGATCAAAGATGTTTATTGTGTGTGAAGAAATTGTGGCTTTAAGGAGGTCTAGATTTCACCAATTTTGGACCTTAGTACTTTAAATATGCAATAGTTTATTTGTTTTGATAGTGAAAAACAACTCCAAGGCTGCAATGGTTGATCTTTAATCCTTAAACCCCTTCATAGGCTTGTGGAGGCAATTGACCACCTCCCAAATTGTTGTGCAAAGATGTCAAAATATATCAAATTGGCTAAAATTGTAGTTGTGCAAGTTTCTGGCTATGTGGAAGATGAATGTTGTTTTAATTCATTGAATATTATGAAAAAAAAACTTAGAAAAAGGTTAACAATGCATTTGGATGTTATCATTTGGATGTTTGCTCAAAAGTCTTATACTCTTGAAATTTTTCCTTATGATTGCACTAGTGGAAGGCTACCTATAGCCAATATGCAATTGATGTTTACTTATTTTTCTTTGACATTAGGAAACAACATTTTTATTTTACAATTGGGCTAGTGGGTAAAATGTATGTAGCCATTTTCCCACATGTCTTTTTGGTTTGTCATTTGTTGCAATTTTTAGGGATTTTTATTTCAATCCTAAAATCTTACTAAGTTTGCTCCTTTATAAGTTGTAACTCATTGGATGATGAACTTTCAAGTCTTGGTAACAATTTTAGTTTATGGTGGTTGTGTTTCCATGATTTTGGTCACTTTGCTTTAAACCCTATTGAATTCCACAATGGATATTTAGAATTCAATGTTGAAGATTTGGCCTCAACATCTTTGCATGAGGGCTTAAATCCTAACTTTTGGAGAATGTGGAAGCTATTTAGTATTAACCTTGTTTGTGTTTATTGTTTGTATTGTTTACTAATTTTTCTTGTATGCATAAATCCACCATGTGTTATATTATGTAGGACCAAATTAGTCAAGGTTTGATTCCTTCACATAGTTATTCGGGGTCAAAAAATTTCAAGTTATCCATATATCGAAGAAAAAATTGTAATGTCACTAATGAAAGAACTATTAACTATTCATTTTTGCACATACACCTATTGAAATTAAGGTCATTTCATTAACGTAAAGATAGGAAAAATATATATATAATTGTTTAACAATTCTTTATTTATTTTGCAAATAACCAAACATTTTGCCAACTCTTAATTTCATGGAGCCAAATTGTTGCCCAACGGGCCAACTAAGTAGCCAGCTAAGCAACATGGGAATATGAAAAAAAAAACATTGTTCACAAGCCACACGAGACTTGACTTGAACTTGTCACCACATATTAAAATTATCAACAAAATATCCTAGGTCCCTAAATTGGGGGTATCGAGCCCTAATTTTACCAAAATTGGTGATAAAATGAAAAGTTGAAAATAAAATAATACACAAAAAAACAAGGGATGAAATTATTTTTCTTGCCTAATTTTGTCCTTCAGGAATTTTGCCCCCTAGTTTGGATTTGTCTTCCCTAGGCTTTCATTTGTGTTTTTTTCAAGGATTCTATGATATAATCAAAATGATGATCATCCAAAAGTAATAAATTAGCAAAATTTGGGAACATAAAGACATGAAAGTTTTTTTCAAAAAATCTCCATCTATATTTTTGGCTACCTACTAGGACTTATCATAAAAAATTGGTGATTTGGAAAATTTTCCCCCAAATTTTTGCTTTCCTTTTCAATAAAAACCCTTTGCATAGGTCAAAATCAAATTTTTATGTTGAAATTTGGTGAGAATTTTCCAATAATAAAAACCTTGATTGTTGTTCATTTTTTTCATTATATGAAACATTGTCAAAATAACGCCTTGGGTCCAAATTCTTTAAGTAATACCAAGCAATCCTTAATTTTGCCTTGTATTTTTTATTCCTATACACATTACTGATCCTTTTTTTCATGTTTCGAAGTATGATATGTTAGACCATCATATATATATAAATTAATATCACAAACTTTTTGTCAATGTACACCATGAAAAAAAACTAGTAAAAATATGGGAAAAAATTTACAAAAGGGTGATGTTGTGACAAGTTTTTTGGTACACCTTAAAGAATTTGGACCCCCTTGCATATGTTATGAACTTCCTATGACTTTCTATTACTTCCTAGAATTTCACTAAATGGAAATGGGCAATAATGTGGCAAATATTGAATTAATTTGAATATATCTTCTTTTGGCATTTGATTTGTATCCTTAACATTAATTATCTTGGAATTATTATGTAATTTGTTTTTCCATTAGCAAGATTGAATAACTTGAAAGTTAAGTGTTTTGTTGTCAAAACTAAACTTGTGATTTATCACTCTCTTGGGGCATCTGCAACTAATAAGATAATAGGGGCTAAAGCAAATGATGAGCACATTGTAAAAGAGGTCTTGCTAGAAATTTATGTTATTGTTTAGATATGATGTTTTATCCATAAATCAACCAAAACAAATTTTTGTTGACTTGACTTATGTTGAAGTAAAGGAAGTTATTGAACATGTATATAATGGAAGTGCCTTTGGGTTGTCAACTCCTCCAAGATTTCATTAAGGGATGTTTTCAATCTACATTAACTTAAAGGTTACATGCTTATGAACATGTCAATAATATCAAAGGTTCAACTAGAAGTGCTAATGGTGGTGGGTGTTTTTGTTCAAAAATTGAGACACTATTTCCATAGTTGTTTTCAAAAGGGTCTAAATGAGCCTATAGGAGCCAAAAAGGGCATTGTGGCACAATGAAAATTACAAATTATACTATATATGCTTATGATTTAACATTTTAAAATTAGAGCAGTAATTTTAAAGTTTGCTAAATGACTTATTTGAATGTTAAAAAATTCAAAATATTATTTATTTTATCCAATTCTAGGTTTTGGTTTTAGTTAAAGACATTTGAAAAATGCCCATTTTGTCAAGGGCCCCTTGATTTCCTTGATGCAAACTTTTTTATAATAAAAAATATTTGGGTGATTGCAAATTATACATCAAATTTAAAAATATGCATTATTTTTTAAATGTGTAGTTTTACATTTTTCATTAATACATTTGAAATTTTAGTATGTAAAAATTTTAAGAGTCCTTTACCACATGCAAAAGATGTACAATCTAGATCCATCAACGAAAGTTGTTCATTTGTTTTGTTTATCATGATGAAATCTCCCAAACCACAATGCCATTCACCATGCTTTTGGTGAATCTTCAATGAGTAGGGGTGCACCAAGGTGTAATAAAGTAGGCAATGTTTAGACCTATGATATTACAAGAGTTATTGAAAATATAACTTTTTTCAAATAAAATGAAAAATAAATATATTTGGGAAATTGGGGTTAATTTTTATTACTATTTTATGTCCCCTTACAAGTATGATTTAATGAAGGTGATTTTGTAATGTTTAGACCTAAGTTGTGGGAAATACTAAATATTGATTTTTTTGTCACAATCTAAAATTAATCTAAAATATTATTTTCACAATTGGGCTTTATTTTTAGGATCATGTTTGAACTTGGATTAATAAGATAGATTACTGTAAATGATCTACAAAGTAAGGTTGTTTACAATTAAATATTTTGAACCATAAAGTAATGAACATATTTGTGTATGATTTGAAACTTTGATTAGTTTTCATATGAAACAAGGAAATTTTCACATTTTCAACAATGAATTCATAACATTATTTAACACACCGTTAATGAGGTAATGGGACATTAATAATAAATTTAACAAGTTGCAAGAAATTTCGTTCAAAATTGTCATCATATGAAAATTTGGTTTTTGGGCACAAGGACCTTTTAGTCCTTTTTTAAAGTAGTGTCTTTGGCTCTTATGGGCTCATTTTGAGCCAAGAACACATTAACATATATGGAGTAGTTAACCCTTTGTTTCAATATTTAGAAATAGTTATTAAGGTGAAAAATGTGCATTGTTATAAGCATTAGCCTAAAAAACACACATGTATAATAGATTATAAAACAAAAGACCGTGTTCCTCATTTGATTTTGTTGAATACAAAGATATATCCTATGAATGAAATATCAGTTCATTCCTTCCCAATAATTGTTGATCAATTAATGGGAAATTGTCTCATGTACTCCTTGGTCTATTAACAAATTTTAATGACTACATCTCATAAATGTAAACCCCAAATTTGTATATCATTTGTTGAGGACATAAAAAAGGAATAGTGGTGTGAAAGATTTTTTGAAAATCAATCTTCCCATAGTTAGATGTCAAGAAAAAAATTAAATTGTGAAAATAAATCATGTTGGAAACAAGATGTTATATCAACTATTGGGCATGGCACACATGTTTATCAATGATAGTTGTTTTCGTTCAAATTTTACTATAATAATGATGTGTTACTAAAAAAACATTAGGAAAAATCAACAATTGTAGTGTGGATTTATTTTGGAGACTCACAAACGACAATATGGTTTGGATTGGAAAGGTGCAAGTTGAAATTTTTGATTCCATATAAAAACATAAGGTTCATTTGAATGTAAATTCATAGTACTGTGAGAAAATTTAATTGTAAGATGCAAAGTTCCCTCCCACTTTTAATTAAGAAGCATAAGATCCCTCCTCTTTCAAAGTGAAAAAATATATAATCATTTTTGCAATTGGCATTACAAACATGAGCACATGAAATTTTAAACATCTTATTCAAATAATTAAAAAATATATAATCAAATTGATTAAGAATGTTAAAAATATACTCAAAGCATTTTCATAATGGAAAATCATGGTTCATCTAAAAGGTAAATAACATATGGTAAGAAGGTGATTGCAAGTTAAAGTGGTTCACTTTTAGAATCACAATTAGTCTTTGTAGGGTGCATCGTGTTTAGATGTTTGTGGTGAATAACATGATCTTGAATTTGTCAATAAAATTTAATTTTAAATTAACAACTTGATTATGAACACATTTGTACAACTATTTTTTGAAAATAAGCCATCTATTGTTAATAATGGACTTTTGAAATTCAAAAATATGGATTGGTCAACTAAGTTGATTGTGGATAAATTTTTGAATGATATAGAATTCCACTCCAAATGATTTATAGTGATTAAATATGTGTTGATACAATGAAATAATTAATTATAATGGGGAATATATATATTGAAACATTAACCAAATAATAGTTATGGGCTTTTTTATAGTCAAAATTGGACCTCATTTTGAAATTTTATTTTTAATTATTTGTAATTTCTCAAAATTTCTTTATCTAATGAACATGTTTTTAAAAAATCTAGTTGGGCTTCATTCATGTAGACTTTATGGGTTTTCATTTTAGGATTTCGAAGTTACATCCTCCATAACAAATGACATGCACATCTTTTGATATGTAGGTTTTGATTTAAGTTTAAGAGGTTTCATGGGTGAGTGAACATTTAGTAGTCAAATATTACAATAACAAAAATTTAGGAAGTAAAAACCATGTTGATGTGGATTGTTTTTAAAAAATTGCTAGAGAGTTGTATGGAGTGATGTATCTATCTAAATTGGTCCACCATAAAATACATACACTTGAAATGAAAGGTTCAAAACTTTTAATTACGTAAACATAAGTCAATTTGATATACTTTTGTCAAATGGTTACTGTGGATAAAACACCAAATCTTAACATTAACATTTAGGGTGGGCACAATATGTCTAAATTATAAATGTTTTGCATTAAACAAACATTGGAGGGGGAGGGGGGGGGGGGAT
>Ga0209208_10010134_pt1 | contig 12287 bp, 3 predicted proteins | sample S1TSphfallax_3_FD_187694 | JGI IMG/M metagenome (GOLD analysis project Ga0209208, IMG submission 187694) | Host-associated microbial communities from peat moss isolated from Minnesota, USA - S1T2_Fd - Sphagnum fallax MG (SPAdes) (version 2) | ecosystem: Host-associated > Plants > Peat moss >...
TTTGTCCGCTCGTCGTCCGTCGTGTGCGATCAGCGATGGCGGAAGAAGAAGAAGAAGCAGCCGCCGCAGCTACGCTTTCGCTGCGGGAGCAAGGCAATATTCATAATGCGTCCTTCACGGCGGAAACAAACCTGCTGTGATCTTCTGTCAAGCTATCAAAGAGAAGATCTAGAAAATGCCGCGCTCTACAGGTGCTTCTTTCTTTTGCGCTCTCTACCAGCTATGCGTCAAAGTGTACCTCATTTCTTGTGCGTTGTCTTGCATGCGACGACAGGTTTTCTTCTTCTCTCTCTCTCTCTCTCTCTCTCTCTCTCTCTTCCATTATCTTTCGATTTCTAAAGCCGAATTGATATCTTAGTCTCTCTCTGTTTCGCTTTCGTTTTTCTTTGTCCTCTCTATAGGTGGCGGGGACTAGGCGGGTCCATTCTGCGAATTTGTTGTGCTTTGTAGTAATAGAAGCTTGTTTACGATCATTCTAAGTAAGTTAAGAAACCAGTCTCTCAGTTTGTGTTGGATCGGTTCAAGTGTGGTTTACTTTCAAGACGAACTCTCTTGCAGTGCTAGCTAGGGATTGAGCAAAACATTCGGGGTGAGAGGGTTTTATGGCCGTCTTTGGAGCCGTGATGTGTTCAAATCCCGCTTAGGCCCATGCGACCAGCATGCAGTACATAACCAGTAGTAGTCAATCCAGTTGCATGAGGTTCAGCCAGTTAAATCATCAAGAAAAAAATGTTAATAAACCTAGTATGTGCCACAATATGTTGAGTAGTGTTGGAAGATGGAGACAGACACGGCAATCAAGTTGCCCTATAAGTTAGGGTTTTAAGCAAAATTGTCACCTCTTTCTCCATGGGAGACATTAGATTCTAGACCAGGCAGTCTCTGTGGCTAGTAGATTCACAACTCACAGACAGGAATTATGCCCTAAAAGGATCATACAGAACGTCACTCTCACATGGATCATGATGCTTCCCCATAACTTTTTCTTTTCCATTCTGCCGCAAATTCGCCAGTGTGGATATCTTAAAACACTCTGAGGTTGACAAATTTTGGTTGCTGACATCTTTTTAATTTAATTAACTTTTTTCCCAGCAAAGTTTTAAATACAATACATGTTCTCCTCATGGTGCTATGCTGAATATTTTTGACTTGTCAGTTTCTAGTCCTGTTGTCTCTTGGACCTGTGATTTTTCAGATGGATTTTTAGTTCATACAGGTTTTGGGCTGTATGTTTACAGAACCTGTGTCTGAATCAAATTCAGTTTGATTCTCAGTATCACTGTTTCTCCTTGCACATCTGGAAATTTAGACGTGATTTCTTGAGGATGGGAAAGATGAAGCAAGTGAATTGGTTCAACCTTGAGTACAAAATGAGGCTCTGGATAAGATGCTTTTGGACTCTTATGTGTAGTAACTGGAGATAAGCAAGGTCAATGTGTGTTGTTTTTGTGCAGCAAGTGATCAGCCACTTTCTTAAATTCAGTTAAATGAAAAAATCTCTTGCAGACACTGAAATGACAATCAAACTCAGACTTACATGGGAGAAGGTGCTGTCTGTCTTCCACTTCCTGGGTGCTATTTCCTGTTTGCTATATGCTTCCTCTTTATGTTTCAAGACAATCTGTGCATAGGCTGTTTGTCATTTTAGCACAAGGGCTCATGTTTCAGTATGGGAATTGTACAGGAATTGTACTAAACAGACACAGGGCAGATGGGTTGGGTGTTTGGGCTATTTCAGGAGATGATATGCATTGGAAGCTTTGGAACATATTGAAGAGGTAAACTGCCAGTATTGATTTTGAGGGTGAAATTCAGGACTTCCTGACACAAAGACCTCCTTGTTGAAGTGGCCATAGTTTGCAAGTTATTTTTGTTTATACACTTGAAGTGTGGTAGAAGGTTTCAGCATGCCAATGTCTTGGATGCAAGCACCGGTAACATATCACAAAGCCTTGAAGCAGAACCCAGAGAGTGCTGAAGTTGCTGGAAAAGTAAATAGGTTGATACAATTAGGGCAAAAGAGAAAAGATGATTCAAATTTTCAACCATGTCTGACAATCAGTTAGAGGAAGTAAATGGATCCAATTTTGGAACAGCAACTTGGACATGGCATTTATCTCTTTATTTGACCCTTCTGCAGATCAACTGTCATATTTTCCTCTCTTCTGAAGTTTGTCGATCTGCAAAATCACTGCCAATCAGGAGCATGTAGATCTGGTGCTTACTGCCTGTCGCACCTTGTAGAACATCTTGGGCACCTTCCATGAACAATAAACTTGACGGATTTCTAATGTATGTGCACAGCTCTCACATTGTGTTACAGATCATTTTTCTTTTTCATGAATTGAAAGGAGCTTGGGTTTTGTTGAATGATTGAAAATATGTGGTTTTTACCTTATGACACATGTGCTGCAGGGAGCGATTCCTCCAGAAACCAGTGGAGAGGTCCAGACTTTTATTAAGGAAGTACTTGAGTCCTCTATGAAGGAATAGAATGACTGTGGTGGAAAGGTGGATGCTGGTTTGCACTTTTGTGTGGGAATGGATAATTAAAAAAGAGTTTCTTTCACATGTTGGGGTTGGCAAAGTAGTCTGCTCTTAGGTTTTGTTTCTGGCCATCTGAAGTCAGTAGCATTGCTGTAGTACTAGTCTCAGAGAACTCATTTTCCCCCTTTGTTCTGTAAATCTCACTCAATCTCCTTCTCAAGGATTTTGTATTGTACTTTTGCATTTTAATGTGTGATATAGAGGCCTGGCCAGATTTTTGACTATAGAGGCTTGGCCAGATTTTTGACTATAGAGGCTTGACTAGATTTTTCATGATAGAATTCTCTGCAGGTCTTTTGAGTTTCCAGATACAGTGAACAGTTGTGCTGTCTTTCTGAGACAATATGCAGTCGAGTCTTTATCGATGGCTGTTTCCAAAAAGCATCATTTCATTTCCACACGTGCTAAAGCTAAGATTCATGGGGTAGGCTGAGTAGTTAAGTTGGAACATTGCCTCTTCAGTGTTAGCCAACATCATGACTCAGTCTTCCCATTGCTTCCAGAAATATGCCAGAAACTCACAATGCAGATTGTATAATGGGTTGCCCAGATTTTGGACTGATTGTCATGTACTTATCTACACTCTTTGCTGGGAGCCGATGAAGTTGGTGGGTAGTCATGGTAGCTTGTCACTGTTGTTCATGATGAAGGTGATGGATGGTCTTGCACTTTGTGACTGACCCTCACAAGGCTATTATTGCATTCATCATGTTACCTTGAAAGTGTTGTTATGGAGATTTCTCTGCAACTATGTAGATACATATTTATAAGTTAGAACAATGCTATTTAGTAGGCAATGCAGTGAATCATTTCTATGAAGCTAACATGGGATATTCTGGATTTTTTTGGGGGTAGGTGTTGAAAGGTGAAGGATCAAGAAACTGGAAGATAGCAATAGCTTTTTTGTACAGCTGATGATGGAGACATTGACAAAACAGCTCTTGTGGTTTGTGGTCAACTCAGTGGATCTTGACTGCAATGTGTGCAGGTGCACTGCAGCATCTTAATCTTGAAATCTAATCACAGGCTTGATGGCCTTAGCTATGGAGTATGATGCTAGATATCACCCTTTTACATGAAAACATGACCCCCTCATTTTAGTTCTCCCTTTCCTTCTCATCTTTGAAGTATTAACAATTGCACGGTATATCCTTTAGCAAGTGAAATTGGCTTGGCTAGTACAGCTTCAAGAAAGTATCAAATAGGTGTTTAAGGTGGATGTTTGCTGAAACTGGGAGCAGGTGGACATCAACTCACATGTGGTGTTGCTGCCTTTGTTCCTATAGTATCCTATGCGTTTGACATGCACAATAGGCTGTTATATGATAGCATGCTGGGATACATCCTTATGTAATAGACTTTTTTTCAGGCCCAATGGGGTAGACAATTCTTCTAGGGGAAAATAGAGACAACACATTGTGAGTCTAGGATATCAGAAGGATGCCTTCCAGTTATTTGACCAGTTACATTCTGATGTGCACAGTTTATCCCAATGGTCGGTCCCTATTCTTCCATAAGCAGGGAAATGAGTAGGAGCCACTGATCCAGATTCTGGCGGTTTGGCAGCTAATATACGTTGTAGAGCACATTGACTTATGACATAGTTCATTACAATTAGAGGCGGTATGAAAGAGGTAGTTGAATGGGTGTGAAAGAAGCAAAAACATAGAGGACAGAAAGTGAGTTTCTATTGCAGGTACAAATGTCTATCTGGAGATGAAAGATGGAAAGACAGACCCAGCACATTATGTTGCAAGTGTCCTCTCTAATCCTGGTTGGCGAACAAGAACTAGAAGTTGAAGGTGAGAGGTATAAATATGGAATTTCCTGTAAATCTTGGTAGGCAGAAGGTTCTCCACTGAGGGGTTAACATGCCATATGATCATGCAACTTCAGAAGCAAATTTTTACATCAACCTTAGGCCAATAGCACAATTAGGTGTACTCATCTTTTTTGCTCTCTGTGTTTTGAGAGAGAAAAAAGGACAATGGCCCTGGTTAGTCATAAATTTGAAAATTAAAGAACATAAAAAACCAAACCTTTTTTTCCTTTTCCATAGCATCTAAGTGCTTTATTCCTTGCTTATGGCTGTGCAGGTAGCCACGACATATTCTGTAATAGCAGCCAACCATTTTGAAAATGCATGTGGTCAGTTACAGTGGCCTGCCTTTTAGGTGAGATCTTTCCAGGGTCCACTAATCCCCTTCCTGACTTTTTGGTACATTAACAATTGAGCAAGTTCCTGACTAGTCCTGAGGTCAGTTACAACTTACAGATCCCTAACTGCTAAGTAGTGTACCCACAGTATGATTATTGGTTTCAATCTTTTCTTGGGGATCTGTGTTTTCATTGACCTAATTTTTGTAATTGTCAGTTACAGGTACCTAAACAAATCATGTCCTACAACAAACAATTGTACTCATACATTGTTGGGATCTGGTACCTTATGACTTAACCTCAATTATCTTGGTCCATTAAGTACTAGTTTTACTCAGCTTCAAACTTTCAGAGATTTGTCTGAGTTACCCCACTGTACTCACACCTCCTATTCTGTGAAGTTGAAAATGGATGGGTTGTTCAGACTTGCATCAGTGTATCGAACTAAACCTTAAACCTTAAGCTAGATAGGGAAATCGCAAACTTGTTGTGTCTTTTAGTGGAATTGAGAACAACTGTTCAGCATAATTCAGGTCTTTTGAAATTTTTGTTTGGGAATCCAGTGTGAATAGAGTGATTAGGGTTAGGTTTTCGTTATGCTGAATAGTGGTGTAAAATAGAGTGTAGTTTAGTCTATTCCATATTTAGAGTGAACAAGGTTGTCAGTATTTTGGGCTCCAATTGGGATGTTCATGTTCTATGGTTTTGTGTAGTCTCATCATTTTCAACTCCAATTTCTTCACTTGTTTTGAATTGCAATACGCTATTTTTTCATCTTGGTTTTGTGTCAAGGCACACAAGGGTGTTCATATCTATATGATAATTGCAAGCATGAGCTGTGTAGGATGGGGTGATCTCTAGTGCTCTCTATGTGATATGGCAAAGGATGGCAAAGACATTGTCCCACCATCCCTTGCCATGTCACATAATATGCAAAAGATAGCAATAATATATTGGTTTTGAGGTATTATAGATTTTATGATAAATCTATCATAAAATAAAGAAATTTAATCCAGTATGGTACCTACTTATCATCTGTTATCAATAATACCTCCCACGATGCCATTCTCATCCCCGTCATTTTAGATGCAAACTTCAAAATTGTTACAAAAGAAAATATCATGTTAAATTCAAAATTGATGGTGATAATCATTGTGAAAGCATGTATGAAATGTTTGCATGTTGTCATTTTCCCATGTGACTTCTTCTTTTGCAATCTTCTTATAATCAAGGTATTGTTACAAACATGAAAATTGCTACAACCAAAAAAGATTTTTGACAATCATAACAAAACATGTTCAAACATAAATTCAACCATATGAACAAAGACACAAAATATGTCCTTAGATGTCTCATGTCCTTATTTGTGACATATGGAATGAAATGACATTTTATAGTACAACCTTGTACCATGGACTAGATTTGATGGGACTCAAGGTTCATGTGGTTCTTGGTTGCTTGCTAAGTTTTGATCACGAAGTTCCTTGATCTCAACAAGAATGGCAAAATGGCAACAACTTGAAGAGTGTTTTTAATTTTATGCAACAAGACAAGGGATGCAAGAGGTTTAGGATGAGACGAAAATGAATAATTCATGAACTTTTTTTTTGGTCACCTCAATTACACAAATTGATAAGAAGAGTGATTAGTGCATATTTGAAGCATTTTTGGGTTAGATAATCATTAGAGGCACACACAAATTCATTGTGCCTTGAATTTGAACGAGACATGGTAGTCCTCATAATATGCGTTGTACCTCTCCTCATCAAAATGACATTTTCCCCAAAAATTTCAAAGTGTTCTCTTGAAATCCAAGTACTATGTTATCTTGCAATTCTGGAGGTTCATAACTTTTACATAATTTAACCAAATCAATGAGAACACATTATTTTGTAACATTTTAAAGGAGCTTTTCAATGCCATATGAAACTTTTTAATCAAACATGATTTTGCCTTTCCAAATTGACATCCAAGTAGTCTCAATTCATATTCGTAGTTTTAAAACCTTTTTAATGCAATGACTTATGCAAAATGTGTTTGTTTTGGGAATAAAAGCCCATTATCTTGTAATAATTGATGATGTTTTTTCAAAAAGTCAACCTCTTGAAAGATGTTTTGCAATTCATGTTGGGGTTGTTTGTTGTTATTTTGTGATAAGTCATATTTTCGAGTGGTTAAATTGCTCGAGAAAATTTTGCAACCTCTTTTTAAAATTGAAAAAGAAGGTGCTACACTTGACATTATGCATACATGTTTCTTGCACACCTATACATACTTGGCATTTCCATCTTTCAAGTTCACCATATTCACCTTCCTTTGCCATGTGTTTTTTTTTATAAGGTCAAAGAATTGATCACAATATCAATTTAAGTAAAATTAGATGCAAAAATAGGATATCTCCCATTTAGTACAAAGATAATTTTAGTGACCATGATAGTTGGAGTTGGCATAGGTGAGTTAGGTATAGGGTCCAATAATATGGTTGTCATCTTGACAACTATGAAAACATTCCATGTGGAAATTGCCTTAAAGCATGAAATGGTGTTTTTTAATCTATGTTTTTTGAAATCGTTTTAAAAAAACTCCATACTAACAAATATAGGAAGTGATGAGCAAATTTTCAATACCTTGTGCATCAATTTGCATTTCATTTCTCTTTAGTTGAATTTCTTGAATTTAATTGACTTTGAATTGAATTCAAATTGCATGTAATGCTAGGGGAATGAGACTTAATTTTTACATAATCAACTCATTTTTTTCATTATTTCATTGTCACTTAATAGTGCAGAATAACATAAAGCCCAAGTTTCCATTTTCAAAAATAAAAAATGAAAAATGAAATGTATATAATTTGATAATAATTGACTTGTTTAAAAAGTGTTGCAAAATATATTTATAATGTTTGCATTAGAAAATTCCAAGCAAATGAAAGTTACATTTTCCTTTTCTTGGGTATTACCTTGTTTTCATAGATTCACATTTTCATTTATTGGTTTTGTGTTTGCTTTGGAATGTTTCTTCTTGAATTGTTTCTTTTCCATTTCATTTCAAGAGTCACCAATGATAAATTACTTGGGATTCAATGCTTGTAATGTGGCCCATGTTTAGAGGGGAAGCATCTTCTCTTTAATTCTATGAATGATTTGATCACTAAATGACCTAGGTAGTGTGATTTGTCAATAGTGTCATGCTAGAGGGAAGTGTATTTGTTTATGGCAAATGTTTCGTCTTTCATTTCTCATTTGCTTGATGCACACATGGGTGTAAGTGTGGACGATGCTTGTCTTCAAACCTTGGTGCAATTGTCATAAAAAAGAACCATAGAATCAAGTTTGTAAAGATATTTGTGTTCACACAATTGACAATGTATTATCACATGTTACAAGTTGGGCCTTTTGATGGGGGGTGTTGCACAACCCTTTTCACTTTCACTTTGCTCTTTTGACACATAAAGGTGAGCATTTAACCCTAACCCATGTGTGCAAGCACGAGTAAATCTCTCATTTAGTATATTGTAGTTTTATAGGAGTTTGGACCAAAACCTTACTTTATTATGCCCATGACATTTTTTTAGTGCTAAGGGCCTTCGTGATGCCAAAATGAACATCTTTGACAAAATAAATACATGGAAATTGTGTTGACAAACACAATTGACAGTAGTTTCAACACATTTTTGCAAATAAAGACCAAAAAATTCCATCATTGTAATGGTTGACACCATGTTTTGTTGAAAGAAAATGCTTCGAGTATCTTGAGCCTTGGGTCTACTAATGCAAGGCTGCAATCTTTCTTATGCTCACAGAGTGTAAGTCCTAAACCATTTACACACTCACAACACTGGTACCAAGATACAAACATAGCAACAAACTACTTGTGCAGCAAATGGTAAAAGGCTTGTGCAGAGAGTTAGTTCAGTCCATGTCAATCAACAGAATCATGACACTATCCAAACTAGTACACCTATATCTATGCTTTTATGACTCTGCTAAACTAGTGCAGAAAACACACACACACACACACACACACACCATTGAGCACACATGTTGAGAGGCCCCAGGGCATCATCATACACTAGGCTACTACTAGCTACTCCCTTGTCATCTGATTAGGTGCCAAAAAAACATTCACTTGCAGACTTGCAGGAATTAATTTTATAAAATTGAGAGAATAATAATGTTTCAACAATCATTTCTTTTTTTAAATTCAATTTTATTTTTTAATTTTTTTAATTTTTAATTTATTGGGTTTACATCTTTCCTCAAGGTAGAATTTGGACTGATTTCTGTAATGTAAAATCACTTAGTTGGTCCTCCAGAATGTCATCCCTCATCCATTCATCCATCCATCAAAGTTTATTTAGGACCCCATAGTTGATCAGGGTATATGAGTATGGATGTAATGACCATGATGAAAGGTATGGGATATATATATATATATATAGGGTTTAGGGTTTAGGGTTTATATATATATAGGTGTTTGTTTTATTTTGTTTGTGACTACACCTTAACCTTCCCAATCCACTTGGGGACTCTCACTATGTTTTTGGTCTCATTGGAAAACTATCAACAAGGGAGTGTCCATAGTGGTTGTTTTGCAAATTTCCAACCAATGGAACAAACATCATTGCATTTAGAATTATTTTCATAATTAAAAATTAAATAAAAAATAAAAAAATTGATTTTTTCAAACAATCTTGATGCCATTGGCCATCTTCCAATTTACTTATTTCAATCAATTAATGTTTTTTCATGTCACATGGAGAATTTTCTATTGGTCAACTTATTGGTCATCATCCCATTTAGCCATATGAACCAATTAATTAATGCTTCTTCATGTCACATGAAGAAATACATAAATGCCTTTATATATCATGAGAAAATGGATGGAAAAGCTCCCATTGGCCATCCTATAAACCCTTTCATTATTATCCTTCTATTTGGCCTTTCACATCCCAAAACCCTAATGCTTGGAGCAAATGACATTTCAGTTCACACTTGGGCCAATAAAAAATTTCCACAATTGAATCATGCCTCTTAGAGCTTCAAAAAGTTTTCTAATAAGTCATATATTTTAGAACCTAGAAGATGATTCCACTTGGACCAACAACACAAGTGTCCATTAATGTGTATGATTTAACATATGGGATTAGGTTGTAAGGGTGTTTGATTGGTCAAAATATAAGATATATTCTACAATTTTTTGAGTTCACAATTTAAATCCAAACAAGGTTGTTTACGGGCTTGATTGATCAAGGTATAAGATATATAAGTATGGATACAATGACCATATTGAAAGATATAGAGTATATGCCATATTGTTTAAGATATGGAGTTACATGGTTTAAGGCATGTGACTAGTCATGATAGAAGATATGGAAAATATGGGATTATTGATGAAGGATATTTTCATTTTTTGAGGTTAAATTAAAATCCAAAAAAAAATTGTTTAAGGTTTTCAATGGTCAAGCTATAAGGTGTGGAATTAGATATAAGGGATAATTTCGTGTTTTGAAATTAAATTTAAATGAATATAGTTGTTTAGGACATTGGATTGGTCAAGGTATAAGCTATGAAATAAAAGAGAACCAATAACTTCATGTCTTGATAATAAATTTAGATATAAATTTCACACTTATACAAAGAAAAGACTACCAAAAAAAAAGTACTAACAATTAAAAACCCCATAAAATCCCCCCCCCAATTAACCAATTTCAAATTATATCCATCACCTGAACTTGGAAAAATGATTGGGTCTTCCTCTACTTCACAAAAAACTTGGTGAATAGATTATCAAACACTAAATAATTTCTAGTTCCAATGTCCAAAGTTCATTCATTGTCTTGAATGTAACTCTTAGTCTAAGCTCCAACTATTTGCTCTTGGGGAAAAACACATTGAGTATGATTAAAAACTACAAAGGCTGAAAATATATTGTGGCAAACTAAAAGCATGAAATATTGAGGTTTTCGTATAGGGTTTTTGTATAGCCGATTGTATAGCCAATTTTTATTTTTTTCAATAAGTTATACCCAAGTGTGTATCTTCAAAGAATTTCATGCCTTTTCAATCAGCTATATAATATCATAGTACCTTGGTAGATTCAGCACACAAATATCAAATAATTAATTTAATTTTAGTTCCATAGTTCTACACTTGGGTTTTTAGTTCTGAAATTTTTGACAATAAAAAATAAATTTAGTGTAACGTACCTTTGTTTCAAACAATTTGAATTGTTTTAACGATCAGGTGCGCCTCTATTTAGTATCCTCCTTTCAAGACGAGCAAGAGATCAAAACTTTTTACATTCAAGCAACTTTTTTGAAATTTTCAACATGTTAAAAAAATAAATTTATAATTTTTTTTGACAGATTAAAAAAAATATTTAATTTATGCCAAACCCACCCAAGGTACTATGGTAATCAACACATTTGGCACAATTTTTTTACTCATCAAAGATCAAAACCATTTGGTTGTTTTTATGTGTTTTTAGCATGGGTGCTATTTGGGGGGTGCACATGAACAACATATACTTTTCATCAAACCAAATGGGTTTATGCAATACCTAAACAAAGATACTCCAAATTCATGGTGTTATCTTATTTTGCCTAATTTGGACCCACTACACAAGGGATTTGATTGTCCAAATTCTCCTCACAATAATGTGTTATCCATTCGGGGTTGGGGTGGGTATGGGACACAAAAAATGGAGTTCATTGGCTTCCCAGATTCTAGAATAAATGGGTTCTGGTAAATGTGACCCAAAGACTGTAAAAGCACAAAAACCCTAAACCTTATCATAAGTAGTGTGTCAAAAAAATGAGACAAAACACTAAATCCTATCATAAGTAGTGTGTCAAAAGATGAGATAATCTCTAAACCCTAAACCTTATCATAAGTAATGTCAAAAGATGAGATCAACACTAAACCCCAAACCCTATCATAAGTAGTGTGTCAAAAGATGAGATAATCTCTAAACCCTAAACCCTATCATTAGTAGTGTGTCAAAAGATGAGATAAACCCTAAACCCTAGCATAAGTAGTGTGTCAAAACATGAGATAAACCCTAAACCCTATCATTAGTAGTGTGTCAAAAGATGAGATGAACTCTAAACCCTAAACCCTATCATAAGTAGTGTGTCAAAAGAGTCAAAAGAATCTACTATATATTTGAGTCTAACATGTTTGCCTCTCTTATTTTAGTGTACTGATTTAAAAACCTTCAAGCCCAGGATTCCAGAAACTCTCTCCGTATGATAAATCCAGGCTTGATTAGAGGAGGGGTGGGAGAGGTTGGGAGGAAAATTCTTCCACACATTTTCTACTACTATTCTCATGACAAAATAGTCCTAGACAACAAAATAAGAATAAAGTCAATGTATGTTCAATTTTGGTAAATAGAAAAGAAAATTATAATCCGAGCTTAATTGATTGAATAATTTTTGGATATATATATATATATTAAATTAAATTAAATTATTTTATTTTATGTATTTTTTGAGAAATTTTTGAAGTTTTATTATAGGGGGGCATGTTGATGTGGCTAGGCTTACTAGTTTTCACTACAAAGAGAACCTATAATCATAG
>Ga0209208_10010135_pt1 | contig 12284 bp, 9 predicted proteins | sample S1TSphfallax_3_FD_187694 | JGI IMG/M metagenome (GOLD analysis project Ga0209208, IMG submission 187694) | Host-associated microbial communities from peat moss isolated from Minnesota, USA - S1T2_Fd - Sphagnum fallax MG (SPAdes) (version 2) | ecosystem: Host-associated > Plants > Peat moss >...
GGGGGGGGGGGGGGGGGGGGGGGGGGGGAATGTTGTACATGTTTCCATTTCATGGCACAATGGTTGCACTACTACAAAAGTGGGGTGTAGTTCATTAGCCTAAATTGTTATGGGACCTTGAAAGTGAAATAAGTTCATTGCATTTTAGTGATTTCACCCTCATTAAAGTTATTTAACTATTATATCATTATGTAAACATTGTGTTTCATTATTAGTTGACATAATTCATTATTATAATTTACTTTAGTAAATAGGTTTATTTCCATCTTGTTTTAAATACCATATATATGTTACTTTATGATATACCTTATAATATTTTAGGCTACTTTAGCTATTATAACTTATACCTTACATTATTATAACTTATTATAACCTTTTAAGTTATTTTAAATTAAATTATTCAACTAACCTTAGGTTATACCATAGGTTATTTTATTTTAGTTAAATATATGTTATTTCAAATCATATTTGAGATTATTCAAGGTCATTATATTTTATGTTATTATAAATTATTTTATCCTAAATATAATAATTTAAAATAACCTATAATAAAATAACTACCAATAGCCTATGATAATATAGCCTAAACTATCCAACAAGAACTTATAATAGAATAATCATTAATAATCATAATATAACATAGAATAACCAACAATAATTTATAATACAATAGCCACCAATAAATTAGCCATCAATAGCCACCAATAAAATAACCATTAATAACCACTAATGTAATAACAATTAATAACCACCAATAACCAACAATAACTATTAATAACCACTAGTAGAAAAACTATTAATAGTCATTAATAAAATAACCATTAATAACCACCAATGGAACAACTATTAATAGCCATTAATAGCCACCAATAGAATAGTTACTAATAGCCATTAATAAAATAACCATTAATAGCCATCAATATAATAGCTACCAATAGCCATTAATAAAATAGTCATTAATAGCCACTAATAGAATAGTTACTAATAGCCATTAATAAAATATCCACTAATAACCACCAATGAATAACTATTTATAGCCATTAATAGCACCAATAACTACAATAAAAAATTAACCAATAACCACCAATAACCATATATTATAATTGCTTAAATTTGCCAAAAATGATCTAGGGTGATTTAAAATAGGCAAAAATAACTTATGGTGAAATAACTTACAATAGCCTAAAATTACCAATAATATGAAAGGTGAAATAACTTTCAATAGCCAAAAGTAACATAAAATAGCTAAAAATTTGAAAATACACATAAATAATGTAAGGTGAAATAATTTTGATTAATGAAAAGTAGCCATATAATAACTAAAAGTAACCTAACATAGGTAATATTATAATATTAACAAAAATATTATTCATTTATTAAACATTTTTTAAAAAATGGTCATTAAAATGTTATTGAATAGTGATATTCAAAAATAATTTGTTAAAATGATTTTACATTTTCAAAAATAAATAAATGTAATTATGTACATTATTGAATTATTAAAAAATAAAATAAAATCATTTCACTTGGACAAAATTTCAATGATATGAATTTTCAAAGTCTATTTTTTTGCAATGTTTAAAATAAAATATTTGATAAATAAAATGTAATGTAACATATTATCAGAATAAGTGGGGTGGTTTGATGGAAGGGGTGTTTGCCTCCATACTAAAGGTCAAGGGATCAAACTTCACAAGTGGTGTGTGTGTGTGTGTGTGGTCAATAGTGGTAAGTTGACCGAATATTCTCTTAACTAATTTCCTAAAGTAAGTGCCTAAGTTGAATATGTGGTTTATGTACCTAGGTTAGGTTTTTAACCTAACCTAGGTAATGACATGTGTCAATAATTCATAGGTTGAAAATCATGAAATTATCGATAATATGATATATTAAATAATATAACTTCAATTGATTTCCATGTTGCCTAGTTGATTAATTAATAAATGAATGGCTTGATAAATTTATATTTCACTTCAGAATAACCTTGTTTCACTAAGCATTAGTGAACCAACTCACTTTATGTAGCAACTAGTCCCCATTCACTAAGGGGTTGATTAATTTCACAATGATAAAAAATTTCAAATTCACTCAAAATCTAGTGAAACCTAAAGTGAATTAAAACACATTTTCGTGTAGTGTTAAACACATGTTGTCAAGTTTGAAAGTACCAACAATCCATCTCTTGTAATAATTATAATGTAATTGTTGTTAAAATCAATATGCTTTAGAGTTGGTAGCTTTTCACAAATGCAGCCAACTACATGCCATAAAAAAAAATTCACAAACACCAAAAATTTATTATTATTCAATTATTTCATTCACTAACTACAATTCTTATTGTCGTCATTTGTCATAAATCAATAGAAGTTTGTGTAAACAAACATTCTTGTGATCAAAACACGTGTATTAATTTTTCTTTTTCTTTACATATCTCATTTTTTTACATCCAAAGTCCTTGGGGAACTTTTTTCGTTATTGGGTGCATGGGTTTTTGTGAGAATTGTTGTCTTTATTTACTTGCCATTCCAGGATGAGATTCCCCGTAAAATCAATATTAGTAATGTTTATAGAAGCAACAACACAATAATATTCATAGTCATAGAAACCATAATTTTGTTGTAGAAGATTACAATAATTTGGGTGTTTCCCAATTGTTCCAAGAAAAATTTCAACATGAAAAAAAGAAAATATGCGCATTTTGTGCATTTTGTCCAAGCAACAAACCATAAATACCATCATAACAAAAATTCTCAAAACTAATTTTGTTTTTGTCAAAATGAAAAAAATAAATTCATTTGCACAACAACAATTAAAAAGAGAGGAGGAAGAAGGGGGGAGAAAAATATGAAAAGAAGAAGAAAGGTGATAGAAATATATGGGGTTTTTCTTTTTACTTAAAATAGAATATTAGATCTTGCTTGGTGTTCTTGCAAAACATACACCAGTATATGTAAGAATGGTGACTGTGAACATTTTTAGATGTGATTGATGTTTTGCCACTGGTTTCTACCAATGAGTTCAACTACAACTCGCATTCGCCTCTGTGTTGTAACATACATGTCATTTGACATCCCCCACCAACACATCCGGCACCCACAACATGTATGATGATGCTTATTGTTGTTGTTTTTTTTTCTTCTTCTAGAAGTAGAAGAAGATGTGCATTTCATATGAAAAAAAACATGCATTTGCAAAGATAGAGTGGAGATAAAGATTTTTCATGTTTGATGTCTTCTACATTTGCATTTTCTCTTTGGGTGTAGATAGAAATGTCTTCTACATGTGATTTTTCTCTTTGTGTGCAAATAGAAATATGTCTTCTGCATGTACATTTTCTCTTTATATGCAGGTAAAAATGTCTTCTACATGTGCAACTTTTCTTTGTGTGCAAACAAAGATGTCTTCAACTTGTTTTTTTCCAATATCAACAAACAAAAGAAATTAATTGAAGAAGAACAAGAGCAAGAGGAGGGAGGTTTGTTCTTTACTTTCTTTAGATTGCGAGAAAGTTGTTTTATATCGAGAAGAGGGAGCCTCTAGCAAGGAAACACCAACATTCAACTTGTTAGGTCACACAAGGGAGCCTAATGACAACTGATCTTGTGTGCAAAAATATTTAATCCCATTCACTCTTCCATTATGCCAACCTTGTCCACTATCCCATTCCACTCCCACCCACATTCCTTCGTATCCTTCCACTGTTCCCACATACTTTAGAATTCTTCTTTCATTATTGTTTTGTGTGAAAGACAACATTTTTTGCCCCACACATAAGCAACAACTCCCCTTCTTCTCTTCCATTCCCACACTTATAATGTTAAAAATTTCAATGTATATATATATATATATATAATATTGTATAGTTACTTGATTAATAAATATAATATTTTATTATTAACTATATATTGACAAATTAATATACAATTTTACATGATGAAGATTGTATCTTCATTTTTTGTTTAATTAACTTTTTATCAAATTGAAGGCCTAAAATAAAATATAACACATTATCCAAATTATATGTAATTTTTTGATTATATATTATTATATAAAGATAATAATGCAATATATCGTATTGTAATTAATTGATCATGCATTAAAGGTTATAACAAATAAATTTACACATTTAAAATGAAATTTAAAATTAATGGTTAATTATAAAATTTTATCCAATATTGGTCTATAATTTTAATAATAACAAAAATAATTTTAGTGAAATACTTTCACCTACATGTGAAGATGTAATTCAAGTTTCATTAAATGAAACAAGGGGTATAATGAATTTGTTTCACTTTGAAGGTCCCCTAATGTGAGTAGACCCACATTTTTTAGTAGTGTAAGTGGTCAAATATAGTCAAATCTTTCAAAATGATAACTAGTCATGTAATCCTAATTATAGTCCTATTCATACTCATATAATCAAAATTATGACTATAGTTACATAAATGGAAACGACTAGAGTCCGTATATGATTGCATGACTACATTTGGATAATAGTTTTAAATTGTCCTAGCCATAAAAACTAGTTTTTGGCATAGTGATAGAAATAAAATTCATTCATCAAATGGATGAATGAAATGATTAAAGATTATATTTGTTAAACTAGTTATAAAATAGTTGTAAATAAGTTGCAAAAGGTATTAACATACGTCATTTGTTAATAAATGGATGAAATGCCACGTTGGCATTTCATTTGCCACATGTTGGAATGTGTGGGAATTTGACATGGAGATTAGTTGCAAAGAAGTTGCATATAGTTGCATATGAGTTGCATTGTATATACAACATTGTATATGACATAGGGTGTCCATTTCAACTATTGTAACTTGTCCAATAACATTCAAGGCTATATAAATACCATGAGTTGCAAGTGTTTGTTACAACTATAAAACCTAATTGCAAGCCTAGTTGTAAAACTTTATATTTTTTCATAGTGTGATTCAAATGAGGCAAGGTCTTGGGAATGACATATAGGTGCGTCGTTTGAACATGGTCAACATGTTGTAGGTTGTCAAATATAAGGTTAGACAATTTATGACATAATAGTAATGGTTGAACTAGATTTGGGATAACTAAACTTCAATAAGGCTAAACATACATATTTATTGTTCTGACAATAACGTATATAATGATGGTTCTAAACATGATGCCTTTACTATTGACACATAGGAAACCAATGTTGTTGAATATGACTGTGTTGGAGATCGTGAGCTTTTGGAAGAACTACAAGACAATGAGTTAGATACCTTTGTGAAGCATGAAGGACCCAATCAAATTCTTAACTTGTTATTCAAAGAACAAACTAAAAAATAATCTTTAGAAACAATTCTGAATCTAAATATTATGAAGATTATATGAGATGTGTGGCAAAGGAAAAAAAAATGTGAAACATGGCATATGTTGTTGAACAATTAGAAGAATACCCATTGGTATTACATTTGGAGAAACATAACGATGAGGGGATTACCATGGTTGATGCACCCCCAAACTTCTTGATAGATTCAACTGCAAGTCCAAAGGTGAAAAGAACGAAAGGATAAGGAGTCGGGGTACATTCCTTGGTTCACAACACTTCGAAGGTAGAGGGGCATGTTGAAACTTCGGGATGGGGACTAGGATGAATGACAAGCGGGTCAATTATTCACATGGACTTGCACAAACCAAACAATAAGTTGTTTAGTGCACAGTTAAAACATTTTTGGTGCATAGACAAATCATGGGTAAACACGAACTCACAAGATTCACCATGGCCCTAACTTGGGGGAAGCCACCACCTTCCCCTTATAGTATTCTTTGTGCTTAGCCACGAGGCGTGCATCCAAATGTTATTTTGTCTCGGGATTCTTAAGTTGGAAATCTCGAAATTTTCTAAATCGAGACTCTTGCAACTTTGAAAGCCCATAACTTCTTGTGTAGACCTTCGATTTAAGTGAGGTCCCAAATAAAGTTGTAGCACTTGTTGAGATCTTTCCAATGATATGTCGCACGTGACCTTTGCGTAAGTAAATTGGGGAGATTCCTAACTTTTAATGGTTGGGAGTCAAATTGGCATTTTGACTCTCGACCCTTCTTTTGGCCATAACTTATGTTTTAAGTTCCCAAATGGGTCATGTGAGCCCATTTTAGAGATTTACATTCTAAGAACTTTCTCATGGTATAAGAAAATTTTCAATCTAATGAATTTTGACCCTTCAAATTTTGAGGGGGCAATTTCAGGGACTTTTAAATGGGCTCCTACTTGGGGAGCATGAAATATGACTCCTGGGCTTCACTTTTCACCCACACCTTTGCAAGCCCTTGCTTTGATTGTGAGCCCAAGGCTAGGGTTGTGACAAAGGTGGTTGTAGAACACCAAACATTCCTACTACAAACCAATAAGGAAGATGGGGAGAAATTAAGTCCAAGATTAATGTGGACCCAACCTTGGATCCAATAAAGGTTGATCATTTGTATCAATTATTTCATCAAATTTTTTATGTGTTTATTTGGCATAAATGAGAACTTGGGTGTTGCAGGATTAGGAAACATATTGTAGACACCCAAGGTTTTCCACTTTGTCATACTACATTAAATAGGTTGTCATTTTGGGAGGAAGTAGAAGTCAAGAGGCAGATTGATGTTCTAGTGTTTTTGGGAAAGATAAAACCAAGCACATTAGAATATGCATGTAGGGTGATGCTACTTGTGAAAAGGATGGCAATCGTAAATTTTGTTGGGATTATAGGCCATTGAACCAACATACTTAGAGGGATGCATTTCTTATGCCTTTAGTTGAAGAGGTCTTAATGCAATTAAGGAAGTTTCAATGGTTCTCTACATTGGACTTATAGTCAGGGTTCTAGCAAATCAAGATGGTGTTTGAAGATGTAAAGAAATCAGCCCTAATAACTAAATCTAGGATGTATGATTGGACAATAATGTTTTTTGGCATGAAAAATGTGACAAGTATTTTCACATGCACAATGACATAGATATTTGGGGCTTACATGGACAAATTTTTGAAGGTGTTTGTTGATGACCTCAACATACACAACCTAACTTGGGATGAACATTTGGAACACATTCGTTTTGTTTTGATGAAATTGAGGGAGATGAATCTTGGTAAATGTAAATTTGCAAAAGAAGCATTTGTTTTTTAGGGCACATTATTAGTAAGAAGGGCACTCAACCATATTAACAAAAGGTCAAAGTAGTCATAAAATTTCCAATACCGGTGTTGGTCACCAATGTCCATGCTTTTCTTCAACTCATTGGATATATAAAAACTATGTTAAAGGGTATTCCAAAATAGTAGTGCCACTCTTTGAATTGACAAAGAAGGATGATGTGTCTTCTTAGAGTAATGAATGCCAAAATGCATTCAATGTATTGAAGGATGCATTGGTCAAAACACCCATTTTGATAAGACCAACTTTACAAAACCTTTCATTGTGGATGTGGACTGGTCAACAAAGGGAATAGGTGTTATCCTTTCACAATAGGTGAGTAGAAATGAACAAGTCATAGCTTATGCAAGTAAGGGGCTTACACCTATATAGAGGAAATTTCACTTTGTGGAAGGTGAATGTTATGCCTTCATTTGGGGTAAATGCATTTGAAACAATACCTACATCACAATTACTTCACTTTACACATTGACCACAAGCCTCTTGAATGGCTAGCTACAATGTTAGATGCGTATGATAGGAAAGACCAATGGATCAACATGTTCCAAGACTTCAATTTCAAAATAATGCATTGCACTAGGTTGATGCATGGTAATGTAAATGCACGGAGCAAGAACCTAGTTGGTAGTGTGGATGAGGATGAAATTTTTTAGGATATTTGAGATTATGATTAGATGCAATAGGTTCAAAGACATGAGGAAGTCTCTTGGAATGGGAAAAGAAGCTTGAAGATGGGTTTGATACTACAACAATTGGGTGACAAAACAATGCTCAATTAGTTGTTTATCGTGGATGTCACATAATTAGAAAAGATGGAAGCAAATTAATGGCGAAATGACCTAATTAACAATTAGGAGCAAGAGGTTGGAGATGAGTAAGACATACATGTTTTCAAGAAAAGAAGGAAGGCTCTTTGGGACCCTCATATGCATATGCAATTGATTAATGAAGCTCAAACACTTGTTGATGATGATTTTATGGATGGGATCAACTTTGAAGAGGAAGAAGACACTAAATGGGACCATGTCAAAAACATGGACATTTGGGATGATCAACAAACCATGGCAATCCTTAAGGGAGGTTAGATTTTTTAAAAATGTAGTCTATAAGAACACATTATAATTTTAAAAAAGGATATTTCATTATCATTGGATCATGACAAACTCATGTTCAAGGACTTGTGTGTGCCAAAACTTGATGAACACAAATAACTTATTATGGACCTTCATGAGGAAATTGGTCATTTTGGAAAAGGGTGCACACTTGCGGAGGTTAATAAGTGGTACTTATGGCATAATAAAACTAAAGATGTGTGGATTGTTGTTTGTGCTTGCAAGTAGTGTTAAATGGTGAAGTGGACTCACAACATAAAATTAAACATGAAGGAATTAAATAATATACATGTTTGGGATCAATTTTATAGGGTAGGATTCAATACTACATGACTGTTACTTGAAACAAATAGTGGCAATAAATACATTATACTTGTAATTGACCACTAATCCAAATGGGTAAAGGCCAAGGCTATTATTAAACATGAAGCACAAATTGTTGCCAAATTCTTAGAGGACAAGATCATTTGTAGATTTGGAATACCAAACTATAACTTTGATTGACAATGGCAGTGAATGGGCAATTGAATTTGATCAATTGTGCAAGAATTATGGGATTATGCATCAATACACAACACTTCAATGGCCTAAATGTAATCTCATGGTAGAGAAAGTGGTCAAGACCTTAAAACATGGATTGACTATTCTTTTTGATATTATTGAACATGCCCAAGACTAGGATGAACATTTGCCACATATTTTATTTGGCTATAGATGTGGTGTACATGTTAACATTAGGTTCCCACCTCACATGATTTTGACCATACACACTCCGAGGTTGCGAGTTGATAATTTCTTGAATCTCCTAGCTAAAACATATGATGTAGATGAAGATCCAGTGAAGCTTGCTAAACACATGATTGAAAAGATGTCACTCATTGCAAGCATGCATGGTCAGGTGCTTGAAAATGTGGGTCAAGCTCAAGCGAGGCAAAAGAGGGCGTATGTGTCAAAAAAGGAAAACAATTGTTTATGGGTTTCATTGAAGGTGAAACTTATGTCAAAATGAAGAAACCTAGGAAGAAGAAATCATTGGCATCAAGTTGGGAAGGTCCATTTCTTTTCATGAAATATCTAAATAACAAAGGATTTTAGGAGCAGGACGAGGGTGGCAGAATTTGTGTCCTCAAAGGAAAGGATGAAAAGCTTTGGGGTCGACCTAGAAGGGATCTAGAGGTCTTCCATCATGCACCATGAAGTGGTGGTGATTGAGGGGTTTAGTTGAAAATTTTCGGGAGTGGTTACACATGTGGCAAAGAAATATGGATTCAAGGTTTTTGTTTGAAAAGGGCCTCTATTGTTATTATCTTAGTGCTGGAAACTACCTCCTATCTCATTGTATTATCATGAATGAGAACATGTTTGCTAAGGAGCCTTTAACTAAGGAAAACATGTTGATGATAACTATGCTTTTAAGAAAAAGTGAAATTGGTGTTATGTTTTTTTGGTTGTATTTTTGTGTGGTGGAGAACAGTGCGAAGAGGGAGCTGGACAGTGGTGCAAGGCTACAATAGACGTAAAAAATGCCCAGATAAGTTTTCTAGTTTTGGTGTTTTGAGGTTTTTTTTGAAGCTTAGATTTAGGGATTTTTGTGTTCAGATAGTGTTGTTTGGTGTGAGTCGGAATTTGGGGTAAATGCCCATAATTTGAACTAAGTTTTGTTAACTCCAAAATTTTGACTGCCTTGGAGTTATAAACAAAATGTTAGGTTTTAATAGCTCTTTAAAGGCATGGAATGGATTAGAGGTTTTAATGGGTTTATTGATGGTCAGTTGTGGAATTCACCACTCCGATTAGACATAACTAAATCAAACACTAATTACTATTGAGGATGGTTGAGTACCTGGGTATTGGGAGCTTCGAGCAATGATCCCTTGATGGGGAGGATGGGTGTGTATTGAAATTTCTTGCCTGCAAAGGGATCACTGTTTGTCAAACACCTTCTTCTAACCTTAAGTTGCTTATGGCTGGGAGGTTAATTGCAATTGAATTATAGTAGAACCTCTCAAATTTTATAAGGTTGGGACCGGGTCCAAGCTATAAATTTTGGGAGGTTATTAATTATAAGAGAGGCATCAATGACGTGGCTTAATCATTGATACCAATGACGGTTTGCCCATTATTGTATCATTGCCCTTTCAGCTCCAACCTTCAACTCACTCTCTCTCAACTAACTCTTTCAACACCCTCAACTTCCCTCTCTTCTCACACCATGGGCAAATACAACAGCACCCCGGGACACCTCATGGAAGGGATGCGCATCGCCCTATGCCAGTAGAAGCGCCGTTGTCCGGCCCTCATGCAAGGAGAGCTCAAGGAATGGTTGTGGATTACGCATGGCGTATGCGTCACACAAGCCACCATTAGCCTCACCCTGAAATGCAGTGATGAGTTGCTGGCAATGGCGGCGGACACCAATGTCCCGCCCCCGTGACTTGCATTGCATACCCGTCAGGCTGTGCAGTACTCGTAGATGGAGCTTGCGCTCAAACGCTGGTTCCTTGAGTAGCAATACAAAGTCAACTTGAACAAAGACATGTTGCGCGCAAAGGTGGCACACTTCCTGCAAGAGCTTCATCCTGATGCTCTAGAGATGGCGTTCTCACAAGGTTGGCTGGAAAAGTTCAAAGACCAGCACGGGATCAAATCATTTCGCCGTTTTGGGGAAAGTGGCGCGCTGGACATGGAAGCAATTGGCGCGGTGTTACCGGACATCCACGTTGTTGTTGATGCGTACGCAAAGAAGGACGTGTTCAACATGGATGAAATTGGCCTCTGTTGGCGTTTCTAAGCCGACAACTCGCTAACGACCCATTAGCTAGAAGGCCGAAAGATCAACAAGGAGCGCATCACTCTTGTCATTTGTGCAAACTCGGACAACAGCGAGAAGATTCCGTTGACGATCATCGGCAAACATTTGAATCCATGCTGTTTCAAGGGTATCAACCGCGATACATTGGGCGCTCGTTATCACGCCAATGCAAAGGCGTGGATGACCTAGAACGTCTTTCGACTCTGGCTGCTGGACTTTGATCGCCGGATGCAAGGTCGCCAAGTCCTCCTTTTGTTGGACAACTACCCAGGCCACATCCCCTTGGAGAAGTTTGCGGAGATGAATGTGGTCCTTTGCAACACCCGCGTTTTCTACCTGCTGCCAAACATGACCTCGGCAGTCCAACCTTGCGATGTTGGATCATACGCACATTTAAGCGTATTATAGAAAGCGATTTAACAACCTACTTCTGGATGGCTACGAGAACAACATTGACAATTCGAAAAAAATCAGCATTCTGGATGCGTTCCGCCTAGCAATCCCAGCCTGGGTGGAGGATGTTTCGCTTGCCACAATCGCCAACTACTTTCGCCATTGCAAAATCTAGACCAACGACATCATCCACACACAACAAGGGGAAGTTGGTCCTCCCACCGCCCTTATCTAGGAGCTGCAGCATCAAGTGGCTCAGCTTCCATACGGAAATCCCATGGACATCCGCAATCTTTTCAACTATTCGGAGGAGAACAACTACATGGTGGCGTCAAATGATGAGGACATCACCAACCACATCATTGAGGAGTTCCGCCCACAGCAAGATGAAAACGCGGCAAGCGACAACAACGACAATGTGGAACCGCCAAAAATCAGCACCCATCAAGTTCAGGAGTATTTGGAAGGTCTGACCTTATTCTGGATGCAGCAAAAGGAGAGCTATCACGAGTTTAGTGAGAGCTTGAAGGAGCAGAAGGAGGTTGTGAAGAAGATTAGCATGATAGGCCTCAAGTAAAAGTCTGTTTTTGACTACTTCAGCTCCGCTTAAATAGGTAATTTAGTTAATATATCAGCTAAATTGAACCAATTTAGATAATATATCATCGCATTATAAAATTTGAAAATGTCTGGGCCAACTAGATCTTATAAAAAATAAATTTATAGAAATTTAGTTGGACCTAACTTGGGCCAATGATTTTTTATAAATTTCGAGAGGTTATCAATATTGAGAGGTATAAA
>Ga0209208_10010136_pt1 | contig 12281 bp, 7 predicted proteins | sample S1TSphfallax_3_FD_187694 | JGI IMG/M metagenome (GOLD analysis project Ga0209208, IMG submission 187694) | Host-associated microbial communities from peat moss isolated from Minnesota, USA - S1T2_Fd - Sphagnum fallax MG (SPAdes) (version 2) | ecosystem: Host-associated > Plants > Peat moss >...
GGGGGGGGGGGGGATTCATTGATAAAAACCTAACGATAAAATAAAAAATTCATCCATAATGAGGATGAATGCTTACATTCATCCCCATATTTGTTTCTAGGTTTACTTGTATAACATTCATTTTGTAGTTAAATTTTTAGGTTTTACCTACATGTGTACAAGGGAAAATGCATTTTACCATCCCAAGTTCTAGATTTAGGCTCTAGGCTCATGCAATAACTTGCCTTGACACATATCATGTGTAATCTTTTAAAAAAAACTTTTACCTTAGCACCTTTGGCTCTTTTGATCATGTCTTCACCCATAATTGACTATCCACAACAAAATTAAATAAGCATATAACCTTCAACATCAAACAACAAATTTTCCATGAATGCCTTTTGCCCTATAGCCTCCTCCTTGTTATAAGGAGTACTACTTCCAAAATGTTTTATGATGGCCCCATATGTAACACTAGTTTTTTTTTTAGACTAATCTCAAAATTATTATTTTGTAAAATAAGTATAATTGACATTCTTCTACCTAGCCCCCAACACTTGGATGTTTTATAAATATATGATCTTCATAAAAGTAATCACATGTTGTTAATTATATGTGATCACACCTTTCTTCTTCTTGGTGATATCGTTAGAACTTTTTGTTTGGGAAATAGAATGGCAAATTACATAACCCATATTTTGAAAAATAATATGAGTCACCTTATTACTATCATTGGCCACAAAAAAATGACAAGGGGAGAAAGAACCTTTGGTGGTGGATGCAAGACTTTTGATTCAAAGTCAATTGAAGCTTTAATACCTCCCATGCAATATTTAATTATAGGTTTAAGTTGTTTGGGGTTGTAATATTTTTTCTAGTAGATGGTGCACTAGCCATTGAAATTGAACCAATAATTGACCCTAAATCATCCCCTAACCCCATTGCCAAATGACCCTACAACCTAAACCATGAATTCACAATGAACATTTAAACAAGTTGGGTTTCAATGCTGAAAGTATTGAAAGAAGAAGTAGAATTGAAGAAGCTGGGTTAGGGTTTTTGAAAGTTCTTTATTGATTACATGCATAAATAGAACCCTAAACTATGGTTACAAGTGGAATAAGAATTTTGTAGCATTTTGAAATAAGGAATAGTCACTTTCAGACTCAATATAAAAAATAACTATTGGACCTTAAACATTTTTATCAATTAAAAAGTTTAAACAAGTCTTGAACCTTAAACCATGAGCAAACAACAAACCCCAAGCAACCATGAATTCAAGTTAAAAATGCAAATTGAAAAGGAATAAGTGAAAGCAATCTCCCACTTTCTTGCAAAACTTGAATCAATTATTAAAAATACAAAATTGAGATCGCATTGAAGCCAAATCACATCTTCATGTAACTAAATCACATCCCCATGTAACTTTCAATCAATAACTTTTTTATTCAACTAACATTCCCAACTTGAGCATTTGATCTCCAAAATGTTTTTCATCCTTTCAAGAATTCAATCAACATTTGCAATAACATTCAAGGATTGAATGTGGTAGCCATTAACTTCAGAGACAAACCCCTCAAAATGATCTCTTTTGACTCATTGCCAAATAACCATTGCCAAAAGTCAAATAAGACAAGTGGAATGGACTTGCATGAAATCAATAGTTTAGGTATTGAAGAAAAAACAAAGACCTAAATAGATGACAAGGCTTGGATGAAAAGGCTTGGATGGAAAAAGGATGAAAGTTTAATGAATAATGGACCTAGGTTAAAGTTATTGGTCCCCATCAAGATACACATAGGGTATTCATTTTTCCAAAATAATACCTTACCAACAAGGTATTTTGAATATGAACAAATTTAATATTGAATTAGGTAGGATTTTGCCCCAATATTATGAATATCCAGATACGACAAGTAAGTTATATTTCATACTTGAAATCAAACCTAGGTTGATAACCATGTTGATTTTCAATAACCAGACAACATTAGTTATTATCAATGTTGTATATGTATCAATTTTAATGGGTAAGAACTAACATCTGCCAGTTTAAGCTCCAAAAACCCTAATTGGAACCTATGTCAAGGTTAGGAACCTACACATAAACAAATTGTAAATAAGGGGAACTAGGTTAAGAACCTACCACTTAATTATTTGGGCACAAAGGAATTAAATTTAATAGGATAGTTCTAAGTTTCAAATTTTAAAACTTGAACCAATGGGTCAATTTAATCTAAGGCTCAATATTGAATTGAATCAAGATTATCTTAAAATCCCATTTTTTGTTATTTTTTAATGTTTAGGAATTTAGGGTTCCAAGGGAATTGTTTTTTTGTCTATTGCTATCACACCTATCTTAAGACATTGTAACCAAAAAGGAGGAGACCCAGAAAGCAATCGGGCCCCTGTGTAGCGACCCAATCCCGATTGAACAACAACTCAGGCTGATCCGGATTCACACACACAATGCACTCACATCGGCGATCCGCATTCAGGACCCCAGTGCTCTATCTGTCTCACTCTGATTCAGAAGCCTCACGACACACGGTGCATAATTCCACACTGACATTCACAGTTACAGCATCCATTCACACGAATTATCAAAACCAAACTCCACCTTCCAGGCATTCACAGATCAGTCTTTACAAATCCTAGCTCCGACAGCACAAGCTCCCATAGTTCCTCTCGATAAGTCCTACAGCACCAGTACTCTACTCTCCAAAGATACTCAGCTCAGAAGCTTCATCTGGCTAATCGCTAATCGCAGCGGAAGTAAAAACTAGCAACCAGCCAAAGAAAAAAACACACTCTAAGCTCTCTACCGTTAGCTCTGCTTCCCTAGTTCTGATCATTCTCTGTTCGTGTGATCGTTACCCCTCGATCTTCGTTTTAGCTTCCTCCGCAAGTCACCAAAAACAACGGCCTCTTTTCCCTCCATCCCTCATCAATGAGGCGCCGCATATCCCCATCGATCCGCCGCCATCTTTCTCCCAGTCCCTACCAGAACACAAACACCCAAGCATCCCATGCAAACAAAATCTCCCCTTGCACTAATGGAATCGAGATTCGCCGTCACTGATCAACATGGGCGACAGAACAGTTCTTGAGTTCACAGGGCCAGATAGCCTTGTGCACGGTCACCCATTGTCCAGCTACAACATGTCTATCATCTTCACAACTTTTTTAAAAAATTCTCTTTGTAATTACTCTTGTTCTTTGTTGTTTGGTACCTTCCAAAAGGTTGTTTTTTATATTGTCTTCAATGGCAAAGGTCATCATTTTGTGATTTCAATCGTTGTTATTTAAGTGTTGCTTGCATTTTTGTTTTCCATGTCATTTTGTCTTTGTTTTGCTCCTCCTTGCTCACCTTGCTTCTTTAATGGCAAAGGCCCATTAGGTGCAAATATAATAATAGGAACCACTTAGTTGAAGACTATAACCTTTTTTTTACAAAGCACTTGTGAAGCTTCCATGTACTAAACACATTTTCCAAAATTAAATGGATACATATTACATAATGTATTTGGGCATATGCATGGTGGGGGGGACCACTTTTGCCATCATAAAGTCGAACTTTTTATAATGGTGTACATTGCAATTGTTACATGTTTTTGTAAATGTTAGAAATTATCAATAGGGATTCATTTTCAGGTTATGAATTTGAATATGTACACGTGTCAATTGATTGTTTTGAAAAATGATTAAAACAACAAAAGGTATGAACTTTTGAAGTTGAAATTCTAATATATCCACCAACAAAATAAAGTTATTGGAGTTTGATTAAAGTTAGTGGTTGAATTTTAAACTTGTTAGTTATTTGGTTTGAATTAGAAAATATAATGAAGAAAAAAATATTGAAAGGTTTTGCATAAAATCATATGAAAATATTGAGTTATGGCTTTTGTTTGTGGGTGAAAATAACTATTTTTCCAACCCTAAAGTACCAAAACCCATTTATCATCCGTTTGATGCAAATTTCCTTAATCCCAAAATGTTGTTCAATGTTTATTTTTTTATAACATTAATTTGGCATAATGTATTTCAATGTTTAGTGCAATTGAACCTCATAAAAATACCTAAATTTGTGTTAATCATCCTTAGGCAACTCTTCCAAATGCTAAAACAAACCCTCCCATGAAATGAAGGGTGTGAATAATTAAGGATTATGCATCTCCTACATATGACACCAATTGTTAAACTATTGGGGAAAATCATTTATTTCAATGGCATGCCAACTACCTTTAAATACCAATAGGGCATCTTAGTGGTTCGATACATGTCCTCCATGTCCCACAACAATGGTGTGGTGACCAAATTTAAAGGTGAACTATTTTTAAATTTAAATTTAAAAAGTTCCCCCCTAATGTAAATGATGGTAGTGTGGGTGGTTAGAACTTCACCCCCCACCTAATAAACCCATTGGTTTGCTTCAAAATATCCTTATATTAATATCATGTGTCACCCCTATGGTGACCTTTAACTCTAAATTTTGTTAACCATATCCTAACCTTAAACTAGGATGTTAAAATTATGGGCTTAACTTAACTTTAATTTAGGGCACGTGTATTCACAAAAGCATTTCGTAAGGTCAATGCAACTTGGGCATGTTGTCAATACAACAAATGTGGTCTATTAGCCATCAATTCGATTTCATCACCACAAATAAACAATGGTATAATTAGTGATCAAATTTGGAATATTCACAACAATGCCAAATTTGGTTTACAACCTATCCCCACAATTACACATTCACACTTGCAAGAATTTGGGCCTATGAGGTCAAGTGGATTTATAGTTTTGCCCAATCACACTTGCCCGCCGACCATAAATGTTTTAATTTTGCACCCACTAATTGGAATAACCATGTTAGTGCAAGGAGGGTGAGGTTACAATAGCATGAGTTGTACGTCCTTGGAAGTTGTCGAATCACAAACATTAAAATGGAGTTATGGGTGTTGAAAGGAAAGAAGTTGTTGATATGAAGGGTGTTTTAGGACATTTTGGCACCTCCCCACATTTTGTGTAGCAATCATATTCAATGCCTTCAACCTTGGGTATTAGGGATGTTTCATCACCCCATCCCAAATTATAATTGATCACAAAAACATGGAAGACACAAATTGGTCAAATGATTACGAGAGGTGAGGTGTAAGCAATACAACATCTATTACAAAATCAAACTAAATGTTTTGCCTTTTAGTTAAGGAAATAAACCAATAAGAAGGACAAAAAATATGAATCATATTGGAAGATGATAATCCAATTTTCAAGTGACCTTCCAAGTTTAGTGAGGTTGAAAGGACCTTGATTCAAGACCTAAAAATAGAATTTATGGATGTAGGTTTGTTGGAATTATCCAAATGTGACTACAACTCAATGATAATGACGCCAACCAAGGACTTTTAGGCAATTGGAATGAACATCACATGTGTGGGGATTATTGTCCAATGAATAGATAGACCCATTTAGACAAGTATACCATGCCCCTAGGGTCAAAGCATGGTTGGGGTACACAAAAGGATTACTTCAATTTATATTCATTGGACCCCTTCACTTAAACATGTTAAAATTTAATGACGCATTCATATTGAAAGTTTGATTTTATTAGAGATAGATAAATTATAAAGGTAATATTCTATGCATAAAATTTCAAATTTGAGTAAGTTTAAGAATTCCTATTAAGTCCTTGAAAAACATCCAAGATTTTGTTTCATGAAAACAAAAAAGTTCAAGGATTCATAAGGAATGTTTGAACAATTTTTCTTGGCCCAAGATTTTTACCATAAACACCATATGTGCTAATGTGTATAAAATGTATGAATTTGATCAAAACCAAATGCCTTATTATTCAAGTTTTGGGCCATTGATAGAACATGGCCCACATTGGATAAATTTTATTATTTTCACTTTTATAAGTGAAAACAATAGATACTTTAGAGGCATATATAAAATTTGAAACAAAATTATTTCATTTGACATGAAAAAAAAAGGTGAAATGTAAAATAAGTCATGAGAAAAATGAAAACAAGGTGGATTTGGAAATCCTTGGAGTGATTCCTTAAATGTCACAACCTTAGTCTTGGGCTTGCAACTAAGACAAGGGCTTACAAAGGTGCGTGTCACGACCTTAACCTTGGGTTTGCAACCAAAGTAATGGCTTACGAAGGTGCAAACCAATAGTGAAGCCTGGGAGTTACATTTTATGCTCCTAGGAGTGTGGGAGAGTGTGAGGGAATGAACCTCCATACTCATAAATGAGTTCCCACTTTGGGAGTTGGAATCTTGATGGACTCCCGAATCTTCAGAAAGCAATTGCCCATTGGATTGAAGAATTCTTTATATCATTGGAAAGCTCTTGGAACGTACATGTCTAAATTGGGCTCGCATGACCCATTTAGGTATTTAAAACACAAGTTATGGACAAAAGAAGGGTCGGGAGTCAAATTGCCAATTTGACTTCCGACTACTAAAAGCTGGGAATCGCCCCAATTTCTTGGTGTATAGGTGTGCCACATACCGTTAGAAAGCTCTTGATAAACGCTACAACTTTGCTTCAAAGCTCACCTGGATCAAAGGTCTACACACAAAGTTATGGGCCCCCCAAAGTTACAAAAGTTCAAATTTTGAGAATCCTAGGATAAAATGACATTTGAATGTTGGCCCCATGGCTAGGCATAGAGAATACTATAAGAGGGAGGCTTCCCATAAGTCCAGGCCGTGGTGAGTTTTATGAGTTTTTGTTAGCACGTGGCTCGTCCATGCACCAAAGATGTTCCAACTACGCACTAACCAACTTGTTGTTTGGTTTGTGCATGTTTGTGTGAATAAATTGACTTGCTTGTCAATTTTCCTAGTCCCCATCCCGAAGCTCTAACACGGCCTTCTACCTTTGAAGTTTTACGAACTAAGGAGTGTGCCTTAACTCTTTCTCCTTTTGTTGTTGTCACTTTTGGATTCATAGTTAAGTCCATCAAGGAGCTTAAGGGTGCATCATTAAGGTTCAAATGTGGTACCCCAATCATGTTTGGACCCCCTATGCTAATTAATGGTAATTGCCATCATAAGGAAAAGTAATCAAATGTTTATTATGAAATGGAAATGTTACTTAATGGTAGTACTATCAGTGAACTACCTTCAATGTAAATCATCATAAGTTCATTTTGGAATATAATTTTATTAAAAAAATATTTGTTAATAATTAAATCTATTAATCTAATTACCCAAGAAGGCCTTCTAGTAACTATTTAATTATTATCCCTTATTTACTTTGGGATGAAACCATTATAATTAGTTTTTAAAAGATAACATAATTTACCATTAAGTAAAATATGTGAAATGGATTAAAGTAGGGTGAAGAAATTTTTAAAAATATAAGACACCATTATGTGATGGGGAACCATAGTTTTGGTTTTTTTATAATTTATTGAATTCATTCTCTTATTCCTTATCATTTTACTATTCTTTCATTTTATCATTTTATGGGTGTGATTTTAAAAGTGGTGTATGTGAAGTGAGAAATAAGGTTGTATTTGCGTGAAGAAAAAAAAAAGATTTTGATTAAAAGTCAAATGACATCTTTTCTTTTGTATTTTTCCTTGATTTCTTGGATGCAAAATAAAGTAATTAGTATTAGTGTGATGTAGAACAAAATAACTCTAATTATTATTTTTTTAAATCATTATTTTATTTAAGAAATCTCTTTTGAAATATTTTGGTTAAACAATAGTTGTAGCATAAGGGTGAAAGTAGGAAAAAAAGAGCCAAGCAATGTGTGGATAGTCTTTAAAAATTAGTTTTTGAAAATTTGAAAAATCACCATGGGAACAATATATGTCAAAAAAATTACTTTATTTTTCAAATAAGTTTTTATGCATTCAAAGTTGCAACTACAAAGTTTTGATGAAAATTCACCATGTTTCAAGAATCCTTTTATATGTTTAAAGCACTTAAGAAAATCATGTGTACAAGTGGTTTTTTTAATCCAAAATCTTCTTTTATTAAATGTTCACTAAATTGTTTCAATTTTTTTGTGAACTTTAATATATTCCACAGGAAGGGATCCATATGTTCAAAACATTCAAAAAAAATAATACATATACCTTTTTAGATTTTAATACTCGAATGTCTTTTTACACTATTATAGTTTTGAATTTGTGATCATGGTTGAAAGTAAACTTATAGATTTGATTATAATGTAAGGCTTGATGCAAAAAAAAGAGTTTTTATCATGTTATATGTCATATTTGGCCTCAAATTTGATATTTAGGTTAAAAAATTGCAAGAAAAATACAGTATAAACCAATAGAAAACTACAACATGGAAAATGCAATCCTTGGAAATGACTTTAACCTTGGTGCAACTAGTTCCTTTTTTCATGTTTTCACCCATAAAGGTAATCAATTTGAAGGCAATAGTTTTCATTTTAGTTTAATTATTTATTTATTTCATTTATTTTAAAATTTACTTATTAAAAAAATTATTAGAAGGTAGTTGCAACAAGATGGTAGTTGTTGTATGAAACTAGCTATTGGAAGGTAGTGGTTATAAATATGAAGGCAATAACTATAGATGTGGTAGTAAGTCTAAGATGAAATTTTGTTTCACTAAGGTATTATAAAAATCATTTTATTCTACAAAACATTGGAATTTAAAAACATTAATTTGTATTGATATGGACAACAACAATTTATGGTCCATTCAGGGCATATGTTCACTTCACAAGTTTGGGTAAAATTCATTTTTTTGTTTAATAGACTAAAACCTATGGTTAGCCAATGTGTTGCTAACCAAAACCAAGGTTATTAGTTATTATCTAATGCACTTGTTGCTATAATTTTTAGTCATTCAAATGTGAATACATGTTAATACTTGGCAACTAAGTCAAAATTGGAAACCTAGGATTTTGATGCAAAATTTCAAGTTCTATGACAACATATGCAAAAGCCAGTGGTACAAGTTTGGGACTCCTTTCTTTTCATTTATGTTGTCCATTTAGGAGCATAAAATTCATATAACATGTGAATGACGTTGGTCCTACATTTCTAAGGCTTAAGGATGGTCATATAGTATGTTGTGAAGAAGAGAACTTTATGTATTGTAAGTGAGTATGGTCCAAGTATGTCTTATTTTCACTTTTAGCTCACACATAAAAGAATTTGAACCAATTTGCTACAATTGAAATTTGTTGTTATTTTTATGTGGTTTATTATTTTGTAAAGATATCTATAAAATATTTCTCATAAAATTTATGTTACTTTCAAATATTTTTCAAGTCCTTTAAGTAATGAAAGCAATAGTTAAATTGTTTAATTTTTTTAAGGTATTTTATATTCATTGAATTCATTTCAGATTTAACCAAAACATTTCATGATATATTGAAAACTTTTTGATATAAGTATAGTTAGTGTTTTCAACATTGATTTGATTTATCATTTTAAAATGTGAAAAACTATGTAGTGGTTACATTTTCTATGGATCATTATGTTGTGAACACACTCATCTATGGAACAAATCATGGAAAATGGAAGAAAACTTGATGGAAAAAAATGAAAACAAGATTGGTAAGTTTAAACTTTTGGAGGAAGATGATGGGGTGTAGATACGATTAAAGAGCCAATGGGATTACTTCACAAAGTGATTGTGAATCTTTTAAAAGTCATTTTTCACTTTTTTGTATGAATTATTTTTTGAATGAAATCTTTTACAACTTATTATTAAAAATACATATAGTTGCCCTAATATATCACATGTTTTGTGTTAAACATTGTTGAATATATATGAATTTTTCAAAATGTGTAGGTTTTGCCAAATTTTACATTTCACCTTGAAAATTTATCATAATTTTGAATCATACCAAAATATGTTAATTACTTTAGGTCTTTGTTTTTTGTATTATAAACTACAACTTTGTTTTGCATGTCATGCACATTACAACCCATTTACATGTGGTAAAAGACTTTTGAAATTTGAAAATTTTGAAAAATATTTTGAATATTTTGAATTTTAAAATTCCACATCTTTTAAATTATGAGTGCTCTTTGAATGTGGGTAGTAGGTTACTATCATTTAAATTTTTTACTATCAAAATATTTTATTAAAATAATCCTTACTTAGTCCTTGGTAAAATTAATCATAATCTGATGCAACACCTATGTGAATTCAAACATCTTTTACTAAAACCAAAAATCAAATTTTAATTTAACAAATTTTTAATTTGAATTCCTCAACATTCATATTAATCATTTAGCACAACTCGAAATGATTGAGATAACTTGAAAATGTCCCAAAAAAAAACATATTTAAGAAAAATCATAGTTCTCATCATTATCCGACATGGTTTTTGGCTCCTTTAATCATACTCACACCTAATAACACTATTAGACTTTGGGTTTCTTGTTTTGTTGTTTGCAATCGTGATGAAAAGGTGGCACTTCAAGTAACTAATTGATGGAAGGGAGGGAAGCTATGGCATGAGGCATATGGTTCTATTTGATTTTTCTTGTTGGGTTCCACATTAACCTAAAGGGTGGCATTTGGAAAGGATGAGATGGTGAAGGAAATGCAAAGTTTGTCACACTAGTGTAGAGTGTTGTTGCCAAAGTTGAAAATTGAAGGAATGCAAAATGTGGATGTCATAGAGGGAACGTGGCAACTCAGTTGCATATGTGGAAAAACTTGACAGTAAGATCCAATGGTCTTTAGGGATTCCTTGTGAATTTTATGGTCTTTGGGGATTCTTTTGGAATTTTGTGATCTTTGAAGAATTAGCATGACAAAGCATGGTGTTGTGACAAACTAATCCTACCAATTGAGGGATTGTTTAATCCAAGATGGCTTACCATTTTATTTTTTAAGGTTAGGTGTTGTGCATTGGGTTTTAAGAGACATGTGATGAGTGAAGAACTTGGTAGACGGAGAGGTTCCTGTCTAATAGCATTCTAGTCTTCAAATATGTTATTTCCCTCAAATGTTGATTGTTGGCTTCATTCTAAGGCCCACTTTACACTAGGAGTCAGGCCTAATGTTCAACCCAAATCAAGCATTCCTGTTGAAATTGGCCCCAAGGGCTTTACACTAGGAGTCAAGACTGAAATAGAAAAAATAATTTCAATCTGCCCCAAGCAACTAATAAATGCTGAACTTTATGGCCTTGTAGACAAGGTCAGAAGGCTTGAAAAAGGATACCCTCGAATTTGGGAAGCCAATTTGCAACCCTTGGGGCCAATGTTCCAGTATTTATCAATATTCTGACATCAATGTTCTAGCATTTATTAGTAACTTGGGGCCAAACAACAAGCCAAAAATGCTGAAAGTTGGCCCAAGTTTTTTCGGCCTAGTGTAAAGAGAGCCTATTGCTCAAACATTGGCTCAAAGGTATTTCACGTAATCTGAAGACACATACATGTTAATCCACAAATTCACAATAAACTTGTCCATTGTTTTTAGTGTTGTTTTTTTCAAGCAAATGTGTGATTGTTCACAAAAGTGAAATCACAAAAAAAAATTGTTCACTTTCAACAACACATAGTTGGGATGAGATTCCTTTGATAGCAAAATTATTTTTAAAAAAAAACTTGGATTGAAATATTTACAATTCTGACATTTTTCCAAATCCAGAACCCAAGGTTCCTTGATCTCCAAATTTTCCGAAACCCAAAGCTAGAGGTTTCCTGGAGTTCTAAAACTTCAAGAACCTGGAAGGAGAGGTTATTAACAAGGGGTATGTCACAATGTGGCCTTGCCATTTACATCAAAAAGTATTTAACACAAAAGAAGAATGATGCAAATTCAAATATTTCACCATGCAAAAATATACTCTTCAAAAAGGTATTCTAAAAGAAATCAAAATCCTTGAAGATATCATAACTCTAAAACTAATCTCAAGTTTCAACACAAGCCAAAACATCATCTTTCAAAAATCCTCATGTAAAAATAGACCTACTAACTAGGGGCCAAAATCATCACTTAAGCTACTATATACTGTATGATGAATCTAAACACAATATCCTTGCCTTGGTAGGCAAGGCCAACAAAGTCAAAGAATTACACAACAGGAGTCAGTATGTTCTTCACCCCCTGCCTGGGGTAGAGTAGCAGCAGCATGTTGTTGCGGTGTGGGGGGGGGGGAGATGATATGCTCTAAGCAACTTAATATATACCTGGATGCACCTCTTGGGTCTTTTTTGTGTGTGTTTTTGCACCAAATGCTTAAAAAAGGAGCCTTTTATTAGGTTTTCTTTTTGGCAAGGAGTCACTTTGATTGGCTCATCACACAAAAATTTTTAAAAAATTAAAAAAAATTG
>Ga0209208_10010137_pt1 | contig 12280 bp, 12 predicted proteins | sample S1TSphfallax_3_FD_187694 | JGI IMG/M metagenome (GOLD analysis project Ga0209208, IMG submission 187694) | Host-associated microbial communities from peat moss isolated from Minnesota, USA - S1T2_Fd - Sphagnum fallax MG (SPAdes) (version 2) | ecosystem: Host-associated > Plants > Peat moss >...
TTTTTCACATGCATTAGTTATTGGTTATCTATTTTTGTTTTGGAGTTTATGTATCCTTTTATGTACGTGTACAAATCCACTAACTTGGTGGCAAACCCACGAGGGTCAATCTATGAATATAAGCTTCTTTGCCAAACAATTCTTGAATTTCAAAGTTAGACATAAATAGTCATTACATTGGTTGGTATTTTGACAACTTTGAAGCGATGTTGTTTACAAATGAAAAAATTGGATCTGATTATTATAGTGATAAAAATTTGGCCTAATGACTCTTGTTTGAATTGTACACCAAATGTAGACATAAAGGACTATATGAAAGCTAATGCTATTTTAGCAAAGGAAAATGATTAGTTGATTAATAAAGTTGAATAGTTGCAAGTTGATAAGGATTATGTGATCCAATTAAACCTTAGTTCTTATTGTCTTTTCTTTTTCTCTAACCTCGACCTTAATTGTTTTTGGTCCAAATTTGATGTTATAGGACTGGTTATTTGCATAATGAAAATAAAAGTTTATGATTAAGTTGTTTAAAACTACTGATTTCTTCTTGGGTTCTATGTGTGCGGGGTTGGGGTGTTGGCATGGTTTTGTGTTTATGCATGTATTGGTTTTTTTTGCAAGCAACTTGTGTTGGCCATGGGCAAAGTTCTTTAAAGAATTGGGACTCAAATTCCTCCCGCAAGCTACTTGATTTCAAATGTTTGGAAATTTTTTTTCTTCTATAATTTTGAAATTTACTATAAATAACTTGTATTCATAATAATATGGAGGTTAACATGAAGTTGAAAAAATATATAACCAACAATGAATAAAAATTGCCATGCATCCATAATTATCTTTACAAGGAATTTTTTGGAAACATTTGGATGCATGTCATTGTATTAAATTTTTTTAAATTAAAAAAATAAATGCACTATTCAGTTCCCTAGCTAACCATGGTGGTTACCTCAGTTGCTTTTTTCTTTTAACCTACCTACTAACAACTCTCAAGCAAGTTGTTAGTAGGTAGGTAATACAAACAACCCTTACATGTGTATAAACCATCTACTCACCTAGGTAGGTAGGTAAGTAGGTAGGTAGGTAGGTAGATGCTTTATACATATTTTCTTAATATGGTCTCACATAAAATATGGAACCTATTTTTCCTTCCTACCTACCTACCTACCTATGTATGAGAACCTATTTCCTACTGAATTGGTTACCAAGGTGAAACCAAATATTAACTCAGTTGAGGTTCATCCATAACTCAGTCATAATTGGCATCCAGTGGATGGATGGTGCGCCGGTGGGGTGTTGTTTGTGATCTGATGGAAACCGGGTTTAGGAGTAATTGGAAAACTATAAAGAACCTCCGGTTCCATGTTTTTAGGTGTTCTAGGATCAAAGATCCAAGTGTTTAGTAGCCGGTTATTTGGGGTTGGGGGGGGGGGGAGGGTTCCCCAATTTCGAGAACCGGAGTTAATATGTACCAAAACCATAGTTCGTTGATTTTTTGAGAACCGTAAGTATGAATGGTAAGAACCACCCTTCTAATAACCGCTGGTGGTTGGTTCCGGTTCTTTGAATTTTTGTTTTTCCAGAATCAAAGAATCACCGGTTCCGGTTCTTTCAAAAGGTTTAAAAAAGAACCAGAGGTTTTTACGAAAGAACCGGTAACAAAGCACTGGTTCTTAGACTTTCTTTTTTTTTCCTGAAAATTTGGGAACCGTGGGTATATAGCAACACCGATTATTTGAAAATTTTGAGAAGCAGCCGGTAGGTGAGTGGTAGATACCCGGTATGATAACCGGAGGGTACCTTTCATTCATTCAAAGAACCGCCCCCACAGTGATGGGAAACCATGCGTTCGTGCCCTATTGGGTACGTTCCGATGGGAACGTACTTTGCTACGTGGCGGAACGGGACATTCCAAGAAATAACTGACATAGTAATAATTTTGACGAGGAATTTCGCATCGCCATGACTTTCTGAAATGGCAGAATGTCGTTGAGCTTTAGGGTTTCAGGGGGCGCCATTAGGGTTTCAAATCGCCATCGCTGCTTCTTGCACCACCAAGCTGCAAGCAGAACCGAGAGCGGAAGAGAAGCGCAGTAGGTGAAGGGAGAGGAGGAGGAGGAGAAGTGGGGGAATAGAGAGAGAGAGAGAGAGAGAGAGAGAGAGAGATTTTTGTGAAGACATGGCCCGAAATGAGGAGAAAGCGCAGTCCATGTTGAGTAGGTTTCTGCAGGCCAAGAATGAGGAGAAGAAGAAGCCGAAGGAGAGACGGCCATTTCTGGCGTCTGAGTGTAGAGATCTGGCCGATGCTGACAAATGGAGACAGCAGATCATCCGAGAAATAGGACGTAAAGTCATGGATATTCAGAATCCGGGCCTGGGAGAGCATCGTCTCCGTGACCTCAATGACGAGATCAACAAGCTGATTCGTGAGAAGGGGCACTGGGAAGTGAGGATCTTGGAGCTTGGAGGCCCGGATTATGCCAAAGTTGGCCCTAAAGTTACCGACAGTGAAGGCAAGGAGGTAAGCCACAAATCTCACAACAACAGAGCTTTTCCCCCCTTTTTTTATGTTTTTTTTTCCCTTGACTACCTCTTCACTGGAAGGTTTTGAAAGCTAGAAAATCTGTTTCCAAGTAGAGAGGATTTTACAGTAGAAAAATAAAGCTGAAATTGGAGCTGATTTGGTCATGAAGAGTTTTGTAGAAAGTATTTAGGGTTAGGGTTTTATGAGAGTAGGGTTCTTCACTGGAAGATTTTGAAATCTAGAATACTATTTCCAAGACAAGAGGACTTTGCAGTAGAAAAAAGTGGAAATTGGAGCTGAATTTTGTCATGAAGAGTGTTGTAAAAAGCATTTAGCTGGGGTTCTATGAGAGCAGGGCTCTTCACTGGAAGGGTTTGAAAGCAAGAAAACTGTTTCCAAATCAAAAGGACTTTACAGTAGAAAATAGAAGCTGAAATTGGAGCTAAATTTGGTCATGAAGAGTTTAGTAGAAAACATTTAGGGTTAGGGTTTTATGATAGCCAGGACTAAATCCAGAATGATCAAGAGAGACAGACACACAACTTGAACCAAAATTGAACAAAAGAAAAGAAAGTAAAATAAATCAAAAGGTGACAAACAGATCACTGACTGGATTCTCTTGATATTGAGAGAGAGCAGGTGGATGTGGCAAGTGGGAAGGGCATGGGATACAAATACTTTGGTGCTGCAAAGCAGCTGCCGGGAGTGAAAGAGCTTTTTGAATTGCCTCCAGAGCTGAAAAAGAAGCGCTCCAGATATGAAATGTACAAGCGAATTGATGCAGATTATTATGGGTATCGGGATGATGAAGATGGCATCCTCGAGAAACTGGAGCAAGTAGCTGAGAAGCAAATGCGTGCCCAAGCGATTGAAGAGTGGCAACAAATTGAAGCTGTGAAAAATGAAGCTCGTAAGGGGGTGAAATCTGGCGAGGTAACTCTCTCTCCCCTACTTTTTTTGCACACCTTTTTGATTGCCATTGAATTTATATTGTTCTGCAAACATGTTTTGTAACCATACCCATGGACAACAAAACTCATGTATGTTGTTTGCATCAGTCAGTTCAGTTTTTGTTTTTTTGCTTGGTGGGATCAAGTGACCAACTGTCTGTTTCTGATGTGCTCTGTAGGTTGTGGTAATGAAGTCCACAATAGACAATGAGGATAGTGATTTGGAGAATGGGATTGATGAAGAGGAGGAGGAAGAGCAAAGGCCAAAGCATCGCGAGTTTGTTGCACATGTTCCCCTTCCTGATGAGAAAGAGATTGAGAGGATGGTATTACAGAAGAAGAAGCAGGAGCTGTTAAGTAAATATGCTAGTGAAGATCTTGTTGGAGAAGAGGCTGAAGCCAAGGAACTTCTAAACATTCACAGATGAGGCTCACCTGGAATCACAGTTCTTTCCAAGTTCTACTTCCACATTAGCATGACATACTGCACTCAGGCTCAATACATACACCAGGAATGGGAGGTTTTATCCATGAGATTTCTAATGTGCTTGGTCCCTATAATTTGGTGTTTGAGTTAAGGAGCAAAGTGGATGGTAGAGAACCCCGAGGATGAATCAAATCCTTGCTGAGATCATTGAGTTTGCACATTGTTGTACAAATCCTCCTCAAAAACTTTGAAGGCACAACCTTTTTGTGCTGAGATGTTTCAAAAAATTGGTTGAATCCAAATATCCCTCATCAGATTTGAGTGGTTAGAAAGAAGTAAAGAGTTGTTACAAGACATACAGCTTCAGCAGATCTTTCCTGTAGAGAGGAGTAGGATTAAGTTCCTACATTTTCTCTAGGGATGTGGTTGCCCACAAATTTTCTCAGTTTCAGGTTAAGAGAGAAGGTTCTGCTTGATAATTGGATTTTTTTCTCTTCTGGGGTCTATTTTTTTTCTCCTTGAGCACAATTCTTGTTGGTACCAATGGAAATTCTCCAAGCTTGAAATTGTTGCAGGTACAGAAAATCTTGCACTTGGTCTCTGAAGATTTATTTCTTGTAGCAATAACTGCACTTAACTGGAACATCTGTTGCATTTTCCAAGCATTACCAGTGGTATATATTTCCAGCTGTTTTTTCTTAAGACAGCCAGCAACCCATTTGCTGCTTTGCAGCACTTGGCTTTTTCTCAGCTAAAGATGTAAACTTACAGATGTGATGCCCATCAAGCAGAGGTGGAAAACCTGCAGAAATGTTCTACAATAATCGAAGCATTACACAACTGGAACAATGAAAGGTGCATCCCTTACAACCTTCATAAAATTTAAGCAATTGTGTGCAAAGTATTAAGAAAAGTACAAAGTGTAAACTGTGCAATTCTTTGATTATGTTACAATATAAGTCTCCTATGTACATCCTTGAGGAAGAGTCATAAGGGGCTCTTTCCTACAATTTCTACAACAGGAAAGATGCTTTCTGTAATGCTGCTTAACAAGGCAGCCCATCAGTAGTCAATCCTATGAGGATCAGTTATAGTAATTACAGTAAATAGATTCTAAGGGAGCAGAAATTATGGTATCTGAGAAATGTGTCACAATTTATTAAGGTCTCATCCCGTTTTCGAGATTATGAACTCTCTTTTGCTTCTGCTGCTGCAGCATCAACAAAACTGCAAATTTTGAGATAAGATCCACCAAGAAGAAGAAGAAGAAGAAGAAGAAGAAGATAGTGTTAGACGGAGAATGGGCTACTGGGCTACCCAGGTAAACACTGTTTTTTCTTCCTCTATCCAGAAAGATATACAAGAGATAACCAATTTCCATGACTAGTAGTTGGTAACAGTTGGTTTGTATTAGGATGTTGTACACTATGGTTTGGTCTCTAGGGAGTTCTCAGAGGTCAGCTACTGCATGATAAGAACTTGGAGAGTGTCGTCATCTTGTTTTCCACCATGACCTTTTTTCTCTGCTTTCTCCTCCTCCTCCTCCTCCTCCTCTGCCGATTCCTCCAACTCAACAAAGTTCTTCTTTGGCTTTGGTGTCGCTTCTAAAAGCATCATCACAACTTCCCTCATTGATGGCCGGTTGGATGGCAACATGTTTGTGCATAGAAGTGCTATTCTCAACACCAAAAGCATATCATTGTGATCATCTTTGCTGCAGTTGGGATCCAAAACTTGGTACAGCTCCTGCTTACTTTCAACTTTCTCATACACCCAATTTACAATATCATTGTTTTCTCCATATAACTTGGGTTCAAGTGGACGCTTCCCAGTCACGAGTTCCATAAGGACAACGCCAAAACTGTAGATGTCACTCTTCTCGCCCACTTTTAGCGTATATCCATATTCTGGAAAACATTTTTGGTCAAACCCCACAAAGAGCTTCTTAGTAAGAGATCTAGATCCCAGCATTAAAGTTGACTACTTTTGATTGTACATTTAGCATTGATCAATTGGAAACAACAAGCTTATACATGGGGTTTTTTTTTTCTTTTCTTTTCTTCCCCCCCCCTCCCCTTAACAAATACATTTGAAAATGTATTTGTTTACCTGGGGCAATGTAGCCACGAGAACCAGCAACATTTGACATGTAATTTGAGTAGGCAGTAGACAGGGTTTTCGCAATGCCGAAATCTGCAACATGTGCCTCATAATCCAAGTCCAGCAGAATATTGCTGGACTTCACATCCCGGTGCAAAATTTGAGGCGAGCAATCATGGTGTAAGTATGCCAGCCCCTGCACAGTCATCAGAGCTTTGATTCCTTTAGATGGGTGCTAGCCAGCGATTCATAAGCAACCGGTGACCGACTATATACACTACGACTTAGAAATCATAATACTCTGGCAACTTTTGTCCCGGGCACTTCAAAACTAGGAGGAAACCAGAAAGTTCTTAGGCAAAATTTCTAGAATTCAAAGCATGAAGCAGAAAGAAATGAGCAAAAAGTACCTACCCACCAGCGGCAATGGGTAGGCAGGTAGGTAAGAAACTGTGTGGAAGTGGTTGTTGGTAGGTAGAAAACTGTGTGTATGTAAATGGAATTGGTTTGATTGCTTACTTGAGCTGCGCCAAAGGCTATTCTGAAGCGTGTGCCCCAGTCAAGGGTGCCTGCTTTGGTGCTGTGTAAAATGTTGTCCAAGCTGCCATTGGGCATATACTCATACACCAGTAAATTGGTGTCCTTATTTGAACAGCAGCACAACAGCTTTACGATATTGCGATGTCGAATGCTTCCCAGTGTCTCCACCTACAACAAATGCCCAAAAATTGTACACGATTAGCCACCCTTCATAACCATAGATAGAAGCAATTGAAGTGTGTGTGTGTGTGTGTGTTTGCAAAACATCTTCGTACAAACCAACTTGTTGAATGTTTTGGATGATTTAAAATAATGGTTATTGACACGAATTATTCAACAGGATTAATGGGTATGCTGCTTGTACTGTGGATTATGTGCCCAAATGGGTTTTACCTCAGATTTGAAGCCATAGTCATGTAACAACAGTTCATCCTTCTTTGCAGTCCAGAGCTTCTTGACTGCGACACAGTCACCATTGGGTAGCACAACCTTGTAGACTTTCCCAGATCCACCACTTCCAATGACGTTATCTTCGTCCAGATTCGTGATTTCGGACTCGTCAATGAAAGTCTTGTGGAAGGAAGTTAAGTGCCATGAATCTGGAGGACCTTGATGTCCAGCTTTGAACAAGAGAATGTGGTACTTGCGGCAAATATAGCAGCTGCCAAGAACAAGAAGGATTGCTGCAACTGCGAATGTCACCCCAACAACCCATGAGATCTTTGCAGTTTTTGACATTCCAGAAGTTGTGGAATTGCCACCACCACACACACTCCCCGCACACAAGTTTGGGTTGCCTTCGATGTTGGCAAAGGGTACGAGATCCTGTGGAATCTCACCCGACAGCTGATTATATGAGACGTTAAAAGTCTCAAGCTGTTGCAAGGCACTGAGTGCAGCTGGCACATCTCCACTCAGCTTATTGTATGACAAATCCAAGATCCCCAGATCAGTGAGAGCTCCAAGTGAAGCTGGAATCATCCCAGTGAGACCATTACACGACAGATTCAACTGGACAAGACGTGTTAAGTTGCCAATTGTTGGTGGAATGGAACCAATGAGTGCATTGGCATCCAAGTACAAGTCTTGCAAGCTTGAGAGGTTCCCAATTTCCAGTGGAATAGGCCCACTTAAGTCATTTCCAGACATATCCAGTTTGTGCAAGGCGCTCCCGATTTGGCCAATCTCCGATGGGATAGAACCTGTGAAACCATTCTCATTGAGCAAGAGTGATCCCAGATTAGTTGCCATGCCAATTCCAGTACCGATAGTTCCATTGAATTTGTTGTCATACAGAGTAAGGAATTGCATCGAAGGGCTTCCCCAGAGACCAATTGGGACTGGCCCAGATAGCGAGTTCTCATAAACCTCCACTTTCACAAGAGCAGAGCAGTTCCCATAAGTGTCAGGCAAAGGACCTGAGAAGTTGTTCTGGAACAGAATGAGCTCTGTTAACTGGTTTCCATTGCAAAGGTTAGGTGGAACAAGCCCATCAAGCAAGTTCATAGAAACATCCAGTATGGTAAGGCTCGTGCTCGAACCCAAGTTGTAAGGAAGGTTTCCAGTGAAAGAGTTTTGGAAGATTTTGAAGTCAGTCAAATACTGCCAATCACCGATTTGAGGCGGGATTCCACCAGTAAAGTTGTTCTGCCAGAGCCTTAATTCCTTGATTTGTTGTAATGTTCCCAGGCTTGGTGGAATGGTGCCACTCATATTGTTCTGTGAGACATCAAAGCGGATGAGCTTTGTCAAGTTGCCAATGCCCTCTGGGATTCCACCTGACAGAAAGTTCTGCCACAGATCCATGTTCTCCACTGCCAGAAGCTGACAAATTCCAGGTGGAATTTCGTCAGTGAGTGAATTCTGTGACAAATCCAGGCCTGTCAAATTTGTCATTCCGCCAAAAATGTCTGGAATTCTCCCACTCAGGTTATTAGCGTTCAGCCACAACCAATTGAGAGCAGTTAGATTGGCAAGAGACTCGGGTATTGTCCCCACCAAGTTGCAGTCATCCAGCTGCAAAGTCTGCAACTTGGTCAAGTTGCCAATCCACTCAGGTATTGGCCCCTCGGTGAAATTCACAGATTCCAACTGCAGGGTTTCAAGGTTCACCAGATTTGCAAGAACAGAAGGGAATGGCACGCTGGTGAAGTTATTGAAACCCATAAACAATTCCCTCAAGTTCTGAAGATTTCCAATGCTGGAGGGGAGAAACCCACTGAAATTCGTATTTGTAAGCTTCAATGTCTCAAGCTGCAGTAAGTCACCAACACTGTTGGGTATTGGGCCTACGAAACTGGCGTATGAAAAGTCTAGATACTGAAGCAAAGGGAGCTTCTCCCCAAGATCAAGTGGGAGAAGACCTGCCATCCATGTGGTGCTCATGTTGAGGAAAACCAATTTGGAGCAATTCAAAAGATCAGTTGGAATGGTGCCATTCAAACTTGTTCCACCGATATTTAGATGAGTTAAATTGGTCAGCTGGCCTGCACACACACACACACACACATGCCACACATGGATATTCAGAAATCCACAAAGCACGAAATGATGTACATTACCTGTGTTTCTTGTATGAGCCAACAACAAGGAAGAGCATTAAAAAAAATTCAGAGTGCAAATCAAGTCCATGAAATTCTTATATCCCAGGTCTAAGAAAGAAAGAACGAAAGAAAGAATGCCCTTCTTCATTTTCCTTCTCAAGAAACAAAAAGTCTGTGCAGCTCTATATATGCTCCCTATGTGTTCTCCTTCATCTACATGTCTGAACATGTTTCTCAAAAGCTCAGGACCCAAAAAAGCATATGTCATAAAAGGTCTGAGTTTTTGAGAAAAGTTTAATGAAATGCTTGGAATTTCAAGACATGCTTTATGGGTGAGCAGTTTTTTCTTTCTGTTTTTTTCTCTCCTCTCCATCAATCACAAATTTACAAGGTCAATGTGAGAAATCTACACGCACCAAAAATGCCTGGAGGCATAGGTCCAGAAATGTTGAAATTCCACAAGTCAAGTGTAGTGACAGAGTTTGATGTACAATTAACTCCAGTCCAATTACAAGGTGTTGCATCAGAAGCATCCCAATTGATGAGCAGCTGGTTTGCATCAGTGATGTTGCTTTTGAACTCCAGAAGAGCTTGACCTTCTGCACTGAGTGCATGTGCAAAACTCGGGAAGAAGAGGACAACCACCCAAAATCCAGCCAGAATACCCATCACCGAAACCTTCTGCAATTGCTTCAAAACTGTTGCCATTTTAACGTTTTTGGGATCTCCCCACCCTCTTCTTCTTGGCTTTCAGTTTTCTCCAAGTAAGTACACAAAAGACAAGAGTTTCTTCAACTCTCAACTTGTGTCACTGCAGCTGCTGCTCCACACTGTTTTCAGTGAACAGAAAGAAAACCCCCAAAAAACTCTCACTATTCAATGAACAAGAAAACCCAAAAGCAAAAAAATTCAACAACACTTCTTCTGTTCCAGAATAGAAGAAACTGAACGATCACAGAGGGTGAATGGAAGGGATGGGTACCAGCTTGAAGTCTCCATTTCTTCTCTGCCAGCTTCAGAACTCAGATCCTTGACTTGTTGGGTGTTGGTAAAATTTCTGAAGCAAGCAAAGAAAACTGACCTGCAATAACAAAAGACCTTGAACACATAAGAAGAATCTTTGCTGTCTCTCTCTATGTCTCCTTTTTCCTTTGTGCTCATCTACAAAGCTGACCTGCATGAGACAGCTACTAGCACAAATTTCTTCAACTTTCTATGCACAAAACTCAGAGCAAGCAACTATGTACAAAAACTGGTAAAGACATCATCCATTATGCACAACAAAAATCTGCAACCCAAAAAACAAAAACAAAAAACAACAACAACAACAACAACAACGCACAAAAGTTCTGAGCTTGTACATTCTTCTCTCTCTCTCTTCTTTTCTAGCACAAGCTGAATAGCTTCAAGATGCAAAAGAGAGAGAGAGTATATGAGCAATGATTACAGCAGAGAAAACTCTACCAGTTCTATTGAGCTGCACAACAAGTATATGAGCTCCACTATTGCAGCAACAGATCTTCTTCCAGCTCTCTCTGCAGCTCTTCTGCTGCACCTCCTTTTTGTTTCCAATTCCAAAGTGTCTCAAGTTGTTAGTTGTTATAAAGACTCAAGCTTCTTTTCTTGTCTGACATGAGGATTGAAGGAACTTGGGGGGACAGACAAATGAGGAATTTTTACTTTTTGGAAAAAAAGAGTTGGAGAGAGGGGAAAGAAATCAAAAGGGAAAGTTGTCTTCAACCTACATTTGCCTGCAACCCACCAACTCGTTTTTTTTTTGGGGGGAGGGGGTTTGGGTTTGCCCAAATTTCATGTTCTGAGCTTCTGGAACTGGTTAGGAATCAGGAATCAACTTGGAAGTTGGGTACTAAAAGCAGCAGCAACAACAAGGAAGGAAGAAGAACACACACAATCATCATAAAAACAACAATAACAACAAAAGAGAAGGGGAAAAAAAAGCCACACGTTCTTTTGTTGGGACCCATTGCCCAATAAATGATGATGTATATGTGTATCAAGCACATGAGCAGAAATCCTTACCCCACCCAACACACACACACACACACACACACAAATACACTTGTTGTATACATACAGATTTGTGTTGTATGTATACAAACATATATGGTATCTGGCTTAGTATTGAAGACCATTGGCTTTTGGGTCTTGTTATGCATGTTTTGGGCTTGTAATGGGTGCACACACTTTGGATCTTGTTATGCATGTTTTGGGCTTGTAATGGGTGCACACACTTTGGATCTTGTTATGCATGTTTTGGGCTTGTAATGGGTGCACACACTTTGGATCTTGTTATGCATGTTTTGGGCTTGTAATCGGTGCACACACTTTGGATCTTGTTATGCATGTTTTGGGCTTGTAATGGGTACACACATTTAAGGTCTTGTTATGCGTGTTTTGGGCTTGTAATGAGTACACACACCTTGGGTCCTGCTATGCAAGTTTTGGGCTTGTAATGGGTACATACTTTGGGTCTTGTTATGCATGTTTTTTGGGCTTGTAATGGGTACACACTTTGGGTCCTGTTATGCATCTTTTGGACTTGTAATGGACACCTAGTGCCCATTACAAGCCTAAAATGTGAACAACGATGATCAGGCCAAGAGCAAAAAAAAAGGGGGATTTACACTAGGTAAGGTGAGTGAGTAAGTAGGCAAGTTTACAAGTAGGTTACCAATGTGGAACCTTGGTGACTCAGTTGCGGTTCATTCCCAACTCTACATGTTACGGGTTGTCCAATGGATGATGCAATACTAGTAGGGGGGTACTGGACCCTAAAAATTGAGCATAAAACTCTTTTGATCAGCAAGACTTGAATACATGAATATGCCAAACATATGTATATGTGTATATGTATCTATATGCATGCATGTATGCATGTATGTATGTATATGTATGTATGTACTTACTATGTATATATGCAGGTATATGTTTGGTAGAATTAGAAAGTCTACAAGTTTCTTGACACATGCTAGTACAGGCATATTTCTTCCATATATTTTAGTAAGTTCCTAAGGCCTCGTCCAACAAGCACAAAACCTTGATTGGTTACTCAAGTTTTTTTTTTTGGTTCATCCATTTTTTCCTTTGGGATTGGTGCTTTTCTCTTTAATAAATTAAGTTTAGCAAGGGATTAATTCATCATCCAGAAGCAAAGATTGTCATTCTCGACTTGTCTCAT
>Ga0209208_10010138_pt1 | contig 12280 bp, 11 predicted proteins | sample S1TSphfallax_3_FD_187694 | JGI IMG/M metagenome (GOLD analysis project Ga0209208, IMG submission 187694) | Host-associated microbial communities from peat moss isolated from Minnesota, USA - S1T2_Fd - Sphagnum fallax MG (SPAdes) (version 2) | ecosystem: Host-associated > Plants > Peat moss >...
ATACATATATAACTATATCTGACCATTATGTTTTAGAAAAAATAAAAAATTGATATCCAGCCCATTAAGGTTTTGAAAATGTTGAATATGCATTTAATTTAACGTTTAGGTTGTTTAGGGTTTAGAAAGAACCTATTGCAATCTCCTTTTGAAACATTTTACACTTTCATTGAAGTTTTCTTTGTAAGTCATTTCAAAAGTTTCTTTAAGCTTTCATAGCACTAAATGTTTCATATTTCATACATTCTTGTTTATGATTTTGTTTTACAACAATGGTTCTTTTTCTGTCGTTGTGAACTTCACAAAAATCAAATTTTTTTTTTTTGGGGTTCAAAACTTCACAAGAAATCTGCTACTTTCAAATTGCAATTTGCATTTTTAATTAAATAAGTTTTTAGTCTATAGTCCAAAAAGTGTTGCGGTTTTTTTCTTTTTGTGCTTTGCATCCAAACTATTGCTTCTTTGTTATATAATTGTCTTTGGTTTTGTTACTTGGCAAATTGGCAAGGTTCCACTTTGGTTTTTTGTTTTATTATTTAGTAAATTAGGAGAGTTTGGCCATTAGTTATGGGTTTGTTGCTTGACAAATTGACAAGAATCGGCTTGGTTTTGACAACATATCAATCTGAAAGATATAAAAGCTTATTGGACTCATCATAAATCGATATACTTAACGTTTAAGCTGCCAAACCATGCACCTCACTTTTGTTTCCGAAACATAAAACATGTAACATTAAAAAAGATCCATGACTATGTTCTTGTCTCTAATTTTTATGCTTTTATAAATTAATAAAAGTGTATGCTTGCCCATGGCAGATCCACACCTAGTTCTTTGTTGGGACATATGGTCATCTGCTGGTTCCACTTTTGATTTTGCCAGTTCCACTGGCGACGTGAATCAAACCGTAAAGAAAGAACAATCACTCTTGCGATGTGAGTCAAGGGTGGGGAACTCCAGTTGCACTCTGTACTGTAGTGAGTCAAGGTGCTATGCTTTACTGTACCTTTAATACTAGTTGTGTACTTAACTTATGACCAGGCCATTCCACCTGGGAACATGTCATGCCCAGTAGGGGCACGATCATGCAGTTCCGTCGCATGGTAACAGGTTCTGCAGGGGGGACCTTTTAGAGTACAGCCAGTGTTCCTTGCCCGTTGATACAAATCACAAGTGGAACTGTAAGAACCAAAAAGTGGAGTTCCCCAGGTGCCCCTCCATCATGAGAACGCACCTACCTACAGGAACCTCCCCTTCAACAAATTCAGACCACCAAATCCAACAATCTCATTGATTTTTTTAAAAAAATCTTCAAGTCTACATATAATTCTATTCTGCTGAATATTGAAAATTATGGTCCCTTTCTACCATTTTCATTTGTCCTCTAAATTTTCGTAAAATTCTCCCAAACCCTATTAAGTACCCATTTAACTCTCAGTTCACTCAAGATAAATAAGGAAAAAAAATTCAGACCTCCAAATCATGCAATTTCATTGGCCATAACATCTTTTCTGCACACAAGCCTATTCAACACCCTTTATATCTTAGTACACAATACTATAACCCTTGTCTGTATAAAGTGGAGTGGTGACCTAGGAAAGGCCTAGGTCTAGATGTGGCTCATTTGCTTATTTTTATTACAAAAAAATGGCAAAAAAAATCCCTATAAATTGCTAGATTTTCATGTTTTTCAGAATCATTCTGAAAATTTTCGGCATGTTGTGAAAATTTTCCAGAAAAAAGAAAAAGAAAAAAAAACAGTGCCTAGAACTGGTTAGATACTTACTTACAAAAACAGAAAGTGCAGAGAGTGATGAGAATTGCAAAGGCAAATAATAACAAATAAACTAAACCTTGCCCCCCACACAAAAAAACAAACAACAAGAGTCAACTCCAGGTGTTAAAAAACAAAATTCTGTGAAAACTTAGCCATTTCTTTAAAAATTATGTAAAAGAACTGAGCTAGTTCTAAAAAAGTTCGGTAAAAAATTCTGTGAAAATTTAGCCATATGAGAAAAAAATAATTAAAAAAAAAAAACTAACTGAGCCAGTTCTTTAAAAATTAATTCTGTGAAAACTTAGCCAATGTTTCTCAGTTAATGGGTGGGGTCCGGTTTGTCCGCTGATGGTTTCGAACACAGGACCTACCTGGTTGTCAGGAGCCCACTGTACCACTGGACTAGCACTCAAAAAGGATGTGCTTTTCACGGACTACGTCAAAGGATCGAATCCGCCCAACTTTGCCTCTCTCCCTCTCCCGCTCTTCCTCGTTGCGTTTCCAGCTCTCGCGTTCGCCCGGGTTTGCTCACGCCGCTGTTGCTACCGCTGCGTTTTGTCCGGATCTCGGAAGTATTTGCGCGCGTTTCACGTATTCGTTTCTTCTCTTTGTGTTAGTGTTTTGTTGCTCTGATTTTTCTTTTTTCGTTTTTCTGATAGGCATATGTTTGTGATAGGGTGATAGAAAGAGGAGTGTGCAGTAGCATCTCACGGTTCCTGTGAGGAAGGAGGAAAGAGTGTGGCTGTCTTTGTCTTGCCAAGGACAGAAAGGAGGAAGTCAGACAGTCAGCCACGAGGTTTTACGCTTGAAAAGGGGCTTTTGGCAAGCAACAAAGATGATGCAAATTTTTGGATACCGAACTCCGCCGAAGAAACCTGAGCCAGAAGCACCGCCGGTGCTTAATCAAAGCACCACGCCACCACCACCACAACCACCGCAGTATACTACTCCCAGTACTGCTACCAGCACTAGGTCTAATAGCACGACCGCTGGTTCTGCTCGACCGTTGCGGCTCGTGTATTGCGATGAGAGAGGCAAGTTCAAGATGGATCCGGAGGCAGTGGCGGCATTACAGATGGTGAAGGGACCATTAGGCGTGGTTTCTGTATGTGGACGGGCGCGACAGGGGAAAAGCTTCATCTTGAATCAGGTGAGCTTCCTTGTTAGGAAGTCAGTCCCTGGAGAAGAAGAAGCTTCATCAAGTAATTTATGAAGAAGTAGTCTATCTAGAAGCGGCTCGAAATTGCAGCTATACATGCAGCTCCAAATGGTAGATGTCTCAATCCTTGTTGATAGGATTAGGGTGTTTATCACAGAGCAGGAATATGTAAGAATTGACAGAAAGCCAAGTCTGGATTTATTGCGGAGAATCTGAATCTGGAAGCCTTTCTGGAGCCATCCTGATTGTGCCTATTGAAGCTTACTACACAAACTGTAAGTGAGTGGCAACAGGTATCTTGACTTCTGTTGCACCCTCTCTATAATAACATCGGAGAAATTTCAAACCAGATTGACCAATATTATTCCCTGTTGTTTTGCACTGCCATGGAACACTAGCCTTCATGGATCTCCTGAAAAGCACATGTTGCTGTTCATTTATCTGCATCTTATGTTGAAAGGTGAAATGGGGAGGTTTTTGCAGCTGCTTGGGCGGAGTAGTGGCTTTGTTGTCGCACCAACTCACCGGCCATGTACTAAGGGTCTCTGGATGTGGAGTGCACCACTGAAGCGCACAGCGCCTGATGGCAGTGAATACAATCTACTGCTGCTTGACAGTGAGGGCATAGATGCCTATGATCAAACAGTATGCCTCAATCCTCAAGAGTACCTCTGTGATAATGATTTGTGTCCTTCTGCAGTGATAGTCGCCAGGGTATCACATTAGGGTTTCCTTCCAGTATTCAGGATTGTACAAGAGTTGGTAGCTTGAATACTGTGTTGTTTTTCATGAAGTTAGTTTATGATTTGTGCCTGGTTGCAGGGCACATACAGCACCCAGATTTTTTCTTTGGCAGTGCTCTTGTCAAGCATGTTTGTCTACAATCAGGTGTACATCTCATCTTTCTCTTCTCCATTCTGTCTGGAGTGCAGCAGTAACTATGAGCCTAGTCTATGGCTTTTATGTTTATTTTTGGCAACAATCAACTACTGTGCTCATAGTAACTCTCTGGAGAACATGCAATGGAACCTGGTTTTCTGGCAGTTTTGAGAGCCATTTGTCTTCCTTCCTTTCTTTCTTCTCCTGATGTCCCATGTCATGTCCCATCTGAAAGAACAAATAAAATGAAAACTGTTTATTCTGCCTTCTGTCTGGAGCCAGCCTGTCTTCCTTCATGTGACAGGTTTTGGCATCTGTTTGATCATTGGTACTTGCAGATGGGTGGCATTGATGAGGCTGCGTTGGATAAGTTGTCATTGGTAACAGAGATGACAAAGCACATTCGTGTGCGAGCATCTTCTCCTTCACAAACCCATTCCTCAGCTTCAGAGATTGGGCAGTTCTCTCCCTTCTTTCTGTGGTTGCTTCGGGTGTGTGATTCTCCCAACCTCTTGATGGTTTGATCAACTTCTGTGCTTGACCTTCATTCTAATAACAATATGCTGCAGGTGTGTATAGTGTGGTGATTTGCACAGTGTATTGCTGTTCACAGTTGGCCTTCAGCAGCTCTGCTGCAATGCTTGTGTTATGTTAACATTTTATATACAAATGCAACAATCCAAACTTTTGGAGATTCTCATTCTAAGGTGGTTGTGTGTATTGGGGGATCTTGTCGTTAGATTCATGTTCAAAAGTTCTCATAAGCTTTAGTATTCATGGGTTGGTGTAGGATTTCTACTTAGATTTGACAGAAGATGGACAGAGGATTACCCCACGAGACTATTTGGAGTCTGCACTACAGCCAGCACCTGGAACTGGAAAGGCCATTACAGCCAAGAATCAGGTGTGTTTGGCATATTGAATATCAATGACACAGGACCTTTGTCATGTTCCATTTCCTTCTCTCTGCTGTCTTGATTTATCAGACAAACTCTCAGATCCCACAAAAGGTTATAAATTGTTAATGGTAATGAAAGGTTCTAGCATTTGCATGATGCTTTAAAGTGTGCCTTATTTCAAGTCTTCAGAGGGCATACATTTGAAGACATTGCAGTAAGGATTTATGTATATTTTGGAATTGCAATTGATTCTCAACCTCAGGTCCGAAATTCAATCCGAGCCTTATTTCCAGAACGGGATTGCTTCACATTGGTGCGACCTCTCAATGATGAGAAGGAATTGCAGAAACTAGACCAGATTCCGGTGAGCTGGAAACATGCTTGTCTGTAATAAGCTCTTCTGGTCTCAAAGAAGATAGTGCAAATTGTGTGATTATTTCTTTCTGTCTCTTGCATCACTAATCTCCATATTTTGTCAAATGATCTTGCAAAGGCTGAAAAGTGAAATGGGTTTTGCAGATGGATAAGATGCGACCAGAGTTTAAAGCTGGGTTAGATGCTTTGACAAAATTCATCTTTGACAGGACAAGACCAAAACAACTGGGCTCAATTGTTATGACAGGCCCCATGTTTGCTGGCCTTACACAATCATTCTTAGATGCCATTAATGCTGGGGCTGTACCCACCATTGCCACATCTTGGCAGGTTTTCATTTAACTTTTTGGGCATGGCTTGTTATATTTTGAAATGTATGGACACTGTGCACAATGAATCCAAGGTTCTAGCACATGTGACACTCCTTGCAATGGCTTTACTGCTATATCACATTTATGAGCTGAAATGTCAGAAAGATAGATGGCTGTTCAACAAAGATGAAGTGATACACATAACTCTTGTCATCAGTGGCGAGAATTTGAGCATCAAGCTGGTGCATTTCACACATTGATGAGTTAACTCTGGAATGTAGATATGAGAAAGATCAGCATGTGTACAAAGAGGTGGTTTGACTCTCTGTCTTTGGTGGCACAGAATGTGGAGGAGAATGAGTGCAGACGAGCTCATGATATGGCAGTTGAAACCTACAGCCAGTCCTTCAATAAGCAAACTCCTTTGGATGAGGTACCTAGTTGGTCCCTAACAAACTTGTTAAGATACTTTGGATGATGGATATAATTATAAGCAGCAGCAATTGTGAGATAGAAAGCAGAGTCCTGACAAGTACTGTGCAGGTGTTGACTAATTTTAATGCTTTTCAGGTATCTTTACAGGAGGCACAAGAGGAAGCAGTGCAAGCAGCATTGACTGTGTACAACAGTGAAGCTGTTGGAGGAGGTCCAACTCGCCAAAAGTATGAAAAGCAACTTCACTCCAACCTCAAGAGACAGTTTGAGGTAATTTTCCAGAGAAGGCCAGTGTCATTTAGTGTATTCCAAGATGGCAGGTGGGCAGCATCTTGATACCCAGCAGCTTTGGCACACAAAATTGGTTACATTATGGAGTTCTTTTGTAATTGATGATAACTGCAGTGTGTTTGAGTCAACCTTCCAAGCATCTTGTAATAAATGTGGTCAGGATTACAAGCGGAAGTCATCAATGGAAGCAGAGCTGAAGTGCTTGAGAGCAGTGGGCAGCATGGATGAGAGACTGCGAAATGCATGCAATACCCCAAATGCTACATTTGATTCAGTTGTAAAGGTGGGAAATTCTTTGCTATTCCCTCTGCTGTCACTCTTTGTAGCCAACTGCCAAGCTCCTTGTTAGGGTTCTGTGCATTCTTGGCATTGGGTCATTTTCTTTGGTTGACAAAGAATGGCTCTAATTTTTCTTTTCACTATTTTGCAGGTCCTTGATGGATTGGTTGCAGAGTATGAGGTGACAGCAACAGGGTCTTCCAAGTATCAAAAACTTGTCAAATTCTTGCAGAAAAGGTGAGTCCAAACTGCATGTGCTATTGTAGAAGATCAATACCAAATGTGTTTCTATTGGCTGCACTCTGAGACTTCAATGTTTGAAGATTATTATTTTTCTTTTGGCAGCAGTAGACAGAGATTGCATGAGGTGACTATCTCAGCATGGCTTATCCTCATCTAGTTGTCTCCTGTACATTGCAGTTTGGCAGGTTCATTACATGAATTGGTGAAGCGAGTGAGTGACAAAGCTGCTGCAGAGTACTCAAGCTTAGAGATACAGAGACAATCATTGGCAGAGCGAGTTGCCTTTGCAGGTAAACAAGCAGATGCTGCACAACGGGATGCACAAGAATGGAAAAAGCGCTATGAAATGTCCATTGTTGACTACAGGAAGTCGTCAGAGAACTCAGCAGCTCAATATGCTGCTCTACAGCGGAAGGTCACAGCTCTTGAAGAAAAATGCTCAAGTCTGGGCAGCAAGTTTGAGGGGGCCAAGAAAGAATCCTCAGATTGGCAAAGCAAGTATGAACATCTATTATCAGAAAGACAAACTGACCAAGAGAGGATGGGATCTGAGTATGCAGCCATCCAGGTACTGCAATGTTCCCTTTGACAAGAAAGCAGTTCCTATTGGTTGTTATGTTGCAAACTTGTCCTCTACATCTTAGTTCATCACTGGCTGGCTATGCATTTGATTGGTTGGTCTAATTGTGTGGTAACTCTACTGCAGAATCGGTGCAGCACTGCTGAGGCACGGTTGGCAGCAGTTCGGGAGCAGGCAGAGTCTGCAAAAGAGGAGGCTGCAGAGTGGAGACGCAAGTATGATTCAATTGCTACCAGTACCAAGACAGCTGCTGAAAAGGCAATGGCTCAGAAAGATCGAGCTGTTGAGCAGGCTCGACTACGGGAGGATGCTCTGCGTGCTGAATTTTCTGCAACTCTGGCTCAGAAGGTAAAAGCCTTTTAAGCTATTCCATCAGGAGAGACAATTGTATCAAATATTCTGTGATTGAGGGTTGACTGTGGGAAGAAGCATTGAGAGTTTACGTGGATATAGGTTTGTTCCTGTATGCTTTCCTGACAAGTCATAGATTTTCAGCTATATCCTTTAGAATCAACTTTCAATAACAGGCTTCTTGGCTTGTGGCAGGATGAGAAGGTGAAAGAGATGCAAGCTACAATAGAGCAAGGAGAACGACACATTGCTGGTCTCACTGCTCGACTTCAGGTGTGTGATCTTCCTACCTTCTTCATTGCATGTCATTTGAAGTTGTGCTCAGGTTATCTCGGCTCTATCATAGTATCACTTTTATCAACCCTACATATGATTTAGATTGGCATTTCATGTAGACAGGCTTGTTGACTCAGGAACCATGTGATGTATTTTGGGTGGTCTGTGAAACTCAGGAGCATGAGTCAAAAGTAAGCAGTCAATCAGAAGAAGTGGGGATCCTCAGATTTGAGATTCGGCACTTCCAGCAAGAGGTAGAAGCAGCAAAGTCCTTGTCTATGACACTCACCAAGGACTTGGAGAAGGCTCGTCAAGACAAACTTCATGCTGAAGAGCGAGTGAAGGATGCTGTAAGTAGACTGGAAGAGGCAGAGGGAAGATGCAAAGTGGCAGAACGGGAGACCAAGCATGCAGTTGAGGTAGCAGAGAATGCTTGGAATGAGGCAAAACTAGCAGAGAGGGAGAAGAGGGAGTCAGAGCGTTTGGCTATAGAGAGGTTGGCTGCTGTCGAGCGTCTTCAACGGGAGTTTGAGACTTTGCAACGGGGAAGAGGGGAGATAGCACAGGTATGAGTGATTCATCATTTCTAGGCAGAATGAATTCAACAGATTTGTTGCAATCAGCTTCTAATACATCATAGTTGTATCAGGTCAGCTGCATGGAGATTCATACCTTAACTTCAGAAGCATCATGGGTGGTCTCTGTTCTGTTTTTGACATATTTTGCAATCTTGCACTGTATCAGGACTATGAACAGGCAAAACTGGCAGAGAAGGACGCATTATCACGGGTAATGTATCTGGAACGACGGCTGGATGAGCGAGAAAGGGAGATGGAACAACTCCTGAGCACCTCACATGAGCAGCGAGCTAAAACAGTGGAAGGGTTTGAGAGCTTGTTGGCAAGTGAGCGAGCTGCAAAGGTAGAGGCCAGCCAACGTGCTGAGGCATTGTCATTGCAATTGCAAATGACACAAGGAGAACTTGATGTGCTGCAAACACAGCTTACAACTGTGCGCAACCACGAGACAGCACTAGAGACCAGAGTAAGAGCCTTTTCAGAGACCCCTGTTGGAGTTGCTTCTGGTGGTCCCTCACGAACCAAGAGAACTCGTACAGAGGAAGGACTTCAATCGTCAGGCTATGAGATGGATATTGACATCAACACTACCAAAAAGCCCAAGGTGGAGAGCAACAATGAAAATGGCAGTAGCTTGGTATTCACCACAGGTACTGAGGTTGATGATGACCTAGCTGAGGTTGCAAAGGAACCAGTAACTGACTACCGCAAACTGACTATTGCAAAGCTCAAGCAAAGGTTGACTGAAGCAGGATATGGAGCTGAAGTTTTGCAGAACCGTAACCCCACAAAGAAGGACCTGGTCTCTTTGTATGAGAGGCTTATTCTGAACAAGCCACCACCAGAGCCAGAGGTGTAATTGCACCACAGCAACTGCAGTCTCAGCAGTATCATACTCAAACTGAACTAAAACATGGGCTATTTGTAGATCTCTGTCAGCCATTAATTTATTTTGTATAGGAGGTGGGCATGTAATTTTCATTCATGAAATTTCAACCATCCACATTGCAAACCTGTATGATGGTCCTGATCATGATCTTACTCCACCACTGCCAGTTTCAAAAGTCTAAAGTTTTTGGTTTTCTTCCATGGTAGAGTACTGGTCTTATTTGTTTATCTTCCTCTTTGAAATGATAGGGAAGGTCATTTTCCAGTTGTTGGAGGTGGCCGCTCCACTACAGGTCATGCCAGAAATGTGTAAACCCCTCTGTTAAAAGCAGCAAGGGAGACCTATTCAACCTCCCCTGCGACTGGATTGTGAGGCCAAATCATCACCATTTGCTGCTGGTTCTGTTCTTATTCAAGCTGAGTTAAGGCTCAATTCTGATATGAGTCTGACAAAGTTGCAGGGTGTTTGCATTCCAGTGAAGTATTCGTGTTCATTTGTGAGCTTGAGCAAGCTCTCTGTCCCTTGCTTCCTTCTGTAAATTTTACTTGTGTTTAAGTGTATGTTGCAGGTGTCATGTGAGCTGGTGGGATGGGAGGCTTCCAGTCAAGCTGTTGCTGAATTTAGTGGTCAGTTTGTAACATCTCTTGCAAAATGGTGGTTGTTGGTTGAACAATGCAGGTATTTTAGGCAGGTATGGTAATATTATTTTGGGATATATATATATATATATATGCAATTTTAAATCCAATTCCCTGTTTACCATATATCAGCTAATGTTTCAAATATGTGCGAAAGCATATCATAAATTAGTAAAAAAAATAATTTAATTGTTTTATCCATCCAAATGCACCTTGTCATCATGATTAGTATATCTAGCCATTTTCCATACTAGTTTGAACCTTTGTATTTTTGTTTTGACACTGCCTGCTATGTGAAAAGCCTTCACATGGGCAAGGATTATTGGTCTGGACATTTAATTGGATCGATGACTTTGGTGATGATGCATTTCACTTCAATCATTTAGCAAGGCATGTCTTTTGTTGTAATTCCCACATCCCTAATGGTTCACACCATGAGATTGTATCCTAACCAAAGTCATTACCAATCTATGTTAGAAATGTTAAACATTTAAGTGTGGTGGTGCCCACAAGTCTTGGCAATTAGTGAGAATTTTTATGCAAACCTCTGAATTGAGGAGGCAGCTTGCAAGTGAATTGCAAAAAAGTGTTGCTGATGGTGTAGCCCTGTTACTTCTTAATTGAGATCTCGAACGAGATCTTGTAAGTGTTGTAATGCACATGCTAAGTGAGTGAAAGGACACATTGTGGAATCATTTCATTAGACAAACTGTGAAAAATGACTTTATGGATATGGTAGGCAATTGAGAGCTAATACTTTAATTGGGTACAACAGCAATCCCTTTTTGCTTGGTTAAGAAAGTTTGCTGAAATTTGAATATATAAGAAACCATATTGTCAATGAAACTTGCCAGTTGTGTTATGCCATTCATTATACGATACAAAACAATGACCTCATGTTTTTAATGTAGTTTAGAATGGGTATTTTTAGTTAGTAAGACATCAGATATTTTTAGTCTCAATCATGGGGCACATGATATGGAACAAAGTGTGGTGCAATTGGTAAAAACCTAGGGCACAGATTAGGAGCATGTTGAGAACCATATGGAACGAATTGGGAACACCAATACCTAAAAAGGTCCCAACCTTCTCCCACCATCCCCTATGAGGCAAAAGACTGAAAATCCTCAATGCATGCTGCCTCAAAGACTGAAGATCCTCAATGCATGCTGCCTCACCTCGTAGGTTGCCTACAATTTATCTTCCTAAATTGTGACTGTCACCATTTTATGCCAAGGCTAATGATACAGGCATGAATTGTGAGGACATAGTAATTCGGCCTTTGCCTCTTCAGGTTGCCAACAAAGTTATAAATTTGCTTCCTATTGGCTCCAAGTTTTTGTAATTTCCTTTTCAACAAAAAGCATGAAACTTTCTTCTTTGGGAAAGTTCAGAAGTTCAAGTTGCGAGGAGCCCAATGAGGTTCCTTATAAGACATAGGTATCTTATGCATTTGTTTTCTCATTGGAAATTTTGAGTATCAAATGTCAGTCCTTTGTTAGTCTCAGAAATAGTTCATTTTTGTTCTTCTCTTAGCTGCAATGTATGTGCTCCATTTGTAGCGCTCAAAAGGGAATTCAGATTTTGTTGAGATCTAGTAGTGTGGATCCTACATCCTCTGTTGTTTCTTTCCCCTTTTTTTTCCCCACATAACACATGATATCTTTTGGCTCATGTCTTTCATATCTGTTCACGATTTCTTGTTAGTTTTCTATAAGATTGACTTTGTCAAGTATAGCTATAATCACCCTCCCCAAAGGGCTTCCACATTGCTTCAGGAGTAAAGAAGTTGTTGGTGCTTCAGGAATTTGGAATTGAAGTCCTTGATGGTTGTTTCCCCACGGACTTGTTAAAGTCATCGGCAAACTCACCCTGTATTTAGGCCTGCCTTTGGTCCAGTGTTTTTTTTTTCAAAAACCCAAGATCTATTGGATGGCTACCAAAATTTTGGTGGGGAGGCAGGGAGGCAGTACTGGCAATTTGAAAATGCCCATGGTAAGTGGCCTTGGCATTTTAATAAGGCAAATTGCAGCGACTTTGTGCAATTGAGTAACTGAATATACATGGTGACATTCCTTAAGAAGTGATAATGTGTTTTGGCAAAACCAATATTTTATAAACAGTTTGTGTGGCTATCCATTACATGGAAAGGTATGGAATGTGGTGATAAAGTACATGGAAAGGCATGGAATGTGGGAGCATTTGCGTAATAGGGATTATGGCAAAAAGGTGAGATTGGAAATAGAAACTCAACCCTAAACCAAGACAAACAACATGAACATAATCTCAAACTCACATTGTGACCAAAAAAACACCATCTCC
>Ga0209208_10010139_pt1 | contig 12279 bp, 9 predicted proteins | sample S1TSphfallax_3_FD_187694 | JGI IMG/M metagenome (GOLD analysis project Ga0209208, IMG submission 187694) | Host-associated microbial communities from peat moss isolated from Minnesota, USA - S1T2_Fd - Sphagnum fallax MG (SPAdes) (version 2) | ecosystem: Host-associated > Plants > Peat moss >...
ACTGACAACCAACCTTCATATATACAGACAGACAGGGACACAACCATCTCTAAACTGCAACTCAAGCAACCCTCTATGTCAGGAAGTGACTGACAAGATAAGAAGGTTCTGAAATGGTTAGCAACTTCACACCAACTTCCACATCAACTTCCACATCACTATGCAACTCCACACCAAACTTGAACATAAAACAACAAACAATACAGGAATCCCAAGAAATCCTTTGGGGTGCCATCCACAGTAACACACATCAGAACCCAAAACCCCTCATTCTCCATCAACATCACAGCTGTCCTACCCAAATCACATTGCAGCAAAGTGGCACCCCTTTTAGATCACAACTGCTTGTCACAGCCTTGAGTATTATGGTCACTCTACACTTCTACCAACTTCAGTATACCAATCCATATAATTTGCCTTTCTGGGTCTATTGTATTGAGAACAACTTCTAGTTAGCTAGGGTTAGGGTTTAGGGTTTAGGTTTACAATATCTGATCGATCTTGCAGGAAGCTGCACAATTCATGAACACATACCAAATCTGCTTTCTGATCCAATTTCACCTTCCCAACATTCTTGCAATAGAAAACCTGATTACAGCTCATACCCTGATGGCCAGCCACCAACAACAGGTGTGGGTGACTTTATAAGGTTATCTGCAGTCATCTGCCTTAATCCACTTGGTGGTGTCACACCACTGCCCCTCTCCCCCACGTCATGGTTTTCCCAATCTGATTACTATAGTAACCTGGCAACTCAATGGTACAGGAGACAGCAAGCTGGGGGAGAATTCTGTTCCAGTAACATAGCAGACTTCCAGGTGACCTACAATCCTCCACTCAGTTGTGAAAATCTTTGTTGGAAATCAAGTCATTAGCTAGTTAATGTTCATGCAGAGCCCTAATGACTGGTAGCCCTCTACAGCATCACAAAGTAGGAAGTTCGATAATCAAGGATCTGATAATTTGCCTGCCTCCCTAAACTGTAGCTAATTATCCACCATATGGAGCTGCTGACTCTATTGACACCACAAATATCCTGATGAAGCCCCCAGCAATCATTACAATCTGCTAGGGCATCTGAACTTGGTAGATTACTATGAATTACTGCAAACTATAAAACACTTTGGAGTGAAAGGGTGCTCAAGTCACACAATCAATGCTACAAGAACTTGCCAAAATTTCCTTTGGCTTCAAAAGAACTAGTATCCAGGTCCTTGATTATCATGCCCAATCAGACTGCTGGTACACAGGACCAACAAGCTCTGCAGCACAAAGAAGCTCTATATTAATACTTTAATAAACAAGTTATGCAAATTGCTCAGGCTCAAGAACGACTGGCCCTCCTCAAGAGATTTGACTGCATTGAGCTCCTTAAAGCCTAAAGCCTAAACCATTGCACAATGGGTGCTGCTTCAAAGTGCAATATCAAGCCCATCACAGGAGTCCAGAATTTGCCCCCAGTTCAGGAATAGCTGTATCTTCCATAACTGTGAGATTGCAGAGAGTACTCCACAATCATATTTTACAGTAGCTGTTATGTCAGTTCCAGAAAACCCTAAACTAGAATGACAAGACTACCAATAATTGCCATAACTCCCCACTGCCTTCATTAGCTCCCAATGGTGGGTATAGATTGGTTTCATAGATCTTGGCAACTAATTATATAAATATCTGAATCAGGAGTTACAGTTGTATTTCCACAAGCAGCAGGAAGAATCAGTAATGATGATGATTAGCTCTCAAAAGTCGTCCCAGGTTCATTCCATTCAAGTTGATAGGTGGTGATCAAACTGTACTATTGCAAATTGCAGAATTGGAGACAGGCACAGTCCTCCTGAGGATCAGGAACCAGCAAAAGTTATCCATTCATGCTACACACCAAGTGGAATTTCAGTCAAACCTGGATATGAAGGTTAGAACTTCTAAGAACCATTGCCTCTCAATGCTTGAAGGTTGTTGATGGTTCTTAACAAGATTTCTGTGAGACAACTCACCACTTGGTAAAGTTGTCAAACTCTGTGTACTCAGTGTCCAAGACCCTGGTCTGCTTGGACCAAGAGACCCTGGCTTCTTCACCACCTCGGCTTTTGGTTGCATGTTGACCTCACCATAGACATGGATCCAAAGTTCAGGGTAGAGATCCAAAGAGATCTGTATTTATCCACACAGCAGAACTGAAAGAATGTTCTCTGAAGTGGAATGACACAGGATCCAACTAAGAATACCATAACTTGCTCATTTTCTCTTGCTTTCAAGCTTCTGCCTTTGCCTTGGTCTGATGCTCCTGAGCCAAGCACTCCATTCTCCTTGCAGTCTTTGCATCTGTTCAATTTAAGTAGAGTGCAAGATTCTTCAATGCCTGCATCTTCATCTCCAGCTTCACATACTGGATAGTGGTGTGGATCTCATCAGTTGATGATTCTAGCCAAATCACGAATGTGCATGATCAGTTGGAGAAGGCTGTAGTTCTTCTTCACAACGACCTTCTTCTCATGGGTGTAAAAGATACATCCACCATCTCAAATGCACGTGGTTTGTCCACACAATGAAATGTCCAAGATGAACACCTGATTCACCAGAAACAACATCCCTAAACCCTAAATTCCTTAGACTGTAATGCAGCACATTACACTACAACAAACACCAGATCTTATGAGGCTTGTGCTCAAACCACTTGCAAGGAAAGACCACCGGAGTAGTACATGACTCTGGCTGAGGGAATTGAAGCACACATGAAGTTAGGTTTCCTATGTCTGGGTTTCACATCATGGAGCTCTACCGCTGACACGTACATGCTGTAGTACAAGAACTCAATAGGAGCTAAATAGAGCAAATTCAACCAGCCTGCGAAGATAAAAATTCCCACACCAGGAACATTTCTTAAAGACTTCATGAATTTTGAACCTACAGAGAAGTAAACCCTAAACCGTCATAAGAGGGGCCCAGGCAGAGACCTACCGCTTGTTCTTCATTTTTTCCTTTACAAAGCGCGGAAGTTATGGCTGGCCCTAACATTCCCGATAACTCATAAACACCAATTCTCTTCAGCAGCTTCAGTGCAGCAGATGTCTTCTCAATTGTCTCAGCGATTCAGCAAGGATGTCAGGAACGTTCACGATAGGGTGGCCTCGAACTGGCGAGAACCAGAGAGAGAATCGTCCGACGCCGCCAATGCAAATACAATTGCATAGGTATGGGAATACTTTTTACACATTTTGTGGTCTTAGGTTTCAAGCAATGTAATCAAGAATTTTGATCCTTTTTTTAATGATTATTGGTCCAACATCAAAGGCGTATGATATGTAAATTTGTGGCAACCATGTCATACAATGCATTAAAACTTCATCACTCATATTGTTACCACCATGAGGTTGTAACAATAGCACAATTTGCACGCTTTTTGCTACAAGGTCCTAAAACATACATGTAATTTGGTGGTTACAATTGAATCTTTTTTTTATACACTTCCTATTACATACTTGGTGTATACATTCATGTTGCCTAAGTCCTTGGTGAATGATGAAGTTTTTTCACACTTGAACTAGTGGGAACATATCAATATTTCAGAAATTGATGGTCTATGGTCTTAGGGGCATGGTTTTAAAATTGAAGCATGCCACATAGGAAATTGTATGGTAGTATTGTTTTTTTGAATTTTTTTTCATCATCAAGGTATAGATGGGTTTAAGAATCTTGTAATTGTTTTTTCCTACATGGTAGTAAAATTTTCAGATTTGATGGTACCACATTTAGACTATTTACAAAAAGATATCTAAATCCAATTATGTAAAATTTCATCTTAATAAAATACAAGTTATTTATGAAATATTTTTTGCACATTTTCCGATCTTTAAGTTCAAGCTTTGTGATAAGAAGTTTAGAGGTCTAGTTTCCTATCATAGTTAATCATAAAATCAATAAATTTGAGGTGCAAGGTCTTTATTTGTGTGGTTGTGAATTGCAAGCTTTGTGATACTTGAAATTTGAGGTTGAATTTTCTATCGTTGTCAGTTGTAAAATCAAGAATTTTGAGGTACAAGGTCTTTATTGCCTCAGCCCACATGGAGGAAACTTAAGCATGGTATTGCTTTTTGAGACAAACTCTCTCTCTAGTACAAACTTTTAGTCTCTCTTTACATTTCTATTGTCATGTAATGGATCAAAGTTGGTCTTCACATGTATTGGCTTTGTAAAGTTGAAATAAAATGCTTTTCAATTATGACTCTGGACATGTATAGGTTTTCAAAAGTTGGGGTTAGATGCATCTCCATTTGGAGAATGTGTTCCTTATACTCCTTATTCAATACATCTAAAAAAAAAGTCTAGCTTTCAAATCTTCAATTAATTTTCTTAGTCATCTCCATGTTTCACAATACCTCTAAAAAAGTTAGTATATGTGAAGACCAACTTTGATCCAATTCAATTGTTAGGGAGGAACTCATAGTCCAGATGAAAAGGCATCTAATTTCATTGAAAAGTACAAAGAACCCACAGTCCAGATGGAAAGGCATATAACTCAACTTTGAAAAATACAAGGAACCCACAATCCAAATGGAGAGGCATCTAATTTCAACATCAAAAACATAAATCTTGTTTTGGGGTATATATATATATATTAGGGATGAATACAAGGAACCTACAATTTAAATGGAGAGCCATGTAATATCAACTTTTGAAAGTACAAGGAACCCATAATCCAAATGGAAAGGCATTCAATCTTAACTTTTTAAAAAAAGGAACCCACATTTCAAGTGGAGAAACATTTAATCTCAGTTTTAAAAAACCAATACATATGTGGAGACAAACTTTGATCCAATTGTTAAGGAAAATTACAATGAACCCAAAGTCCAAGAGGATAGGCATGTAAACTATTTATTGGGGAGGATCACAACAAAACCCATAATCTATATGTAGAGGCATTTAATTTCAACTTTAAAATGCCACTACGTGTGAAGATCAACTTTGATCCAATTTTTAGGGAAGAATACAAAGAACCTATAGTCAAAATGGAAAAAAATTAATCTCATTATAAACTTGCAATGTTTATTGAACTATTGCTAATTGTAGTAGTTGATAATGGGTGCACGTAAAGTCTTTTTTTTTGAAAGGTTGACGTTTAATACTTAAAGACCATCAAATCAAAAGGCCAAACCTTTGATTTTAGGCTTGGCGGGTAGCTTTAAGAAACAATACAATATAAATGGGTCAGAATAGGAAAACAAAAGGTGGGCTCAATGATTGTGACAATATGTGTATATTAGAGTAAAATCTGAGCTTCAGCAACTTAAATGCACATTGGACCTTGACTCGAATGGAGCTATGTCCATTTTGCATAATGGCTTAAGTTTTGTTAGATTTTTTAGAATAGACATAGCCCCCTTTTATTCATGACCAAATCTAGGTTCAATTTGGACCCACGACTCAAAGGGGGCTATGTCCATTCGGCAAAAATCTACATTGGCATAAATTTGTGCAAAATAGATATAGCCTTTATAAGGTCGTGATCAAATTCAGGTTCAATTTGGACAACCAACTCAAGAGAGGTTATGTCCATTCTACAAAGACTTATTTTGGCATAAGTTTTTACAAATTTTACTTTTAAATGACATGAAACTCAAAACAATTGTATTTCATTTCCCAAGAATTAACAAGGAGAACCATCACTTGTTTAGTGGAGACATCTATTAAATCCTTTTTTAGAAAATCTTCATTATTTAAACAATGAATGAACTATGTGATGATTATTCTTTAAACATATTTTACATATAAGATGAAATCATACATGGGAAAAAGGCGTTCCATCATTTGTGTTTGACATGAGCATTTAAGGGTAAATATGATGTCATGTCAATACATTAATTAATAATCAGCTGGTTATGTTTACAATAGGTACAAATTTCTTAAAACAAAAAGCTATAGGATCTAAGTACGATTAATGTAAAATAATCATGTAAATGGGAAATCAAATTTGAATTTCACATTCAACCCATTATAATCTCACATACAATAATCTCCGTTTATAATCACGCCCATTTCAATCACATTCTTTTTCACATTCATTATAAATGGGGTTTATTGTATATCTTTGGAGTTTTCAATGTTAATTTTCAGACCAAATCTAAAGTTAGAATCCTGTGAGCCAATATTTGGGTTCAGGGGTTCTTTTTAAATTTTGTGATGGCAAAACAATTGGCAAAATTTCCTGAAGAGTTAACAAAATTAGTCATAATTGCACTAGAAAAAACGAAATCTTCCAAAATTTTGCCAATTGTTTTGCCCCCAAAAACAACAATAATTGTTGACTCAAAAAAGTATTGTAAATTGGGTTCATGAACTCCCATGTATCAATGCCATTCCAATTGTTGAAAAATTGATATAGATCATTTGTCAAACATCTATAGAGATCAGAGGACAATTTGTTACACGAGCTTTGACATAGGACTGTGGCAGAGTTTGGAGGTGCAAATTGTTGTTAGATAAGCATTGACAAGCAGGCAAGAAGATACTAGCAAAATTTAGTCTAATTTGAATTTTGAACATACTACAGGAGTACCCATGTCCTAGTTCCAATCATCGACCTCAGCTAGCTTCCAATGTTCATTGATTGTGTATAGAGTCTTGTAAGCGGGGAGACTGTTACACCCACATGGTCCTCTTCTCCCATTGCCGTTTCATATTTTGTTTCTTTTCCAAATGTGCACCTCTTCTGTGTTTTCTCTATGTTTTCCCATCTGTGGTGTGAGGTACTTGCCAGTATCATGGCTGAGTAGTGTTTACAAATGAGGAGCTGAGAGACCTTGCTCGTGTTCATCTTGAAGGGTTCCAGATTAGGGCCGAAAGCTTGGAAGACAACAGCAGGAAAAATTGGCAACAACAGCCAGAAAGTGGAGAGTGAACCTCAACTCCAAGAGCCCCAAAGTTGTAGCTTCATATAACAGTGGTCACTGTGCTAGAAGTGATGGTAAAGCAAGGTGTTCAGAGTCTTGAATTTGGTTTGCTTTTGCTTCTAGATTCTGCTTTTTTTTTGTGTCATGAAAGAATGTGGATGTTCTGCAAGCAACAGTTAGTATTGGTCTGTTGGCTTTCGTTGTCAATGCAGCTGATAATGTTGTTTTGCAGTATAAGGTCTCAGATGGATAAAAGTAGTGTCTAGGTTTGGCTGATGTCATAATTGTCATCATCATCAAACTTTAGATTGAGTTTGGTCAGCAAATTTGCCTCTCTTCCTACTGACCCCAACCTTTGATATTGCATCTCCCTTCTCTAGCTTCTATTGTTGGGGTCTAAAGAAGAACACAACATTGTCCCGGTCCTTGGCTTCTTCCTTCTGACTTGCCTCAGGTAGCTTGATCTTCTTCTTAGTAGTTCTCACCATCTTTTGTCTCTCTCTCTCTCTCTCTGCTCAAAGCTGCCATTTCAGGAGTTAGTACTGCTGGATTTTGCCTCCAGTGGTTTTAGGTCAAAACCCATATCCAAGGTTCACCACAAGTTTTTGGTCAATGAGAAAAATACAGAGTTCTCCATAGGTGCTCACTGACCTTGCCTATCTGTCTTTGAGTAAACCCTAGTTTTCTAAACCCTAATTCATTGCTGCCACTCTAATTTTCCAACCCTAATGTTCCTTCGTTGGAGTTTTTGCTTCATGACTGCTGCCATCAGATCTTTCATGATCTCCCTCAGATCCTTGTTTTTCCAAGGGTTCCAATGTTGTTGTTATTGTTGTTGTTGTTGGCCTTTTACTAGGTCTGGAAATTGTGCGGTCCATGTCTGGGAGCTCTTCCATGGAACTCCACCAGCGGCGATCTTCAATAGAAGTTGTTTCACTCCGTATGCGAGCTTTCGGAAGTGTTGCCGGACTCTTGGATGTCACATGGCCTTGGTATTCATCTGGAACCCAGAACCCTGTCTCCGGGTCAGGCTTCCACCATTGCTGTTTGGGTGTACGCGGAAGTTCCTTCACTTTGCCCAAATCTGCTCGAAAAGCTTCTCTGGACTCATCGCTACTACCTTCTTCATGATCAACTTTGGCTTCAGCCTTATCTTTGTCTTCAACCTGATATTTTCCATGGTGATCGGTGCTGATTCCTCGTGCACTGCTTGCACAGCAACTAGTAGGCAGCAAAGCCCAACCCATCAACACAGTTTTAGCTGCAAGTCTATTAGATCTTCTATTCAAGAATTACTACTACTTTTTCTTCGTCTTCTTGTTCTTTGATCCGCTTGTCATAGCCTTGCTCAAGGACCTTCCACAGTCTTCTTAACTTTGTCAGCTTGAAGCTAGACGGTTTCCGTGGATCCTAACAACATGGAAGGGTTGAAGTTTGAACCCTATTAAACCCTAAACTCTTCAAGACTACAATGTTCTATGAGGATGCATAAAAAATTCACCCTCATAACAATTATTCCGGTGGCATTAAGAAGAGATCATGTGTTGACAAAAGCACTAATGTAGACAGAATCAAACGTACCGGATGATCATAAGCGAAATCTTAAATGCACTCAAAAGAAAACATTCTTTCCTTACTGAATTGCATAGTTTTGTGCATGTGCACGTCGCGGTCACAGTAAGAACAAACGGTGCATGCGTAGCTGCTGCTATCACAAGACGACATGCAATCTAGTTCTACTAGAATTTTATTTACGTTAGATCAGCTGCACCAGCCACATTAATGGATGCAGAGTTTACTTACAGATTCCAGGTACTAGAGGAACGAGGACATTTGAATAATATGCTCGGCGAGCATGGCACCTGGTGGGTTGTTGCTGCTGTGGGAGCTCTTTCCATCACCGCGCTCAACACGGTCCCACGTATGTGTGCATGAGCTGTGTCCAACAGCACTACCTGCTGGAAGATCCGATGTACAAGTGCTATCGATCCCTGCACCTTGTTCGTCCCCCATCGCCTCTCTCTCACACTTCTCATCATGCTTGGACGTTTCGCGATTCCGCCACCCTCTCCCTACCCACCCAACACACTTTCAACAACTTTCTTTTGTCGTCAAAAGAAACCTCCTGAGATTATTCGAATCCAAGATCGGATCTTACGCGCTGCGACCGAATTCATGCAAATCCTGCAACGAGGTTTCCGTGAACTTTTTTTCCAATTGATTCATCAGGTGCTTCTGCTGCGGCTGATCCTGCATGTGCTGTAGAAGACTTGGTGCTCCTGCTGCACTGGCCGCAACATGAAGAGATCAAGGAAATCCGTAACCGAATCCCTACAGCAATTCCCTGAGACCAATCGCGATTGTAAAATGTTTCTCTGACAGCAATCGCGATGGCAAATGATTTTGTGGGAGCGGCGGCGGCGGCGGCGCGCAGGGAAGGTGATGATCGATAGATAAGAGAATGCGCCGCTGGAGAGAAAGGAAACCGCGGCCATCGAGCGGAGACTAAACTGCCGAACTGGGAGCAGCTGCCAATTCCCAACTGCCACGCGGACTCTTTTTTTACTGCTATAGTGTGAACGCCATCAGCAGGTAGTACGAGCTGCCTATTCGGATATGCCACGTGGAATCTTCTTATTGGAAATCATCTGGACGTTATGGGCTGTAATGTGCTGTTGTTTCCATCCGCGTCTCCCCTGTTATTAAGTTAAATTCCATTGCTGGGTTTAGGGCATGTGGGGACGGTTCTTTACTTTTCTGAAGAACCTCTGGTTCCGGCTCTAAAAAAACCATTCGAACGGTTTCAGTTCCAGTTCAAACATTAGATAGAATGGTTTCAGTTCCAGTTCCAGTTCCACACATAAATGGAACCGACAATCTGGTTTTTCTGTTTTTAAAATTCCAGTTCTGATTCCGGTTCTGAAAATCAGACCGAGTTCTGCTCCATCAGATTAGAACACTTGCGGGTGTAATCACCAGTTAACTGCCAATTAACCTCTGGTTAACTCTTGACTTTTTTTTCCCCAAAGATTTTGGTTTTGGTTCCAGTTCACACATAAATAGAATTGGGAACCTTGTCCTGCGTCTGGTTCTTAAGCGTTTCTAGGTCCAGTTCTACAACCCAGTTTCAAAATAAGACCTGGTTCCAATTCGGGTTATACTAACTGAGTACCTGCCTGACCCTGGTTTAGGGTTTAGGGTATTGAAAATGCGGCTTTAATATTCACACTTTTTTTTGTGGGTAGGGTAAAGCCTATCATCTTGAGTGCTGCCTGACCATCTGCAATGTCAAAATGCAATAGACTACCTAGGACTTTGGCAGCTGCCACACTAATTATATTATTTTGTAGAAATGTTGAAGTCTCCAAAATTATAAAGAATTTTCTTTGAGTATCCAAGAGTATTCTATTTTGGACATTGAATTTTCAAAATTAATTAATCATTCAATATTCATGTATTGAAACTGCCCCTGTACACTGGGTAGTATTGACATTGAACAAATTTATTTCATTTATTAATGTTTTGAAGGTACTGAAATCTTGGATTACTGTGATCATGGTTGGTAATAGAAAAAATATTAACGTTGTTCTACTCGGGTCATAAATTAGGGTTGCCTGTCTATTGTACATGTTGAATTATATTACTAACACAACTGATTTTTTTTTCAAATTTTTCCCATAAAAATGGCAAGTTCTTGCTAGAATAACACGTTGTGCAGGAAAAAAACATGTTTTTCCATGTATATATCTTCCTATTAAGGAAGATAGTTGATGAAACCCCGGCAAATTCCCTGAAAGGAAACACCCAGCAAAGCAAAGGGAAAAAGAAGAAACAAAGAAAAAGGACCCAAGTCTGGGCCAAAAAAGCAAAACCCAAAGTAAGTCACTAAGGGATAAAGGAACAAATCATGTTCCAAAGCTTTCACTAGTCCCAAGAAGCATATCAGAAAAAAAAAAAGGACAAAAAACTTGAAAAAACAATAAGTTTAGAAAAGTTCTCACTTGCACCGTCACACCTCAAAATAAAGGTAGCTTGAGCTCTTTACAAAGCCATTGACACCTTTTACTTATAGAATGCATGCAAAATAGTTAGAGGAGGGCTATCAATGGCCTTTGCTGACCATGTCATGTTCGTACATCAATGAAAAAAATGTTAATTTATTGTTGCAAGCTATCAAAAACTTTATGGAAAGGGGGAAAAATATATATGTTGGGTGTTCATTATACAGTGCATGACACCTAAAGGCAACCTGTAAAAAAGTTTGGTAGCCAAATTTGGGCCAAAAATTTCAACATAAATTCGAGGAGTTTTTTGAATTTGGGTTAGGGGATGTAAGGTTAGGGTTATGGAGTGGTGCGGTCTTTGCTCCTTCTGGCGGGCCTGTGCATAGGCATGCACAAGCCCATACTACTTCGTTTTCACCCACATCCAATTCACAGACAGTAGTGGCCACCATGGGGAGACTTAACAAACGAAAGCAGCAGCTCAAGAGACTGGCTAAGGCCAGGCAGGCGCGTCGCGACAAGGATGAGTCTGGATGCGAGGAGGAAGAGGAGGTGACTGTGTTCGACGGTGAGACGATCGTTGATGTTGACGTTGACACGCTTGGCGAGGATGTTGTTTGGCAAGAGGAAGAACTTGAGTTTGTTGAGTTTGAGGACGTGGAAAAGCTTGGCGAGGACGAAACAAAGCAGGCGCAGGGATGGTTGGAAGAGTTGTGAGTCCAGCCGGAGAGCAAGCGACTTGCCCGTTATGTGGGGAACTCAGAACACTCAAAGCGCCGACGTCGCCAGAAGCAGAGGAAAGCAGTTGTTGGGACCAAGAAGTTGACCTCATTCTTTGCACCTGTTGCCAACGGTGACAGCAGCAATGAAGACAACATATCTAAGCAACGAACATAGCAAGGTTAGGGGTTATTTAGCCCTAACCCTTAAGCTCCCTATAAATCCTTGTGGCCAAATATGGGCCGCCCCAGCCAAATTTGGACGAAAGTCATCAATTTCGACCGGCAATATTTCTGCCAAAAAAAAAGATTTTGACAAATGGGTTGCGTAACTTTGTTCAGCATGTGAAGTAATGCATAAATACGCCAAGTTTTTGGGGTTACAAGTTGTGTGAGAAGAATATTTAAGCTCGACATTTGGGGTCGCCTTTAGGTGTCATGCACTGTAGTAAAGTTTTTCCTTTGCCTAAGTTGCCACCATTGTGGCCACCCCATGAGATGAAACAACGCATGAAATTGAATGTGTTTATGTGTAATGGCAATGACAACATTGGCCCAAGTGCAAATGTCATCGTCAATAACATGAAACCAACCCATTAACGAGAAGACTAAGAGGAGGGTGACCATAGGCTATGGGTTTATTCAAATACAACATGAAACTTCAATACA
>Ga0209208_10010140_pt1 | contig 12279 bp, 5 predicted proteins | sample S1TSphfallax_3_FD_187694 | JGI IMG/M metagenome (GOLD analysis project Ga0209208, IMG submission 187694) | Host-associated microbial communities from peat moss isolated from Minnesota, USA - S1T2_Fd - Sphagnum fallax MG (SPAdes) (version 2) | ecosystem: Host-associated > Plants > Peat moss >...
AGGTTGTGTAAAAAAATTTGTGGTGCAAGTGTAAATCACCATACACTAACTTCATGAGGGTATTGCATTACAAGCTGCCCACTAGTCTAATCCTCCTAAGTTATGGCAAAAAAACCAATATTCCTTTTAAGCCTTATTGTTATTCAAAATAGGTCTAATCCTTCTAACTCATTGCAAAAAAATTAATAGTCCTTTAAACCAAAGTGCAATAATCTAATCAATCCTTCGATCCAATAAGTTCCTTCATAAAATCCTCAATCATGAAATTTTGTGTAGAGTGAAGCCCCAAGGTGGAAACATCCCCCACTTGTGAGCTTTACCCATTATAGAGCATGAGACGAACATCATCATCAAACTAAACATATGTAGTTAACAAGGCATAAGACGATTCTTATGCCCATTCCTCAAAAGTAAGAGCAATCTTTCGCCTACTTGTAGATGTAATCTCCTTACCATTCTTAAGGAGTGAGCATAAGATCTTCATGGATACAAGGTGCTCTCCAAATAAACCCCATAGGAAATTCTTTGAGTGTTTGACCTATTGAAATTTACTTTTTGATGTTTTATTGTAAAGGCCATATCACCAACAAGCCCTTCACTTTGGAAGGGCAGGCTTGACACTAACCTTCACTGCAAAAAGCAATCATGGGGTTCAAATCTAAGGCCTGAATGAGCTGATGAAGGAAAAGAAAAAGGAGAAGAAAGCACTCATTTTGCTCAAGTAGGCTTTTTATTTTAATGTTATTGCTGCAGAGGACATTTTTGCATTACAACTCTGTCAGAACTATGTCATCATTTGTGTCATGTCATGCACAAAATGATATGTACCCCATTCATCCATGTGATGTTAAAAATGAGCCTTTGTTTAATTTGAGTTGGCTGAAAGGGGCCAGTGACCTTGCAAGTTTGGGACCATCAGACCTTTAAGAGTTCTCCACTGGACCCCCAAACTCTTAGTTTATTACCTTTAGAGTCCTAAATACTGAGTTTAGGACTCAGTATGGTTCAGAATCATTTTCTTTAAGTTGACAGCATGAACTTAAGGTCCAGTCCATAGGGGGGGTTACCTTGATGTGACCTTCTCTAAATTCATTAGTGTCATTAGAGGGTACCTTACTGCACACAATCTTTCCTCTCCTAAGGGGTGAGCATTTCAAAGACTGTAATGCCCACCTCTTGTGAGCATTACATTTTTCGGAATGCCCACCCTTTGGTGTTTTTCTCATGATACAGGACATTACACTCGGTAAAGCCATCAGCAGCACGCATTATCATATTTGGGTTGTGCATGCACTTGGCACCCTCTTGCAGGGGCCCTTATTGTGACCAAGCCCACTGCTTCAGGCTTTAACCTACACATTACAATTTGACATAATTTGAACTATCACCATTGAAGGCACCTTGTAGACCATAACAAGCCATTCCAATGGCTTGTGCTCAGTTCTAATCACAAATGGCTTCATATGCAACTATTGTCAAATGTGTAAAACCCTTCTCACTAACTAATAACATTATGAATAAACCTATCCTTGGGCGGTACCACTAGGAACCACCTCAAAGAATGATTTAAAAACCAAAAGTGTCTAAACTATTTTTCTTGGCTTATATATATATTCATGTTTATTCATTGCATGCATTAATATTTGGTTTGAAATTTATTTTGAAATATTAAAATTGTTTAAAATATGTATTCCTAATAGTGATGACCCCTTTAGGAGTCAATAGTCTTAACTTTAGGAATTCATAACTAAGATATACTTACTCAATTAATTGCCTAATAAAAAAATTGTTACTTAGAATTTTTTTATATGTGACTCAATTTAATAGTTTATAGAATTTGACAAGTGATAGGTTAACATGCTAGTTGACAAATAGTTAGTCAACAGACTAAACAAGTAGGTTGTAAGATGCAATTTATTTTTGAGTTTTTTGGATTAATATTAATGTGGATACAACTTATGACTAGTTAAATGGTCTCATTAGATTTTTGAATTATCATGTATAAATAGGACAAGAAGAAGAAAGAAGAACATGGGACTTAATTTCACCTTATGTTTTGCATTTTAAACTTGAAATGGAAAATGGAGCATTTTTATTTTCAGTTTTGTTCTTTGTAGTTTAGTAACTTGTGTACATTTGCTTTCATTTTGAATTTTGAATTGTACATAGGATTTAAATATTTTCTTTGGATGCACCTACTGCTGATTTTTTTAACATGTTATTGACAATAGAAAAAATTCAAAAAACTTGATGAGAAAATATAAAACACCTTGTTAACATTTGGTGACCACATAGAGAATCAAAATTTAGAGAATGATTGCTCTTAGTTATATTCATCAAGTAATCAATTTGAATTGAAAAGCACCAACACTTGCAAATTCTGGTTTGTATCATGTTTCTAATTGTTTTATGCAAATTGTAAAATAATGCTGATTTTTTTAATTTATTTTGAAAACATTAGGGAATAAGTTGAAGTTAAATTTGAAGGAAATCAAAAATCTAATTTGTAAAAGAAAATTTTATAAAAAATTTGAATGTTGGGAGGAATCAATTTGATTTCACGTTAAAAAATAATGCAATTGATTTTCTAGAACCTGTTGATTTCAAGATTTGTCAAAATTAGTCACTAAAAGTCTTAAAATATAATTACATCATGCTATACATCAACGTGTGTTAGAACCTGTACAAATGCAAGATGAACAACTAATGCAACCTATGGGAAATGAATTGGTCAATGCACTAAACATGGATGCAACATAATGGGTAAAAACCAATGAGCAACATCAAATTGCAATCGAACCAATTGTGTAGAAAGACCTAGCCTTACCGTCAACCATTCACTAAGTGACACCACAAACCTTGACCCAACAATGAACAATGAACATTCATAATGGTGTTAATAACAAACTTGTTCAACAATTTGATGAAATTGTTTCAACATGACAACAATGGCAATCTACAACCTTGGTTATTTCATACCTAGAACAAGTGTACCTACACTAACAATAATCAATAACCAAATCCAACATTGATTTGGTAATCGTTGATACAGAAATGGAACAAACTTAACTTACACCTTGTCACATCGACCAAAAACCTTCTAATCAATCAATTTCCATACCATGTTTGGAACATGTTTAGCTTCAAGCAACACCTATGGTTGTTCGACAAAGACCAACATATCAACATGTCACATAGCCAACCAAATCAATTCCTAGTCAAGGTGAAAGATTGCAAGTTCCACACTATACCATGGTTTTAGGAGGAAATTTGAACAATGAAACTATAACCTATTCATATTGCCAACATGTGGGACATCTATTCAACCATTGCCCCTTTGTTAACGATAAATTAAGATAATTATTGAAAGATGAGGTGATGACTGTTCATCAACATGTCATTCCAACCATTACAATTATATTACCAAATGTACCTATGTAAGGAATTCAAGCCACATGAATCCTAACATTGGTCATATGATAGTACCTTTTAGTTGTCAACCAACCTAACAACCACATGTCACACCATTTGTACCAAGTAGAATTATTATCTTACCTACAGATCTACATACCCAATGTGGTATAATGTACTTTTAGATCTTAGTTTGATGTATCCAACATATCCTACTAGAACAAAAGGATTTGATCCTTTGATCTTTACATTAGAAGAAATCTAGTAATATGTAACTATTCAATTACATGCGACTACATGCAATTATTTATCATTTGCAACTATGTCTTATCATTTTAACAACTAATCACCATCTTTTACTCTATGACTATTCTTGCGATTATGGTGCAACTATTAAATTACACATCCTTCCATATTAATTAGTTTTTTCAATTTTTCATTCAAGAAATAACCATCAATTGGCATTAATAAAATAACCACTAATAAGCATTGATAGAATAACCACCAATAGCCATTAGTAAAATAATTGTTAATAACCTTCAATAAAATAACCACCAATTGTCATTAATAAAATAACAACTAATAGACACCAATAGAATAACCATTGATAATCATCGATAAGATAACCACCAATGGCTTACAATAGAATAACCAACAATAACCACTAATAGGAATGGCCACCAATAACCTTCAATAAAATAGCCACCAATAGCCATTAATAAAATAACCACCAATGGTAATTTAACTTAAAATAATCACCAATATCCACCAATAAAATATCCACCAATAGCCATAAATAGCCTATGGTAATTTAACCTAAAATAACAAATAACCATTAATAAAATGACCACTAATAGTTACCAATAAAATAACCATTAATAACCACCAATAGAACAGGTACCAATAGCCATCAATAACCATCAATAGAATAACTAGTAATAGGATAATTAACAATAACCACTAATAGAATAACCATTGATAGCCACTAATAAAGTAGCCATTAATAAAATAATCGATAATAACCACTAATAAAATAACCACAAATAGCCCATGGAAATATAGCTTAGAATATTTAATAATAATATAAGGTGAAATAAACTTCAATAACTTAAAGTGAAATAGCTTACTATAGCCTTAATTGACATAAAATAATAATAAAAAACTTATAATATTTGAAAATATCCTAAGGTGAAATAGATAAAAAAACAAAAAAACTGAAAATAACCATAAATAATTATAAATAATGTAAGATGAAATAATTTTAAAACAATGAAAAGTAGTTTTAGAATAGTTGAAAATAGCTTAACATAAGTAATATTATTATATTAGCAAAAAAATTATCATTTATTAAAAAAATTCTTTTTCAAAAGTGTGGTCATTGAAATGTTATTGAATAGTGATATTCTAAAAAAAATTGTTCAAATGGTTTTACACTTTTCAAAAGGAAATAAATGTAATTATGTACATTATTGAAAAACTTTTAAATTAAACTTTTATTATTTTCTTTGGGAAAATTTTCAATAAAATATGAATTTTCAATGTTTATGTTTTTGTAATGCTTAAAATGAAATATTTGATAAATAAAATCCAATGGATTATCAGAAGCTAGATATCGAAAAATTTGAACAAGTGAAATATTTTAGTTAACTAGCTTGTGGTGTCCATGTGTAGTCTCATTGTCCTCGAATCCATAGGACTAATATGTTAATTTTCCATTTTCATTGTTTTGTAGATTTTATTCATAATCTTAAACGTCACAAGAAAGTGGTAGATTTGTGGTACACAAATGAATCAAAAGCAATTGTTGGCATTTGGTCATTTACAAGGTACACAACTTAAAAAAATTGTGATGAATTTCAATATGTTCTTATACCATGCACCAACGTAATGTATGTGTTGCAATGTATTGTTGAAGCACTTGAAAATGAACTTAAATCAAGTGTTCATTGGTCAAACCACCTCTTCTTTGCCCTAAACAACCAAACTAGAAAATGTAACCATTATTACATTTGTTAATGCAATGTTACTACTTTATTTTGTAAGTTAAAATATTGGATATAGATGTTGTTATTGTTGTTATTATATTTTTTTCACCTATTTATAGATTCTATTCATAATGTTCCACCTCAAGAAGAAATGGCAAATTTGTGGCACACAAATGAATCAAAAGCAAATGTTGGCATTCAATCATTTATAAGGTATGCAATTTAAAACAATTGGGATGAATTTCAATATGTTATTATACCATGCACAAACATATTATATATGTTGCACAATGTGTTGTTCAAACATTTGAAAATGAACTTAAATCGAATGTTCATTAATCAAACCACCTCTTCATTGCCCTAAACAACCAAGTCAACAAAGGTAGTTGATAATCCACTTGTTGATGTACTAGTTGTTATTAATTTACTTTGTAAGTTAAAATATCAAATATTGATGTTGTTATTCCTAGCATTGGGTTGTTTTGACCTATTTGTAAATTTTATTCATAATGTTGCACCTCAAGAAGAAGTGGTAGATCTGTGGCACATCAAGGAATCAAAAGCAAATGTTGGCATTTGGTCATTTATAAGGTATGCAACTTTAAAAGATTGGGATGAATTTTAGTATGTGCTTATTCCATGCACCAACATAATGTATGTGTTGCAATGTGTTGTTTCAAAAGCATTTCAAAATGAACTTAAATCAAGTGTTCATTAATCAAACCACCTATTTTTTGCCCTAATCAACAACCAAATTAAGAAATGCAACCATTGTTATGCTTGCTAATGTAATGTTTTTTTTTTATTTAAAAAAAAAACAAAATATTGGATATTGATGTTGCAATTATTTTTTAGAAAAATATGTTATTTGATCGTATATAAAATATTGCACCTCAAGAGGAAATGACACATTTGTGGCACACATAAAGGAATAAAAAACAAATATTGCCAAGGCCATTTACAAGGTATGAAACTTCAAAAAATTAGGATTTTAACTTCAATGCATCTTCACCCTACTAGTGGAAGTGATCCTAGTCATTAACCATTCCATTCAAATTTTGAATGGAATGCACCTATCCCACTTTAGTTGTTCGGTAGTGGTTTTTGATGTTTATAGTGATTGCGGTCTTATGGCAAGAGACATGTCATTGCACAACCACCATGCATGCCCAAACCACTAGCTACAATGAACCATTCTTTAGAGTTTAAATGAATGGAATGGTTAATTTTGCATTTCCATTCCCCCCTTTATTGATATTTTTGTTTGATGTTTGACATATTACTACTTTCACATTTTGAAAGTGCATATGATGTTTGATTTGCATCATGAACATAAACATTTTTTATTTTTCAAAAAATTGTTTTTTGATTTTGACCTTTGAAATGTTGAAGTGTTCTTGTCATGGCATCATAAATATGATTGTTTAAGGCACACCATTTCACTTCCCCTACTCAATCCAAAATGTCTAAGGAAGCTATCTCATTGTGTGAGTTGGGATGTTCTCATTTTGATCCTTGCATTAACACTTCATTTTTATTTGCATTGTTTTTCATCATATTTTTCTATCCAACTTCCTCATCTTTGTTGTTGAATTTTCTTGTTTTCAACCACTCTTCAATTGCAAATTGGTTGTAGTTTGTTACAAATCAAATTTACATTTAGGTGTAATTTTTTTAATTTTTTGTTTAGATTATACTACATTGTGTATTTAAATTGTCATCCTTTTTTTATGAGAACGATGTCAACATCTTTTCCATTGTTTCCAATCATGTTGGTACCCCATGATGAACAATTTGATTATTCTTCCAAGGGTCAAAGTCTTAAATTTCTTACCATGATAAATGATTATTCAAGGCTTCTTATTTTGGTAAACCGATGGTTACCAAGAATTTCAAAATTCAAAATTTTAGAATATTTTCTTTTAACATCATCCCCCTCTTTAGTTGGAATTGCATCCTTGGAATTTCTACTAAGTGGGATGAATTATTACTCCCTAAATAAGGAATTCTATATTACACATTCCTACTTTTGTAAATGATGTAGATGTAGTTAAATATAATGACTTTGATAGTAACTATTCAATCAATGAGAACAATATTGGCAATTAATTACATTGGAGCCTAAGGTGGAATAATCTATAATAACCTAGAATAACCAAGGGTGTCCAAAATAGTTAATAATAGGTCAGGAATAGCCTAAAATCCTAACCTATGAATAATTTAGGATAGCCTACACTAGCCTAGGAATAACCTAAAATAACCTACATTAATCTAGGTATAATGTAAAGTAACCTACACATATTTACAAATAGCCTAAGACCAATGTAGGAATTTAACCTATGGTAACTTACACATAAGTTAGGGAAAGAATGCACATAATAACATGTGGTAACAAATCATTTAACTTATTTAAATAATGGTCCAATGGTTAAGAACTTGCTCTTTAAGCATGGAGGCAAGGGGTTCAAACCTTCACACTTGCACCCTAAGTTGGTGGGTTAAGTTAGGCTACTTGAAGTTACGTTATTAGGTGCTTACCTAGGCTTTTAGGTGCCTAAATTAGCCTATGCATTAAGAACTTAAGTTAATTTAAGAATTTAATTAACAAACCAAGACTAGGTTTTGAGGTGTTTAACCTAGCATAGGCTAAGTTCCTAGGTGCTTGACCTAGTTTAAATGGTTAGCCCTAAACACCTAGTTTATGTTCTTAGCCACTTAACCTAGGCTAAGTTCTTAATGTACCCTAACTATGAACCAAGAAGCTAGTCTAATGAATTACCTATTGATGAATTTGATTAGCTATTAAAGAATTCACTTGTTTGTAGTAATTGGTCCCCATTCATTAAGGGGTTGATCATTTTCATTCAAACTCTAGTGAAATAAATAATGAAATGGTACATATTAGTGTAATGTGGTTGGTCCATGATAATATTTCTTATGCAATGTTAACACATGTCAAGTTAATATACATCTTTACAAAGTTGAAAGGTTGATTACAATGTAGTTGAAATTAAGTTGAAAGAAAGATACATGACAATTGGGAAAAGTTGAAACTTTATTGGAATGAATACAATAGCTCAACCATATAAATCCATGTGTAATTGTTAAATGTAGAGATGGGTACATCTATTTTTGCACCTATATGGTTCAAAAGTCAATTACAAAATGACATTCACAATTAGGGTACCACTTTTTTACCACAAGACTTAAGGACTTTGTTGTTGCTATCTTCCAAAAATAGAATCTAAATGGAATAAATTTAAGTGAAAGATATTGGATAATTCAAATTATGATAATTTTCATGGTGGTGGTGATTTTTCACATGCGTATGTAATAATGCATAAATATTTTGGTAAAAAACCATAAATGTAGAAAATGAGTACATAAGCTTTTATATACAACTTAACATGTTTTCTTGCATGAAAATTTCTTGCACATTTTGCCAACACTTGGGGCCACAATTCTAAGCTCAGTGAATACAAACAATCAACTAAATGGAAAAATAATCATTTTCTTTGTTGCCCTTTAAAATTGATTTTGTGCCCTCAAAATTCTTATATTGTATATTATTTAATCAAATGCATTATATGAACATTGCCAAACACATATGTATGCATTACTTATCCATGAAAGAAAATTGAAGTCAATTGCATTGTTTAATACATTCACTTTGATTCCTTTAAGATGAAATTTACAATTAAAACAAGGATTCAAATTACTTAAAATGATTCAAAAGGACATTTATATTATATCCAATTTATTCTTAGATTTTTTTTATAGATTAACATGACATCATTCTAGTTATAGTCATATACTAATCCTCTAGATTGATTTACATTGTCATTTATGATGGTAAGGTGCAATAAGGGCGATGTTCAATACTGAGTGGTGAGATTAATGATTATTGTATCCTAGATATGACATTATTAGTGACTTTGGAGGTCACTCTAATAGAACTATTCCGTGCACCAACGTAGTGTAATATGTGTTGCAAGGTGAACGTAATTTTTATTGTTTTGACGCAAGTGACACACAAGTGATCCTAGGTGCACATATGGAGAATCACCCCATACAAATGTGGGATGTAGATCTTCATTACCTCTGGACTCCAAATACCAATTTAAAAAGGTGATCTATGTGTGTCGTTCATGGAAAGGTACGCGATCTCATAGCTTCGAAGTGAATGCCATTAACATGTTTCATGGAATTAAATGAATTTAATTGAATATGTGGAATATTTCAAGACTAATCATTTACACATTTTTTACATTAACTTTCATCTATTCATTAATGTTTTAAAAAATATTTTTCATGTATTATAATTGAAATTTTTATATTGTGAGAAAGATATATCATTATAAACTTCATCAACACAATACATTTCAAAATATTGTTGCATGTTAAATTTTGTCTATAATCTTAACATTTACATGAAAAATATTTCATAACTCATTAGTTTTTTTTTTTGTGAATTTTTTTAATACTTTGTTTCTCATATGAAATAACTATTTATTGAAAATTTTAAATATGACTATATCAAATTCGTGCAACCGATTTAAATTTTTTTTTTGTTTATCATTAATGAAACATATGATAATATTTTTGAAATATGGAAAAATTTCAAAAATATGTGGTAACCATTCAATAAATATGTGATACCAATTCACTATGTATATGGTAACACTTCATGGTTATTGAATTGTTACAACATTTCAAAAATTTATAATCACACCAATGATGAAAATTTTGAAACACAAATTTGGATAATGTTTGATATCCAAAATCAAATGCCCCACATAACTCAAATAAGTGACCTCCCAAGATGTTATTGCATAGATACATGTAGAGACTCATTCCAAAAAGGAGATTAAAAAACCTCTAATGGTACCACGGAAAAGTTTTCAAATCACCCTTCCTATGAAGAACATACTAGGATAAATGTTGGTTTTCAATAGGCTAAATAGGTAAGAAAATTGGATGTAATGGTGCCCACCCAAGTTCAAAATTGGACTAAATGATGTGTTAAAATTTGAATGAGGTAGGTGATCACATGAAGGGATTTACCTAACATTAAATTATTATTAAAAATTTGTATTTATTTGAAAAAGAGAGAATTTGCACTTCGTTTCCATATTTTTTTCCATACAAATTTTGTATTCCTCTCCCCCTTTTTTATTTGTATTTTTATGTCATATGAATGTGAATTCAAATGTGAAGTTCATTGACATAAAATGTCAATTGACTAATCTCTCTAATGTGTCACATCCAATAATTGGTTAATATCACAACAAACAAAGCCCATGAAAAAATCCCATGTTGGCAACTTTTGTATAATAAACAAGGTTCTACAACATAAGAAGACTAGTTAGAGCTTACTTTGAAATTATTATAAAATATTATATGTTTGTAATTATTTATAATAAGTTACAAATCATCTAAAGTAGGAGTTGGATTTTATAATAAAATTGAAACCTTAATTAATATTGTGCATAGTTGAGTTGCTTGTCTCCCACTTCTAATGACAAAAGGAACATATGAACTGGTTGTTGCTAACATGGATGTTGAATTTAACATTTGTGCACTTGTTTGAACATTCTTGTGGTGGAGCCAATGTAAATGGGTTTGTACATCTCTTGCCCCATTTTGCCTTCATTTTATTCATTCTCCACATAATTGTCCAAAGTTTTTTTGTCCTTTTGTGCCAACAAAAAGTCTTATGTCTTTGGATCTCTTGTCAAAACAATTAAGCATTTGACATTTCAAATTGACAAAATCATATTCATGCCCACTATAACCACCATATGAATAACAAAGACTTCCAATCATGTTTATAATACTTTGGTAAGATTGTTATGCCTTCATTCAATTGGACAAGCCTTACATAATCAACATGTCCACCTTTATCAAGTTGTTTTATAATTTTTTGCACATGTCCTAAGTACCAAATCAATTTCTTACCTCCTTCCATGATAATACCAACATCATCAAACAAACCCACATTTTCAACTTCATGGTTTTCTCATGTAACAAAACCTTTTCATAAGTAGATCGTCCAAAATTGTTGTAACTTGATAAGTTTGTCGAGGAACAGTTTCAAATTAACATATATGCAAAATGTGGGAGCCTTGAAGATGTTGTTAGCATGTTCAACATGATGCATTCACATGATATATATTGTCTTCTTGAATGTTTTCATATCAAGTCAAGTGAGATGTGGTTAACAACAAAAGGCATTGGAATTATTCCAATAAATGCAATGTGAAGGTGAGTAGCCAAACTATTTGACATTTGTTGAAGTATTGAATGCATGTGCCAATGTAGGTGCAAATGAAAGGCCATGTGTGCCTACTAAGAGCACATCATTAAATGCCATTTTGAGTAAAATAAATATGTGGGAAGTAGCCATGGGGATAGGGGGCAAGTATGATTGGGTGGTACCACTTGGAACATCACACTTGAAATTTTAGGGAGGAGATCAATTTCAAGAACAATTTGTAATTTTGTGATGTATTATTTCATTAATTTATTTACATATTTATATTAAGAAAATGCATTTAAGGGTATTCTACTAACCCATGTATAATCAAATTTGGACATGTTTTCCTGTTGAATTTTTTATTGATATAAAAATCAATTGAATAAAAATAAATGAACTTTATCCAATCCATGACCATCACATTACAACACTATTATTATTGTTATGCCACCTTTTAGTATTCTACAACATTCATTCCTACCATTAATGGACTCCTAAATTATTTGAAATTTGTAATGTTTTCATTTCATATGAGGTTGAACTAATGGATCCTTATTTGTGCCTAACTAAAAATAATTAATCAATCTATATACTTGAGTTCAAATAATTCCTTAGTCAAAAGATTTT
>Ga0209208_10010141_pt1 | contig 12278 bp, 20 predicted proteins | sample S1TSphfallax_3_FD_187694 | JGI IMG/M metagenome (GOLD analysis project Ga0209208, IMG submission 187694) | Host-associated microbial communities from peat moss isolated from Minnesota, USA - S1T2_Fd - Sphagnum fallax MG (SPAdes) (version 2) | ecosystem: Host-associated > Plants > Peat moss >...
TCGGCGGCGCTGCTGAAGAGTTCCGGATGTTCCGGCACTCGCGTCAAAATGTAGAGCTTGCCGATGCCGTGCATCATTCCGGCGAGCATGGCCTCATCGCAATTGACGCCGGCCGCACCGCGCGCGAGCACGAACGCGTAGGCGGCGACGATCATGCTCCTCTGCCAGAGTTCCTCGAGATCGTGCTTGACCGCGACGAGTTCGTCGCTGCGCCGGATTTGTGCCATTGCAAACGACATGGACGCGCTGCGCACCATGTTGTAGCCCATGCGGTTGATGGCTGAGCGCAAGTCGCCGATCGGTTTGCCCGAGGTGTTCAAGGACGCTGAATTTGCGATGCGCATGAGCCGCGCCGCGAGCGCGGGCTCCGAGCCGATCACGCGCGCGACCTTTTCCAGGTTGGCGTTGGGGTCCGACAAGACACGCCGGACGCGGATGACAACCTCGGGAAACGAGGGCAGATCGATCTTGCCGGTCGCGAGTTCCGCCGCGAGTGCGCTTACGAACGCAAATGTCGCGTGGCTGTAAGATTGCGCGTTTGGTGTGGTCATTTAGCCCTGGTTGATGGTCGCTTCCCGTCCACCCTCCAACATCGACCGCGCCGGCGATTACTTGAGCCGCGTACGGCTGTTAAAACGCTGGCGAATTTGACCGTCTTGCGAGCGCTCGACGAACTCCCCGCCGGTATAGGCGGAGAGGACTCGGCGCCAAAACTGGACCGAGCCGCGATTACGTTCATATTCAAGGACTTCCCAAGCACCGGCAAAGCGGTCGAAGATCAGCATCGCGGCCTGCCGACCGATGCCCACACAGCGATGCGCTTGGCGCACGAAAAACTCGGAGAGACAGTAATCGACAGGCGCTTCGCCGCGCCGCGGAACGCGTGGCCGCGTGACCAGCGCAAAGCCGACGGCCTGGGCGCCCTGTGCAATCAATAGCGGATGAGAATGATCGTTCGCGAACCAGTTCGCGAGCAGCTCTTCCTGCTGAATTTTTGCGACATCGAGGCCGAGAAAGATTCCCGTGTTCAAGTCCGCGAGCGCATCCAGATACTCGCCATAGACTTTTTCAATCCATTGCCGCTCCTTGGGGGAGCGTTTGCAGTCGCGAATGCTGACCAGCACGACGAGACCACCTTCCGTGTGGGGAGCTCAAAAAAGACTTAGCCCGGACGAACACACCTACTGGCGGTCCGCCCGGGCTAGGACGATCGACTACTGCAGCCTATTACGGCTTCATGGCAGACGACACCGCCGAGGCGGCATCGCTGGCAGCACTGGCAGCAGTCGCAGCAGCGTCAGCTGCGGTCGACGCAGCGGCAGCGGCGGTGGCAGCCGCATCGGCGGCAGCGGAGGCGGCCGGCGCCATGTCAGCAGCCGGAGCAGGAGGAGCTTCGGTCTTGCTGCCGCAGGCACTCAGCACGAATGCAGCGACGAAAGCGCTTAGAGCAAGTTTAGTCTTCATCTATCGATACCCCAAAATTTTGAATGATAAAACGCTGTAGGCGTACTGGTTGTCTTGGGCCCGCGCCAAGAGGTCACGATTGATTTTAGAGGGTTTCCTCTAAATTTCATATCTCTTTCGCGTGGGAGTTCCTTGGAGGGCATAATTTCCCCGGTCTCATGACTAAATTGTAAGACTTATCAGAGGAAGGGTTCGTGGTCGACGCAACACTCGATGCATTGTACGAGCAGCATCTGCAGACGCTGATGTCTCGGGCCCAGCAAGCGCTTGAGGCCACGGGCTTCGATGCTTTGGTCGTCCATTCGGGTATACCCCCCACCCTATTCCTGGACGATCAAGACTATCCGTATAAGGTCAATCCTCAGTTCAAGGCCTGGGTACCGGTCGTGGACAATCCCCACTGCTTCCTGGTTTTTGCGCCTGGGCGTGCGCCCAAACTGCTGTTTTTTCAGGCCAATGACTATTGGCATCAACCGGCGGCGCTGCCGCGGTTGGCCTGGACCCGGGCCGTCGAGTTGCTGCCGATCGCGGCGCCGGCAGACGCGCCGGTCCATTGGCAGAAACTCGGCCGGGTTGCCTTCATCGGCTCGGCCCCGGTCTTTGGCGAGGTCGATCCCCTTGCCGTCAATCCCGCCGAGCTTCTGACGCGCTTACATTACGAGCGCGCGGTCAAGACTGCGTACGAACTGGAATGCATGCGGCAGGCGAACCGCATCGGGGCGCGCGGACACCAGGCCGCGCTCGCCGCGTTTCGCGACGGCGCTTCGGAATACACCGCGCACATGCGCTACCTCGAGGCCTGTCAGCAACGCGAAGAGGAGATGCCGTATAACAATATCGTCGCCTACAACGAGCATGCGGCGGTCCTGCACTATCAGCATCTCGATCGCACGACGGCGCGGCCGCTGCGTTCCTTCCTGATCGACGCCGGCGCACAATTTCGTGGCTATGCGGCCGACATCACTCGTACTTATGCGGCCTCGGCCGGCGCATTCGCCGACCTCATCGCCGCGACCGACGAGGCCCAGTTACTGCTGTGCGATGAAATCGTCGCGGGCCGCGATTATCGCGCCGTCCATCTGACCGCGCACCGTGTGCTCGGCGACGTCATGCATCGCCTAGGGCTGATCTCCGTCGGCGGCGAGGCAGCCGTGGAGCTTGGTCTCACGCGCGTGTTCTTTCCGCATGGCATCGGGCATTTGTTGGGCCTGCAGGTCCATGACGTCGGCGGCGTGCTCGCCGACTCCAAGGGGGAGGAGCGTCAGCGACCGGAAGGACATCCCCATCTGCGGTTGACCCGCATGCTCGAACCGGGCGTGGTCGTCACGGTCGAGCCGGGCTTATACTTCATCGATTCGCTATTGGCGGCAGCCCATGCCGATAGCCGCCGTAACTATATCGATTGGAACCAGGTTGAGGCTCTGCGGCCATTCGGGGGGATTCGGATCGAGGACAACGTCGTGACGACCCAGGGCGCGCCGGAAAACCTGACCCGAGATGCGTTTGAGAGTTTGGCCGCTTGAAAAGCGGCCAAACCAGACAACTCAGCGCCACTTGAAAGCGGCCAAACCAATCAACCCAGCGCCGCTTGAAAAGCGGCCAAACCAGCCTTAAGCGGCCGCCTTGGCCTTGCGCCGCTTCGGCGCGACTGCAGCCTCGTCCGTCTCAGCGGCGGGCTTCTTCTTGGAAGCCTTGGGTGCCTTCGCATCCTTGGCGTCCTTGTCTTTGGCCACCGGCACCGCCGCGCTCTCGACGAGCTGCATGAGCGCCATGTCGGCGGAATCACCGGGACGCGGCTCCATCTTCAGGATGCGCGTGTAACCGCCGGCACGTGACTTGAAGCGGGGTCCCAGCTCTGCGAAGAGCTTTTCCACGACCAAGTCGTCACGCAGGCGCGAGAACGCGATGCGGCGCTTCGCGAGCGAGTCCACCTTCGCCAGCGTGATCAAAGGCTCGACGACCCGGCGCAACTCCTTGGCCTTCGGGACCGTGGTACGAATCGTCTCGTGACGCAACAAAGACGCCGCCATGTTCTGCAACATGGCGTGCCGGTGCGAAGAATTCCGGGATAACTGACGACCGCTATTTCTGTGACGCATAGTTCTAGTGCCTTACATTCGCAAATCAGATGCCGTCGCGCTCGTCGTCGCGCTTCAAGCCCGGGGGCGGCCAGTTATCGATGCGCATACCCAAGGTCAGACCGTGGCTCTCGAGCACTTCCTTGATTTCGGTCAAGGACTTCTTGCCAAGATTCGGCGTGCGCAGCAGCTCAACTTCGGTGCGCTGCACGAGATCGCCGATGTAATGAATGTTCTCGGCCTTGAGGCAGTTGGCGCTGCGGACCGTGAGCTCCAATTCGTCGACCGGGCGCAACAGAATCGGATCGAACTGCGTTTCGGTCGCCTTGGCGGTCGACTCATCCTGGCCCTGAAGATCGACGAACACGGACAGCTGGTCCTTGAGGATGCCGCCCGCGCGACGAATCGCCTCTTCGGGATCGATCGTGCCGTTCGTTTCGATGTCCAAGATCAGCTTGTCGAGGTCGGTGCGCTGCTCGACGCGGGCGCTCTCGACGTTGTAGGTCACCTTGCGCACGGGGCTGAACGAGGCATCGAGCTGCAGGCGGCCGATCGCACGCGACTGCTCTTCGAAGGCCAGGCGTTGCGCCGCGGGGCGGTAACCACGACCGCGCTCCACCTTGAGCGACATCGACAGTTCGCCGGCCTTGGTCAAATTGGCAATGACCAGATCCGGATTCAGGATCTCGATGTCGTGATCTCCGGAGATGTCGCCGGCCGTGACGGGGCCCGGACCCTTCTTGTGAAGGCGGATTTCGGCGAAGTCGCGGCTGTGCATGCGGATTGCGACAGCCTTGAGATTCAGGAGGATGTCCACGACGTCTTCTTGGACGCCGTCGATCGCGGTGTACTCATGCAGTACACCCTCGATTTCGATCTCCGTGATCGCCGCCCCCGGCAGGGAGGAAAGCAGGACCCGGCGCAGCGCATTGCCGAGCGTATGGCCAAAGCCGCGCTCGAACGGTTCGATCACAATACGCGCATGTCGCGGCGAAACCGGCTGTACTTTGACAACCCGGGGCTTCAAAAACTCGTTGATCGATCCTTGCATGGATATCACCTACGTTTGACTATCGCGATATTCGCGGACAACCGGTGGCTCGAAAGCCATCCAGGCCGTTACTTGGAGTACAACTCGACGACCAGACTCTCATTGATGTCTGGGAGAATTTCCTGGCGATCCGGCACGGACTTGAGGACACCCGACATCTTCTTGTCGTCCACCTCGACCCAATCCGGAAAGCCCACTTGAGCGGCGATGGTCAGAGCCGCTTGCACGCGCGTTTGCTTCTTGGCCTTCTCGCGCAAATTGATGACATCGCCGGCCTTGCATTGGTAGGACGCGATATTCACGAGCTTGTCGTTGACCGATATGGCCTTGTGGCTCACCAACTGACGGGCTTCGGCGCGCGTCGCGGCGAAACCCATGCGATAGACCACGTTGTCCAGGCGGCATTCCAAATACTGCAGCAAAGTCTCGCCGGTCGCGCCCGGGCGGCTCGCGGCCTTCTGGTAGTAGTTGCGGAACTGGCGCTCGAGCACGCCGTACATGCGGCGCAGCTTCTGCTTCTCGCGCAGCTGCAAGCCGTACTCGGACAGACGCTGCTTGCGCTCGCTCTTGACGCCTCCGGGAGGCACTTCGAGCTTGCACTTGGATTCGAGCGGTTTGACGCCGCTCTTGAGGAATAGATCAGTGCCCTCGCGACGCGATAACTTGCACTTCGGACCGGTATATTTTGCCATTGCGAACTCTTGGGTTTCAGACGCGGGGATTTAAACGCGGCGCTTCTTGGGAGGACGGCAACCGTTGTGCGGGATCGGGGTGACGTCCTCAATGTTCGTGATCTTGAGACCACAACCGTTCAAGGCACGTACCGCCGATTCGCGACCGGGGCCGGGGCCCATCACGCGTACTTCGACGTTCTTCACACCATGTTCCTGCGCGGCATTGCCGGCGCGTTCGGCGGCCACCTGCGCCGCAAACGGCGTGGACTTGCGCGAACCGCGGAAACCGCAGCCGCCGGACGTGGCCCAGGACAAGGTGTTGCCCTGACGATCCGTGATCGTGATGATCGTGTTGTTGAACGAGGCGTGGACGTGCGCGATCGCGTCGAGCACGTTCTTGCGCACCTTCTTGCGCGCAGGCTTCGCTCCGCCACCGCTCGTTCCTTGACCCGCATTCTGCTTTTGATCGGCCATAATTTGTCTCAGCTACCTATTACGATTTGCCCGGCGGCGCATTCATCTTCACGGCTTGCTTGCGCGGTCCCTTGCGGGTTCGGGCATTGGTGCGCGTCCGCTGGCCGCGCATCGGCAGGCCCTTGCGATGCCGGATGCCCCGATAGCAGCCGAGATCCATGAGTCGCTTGATGTTCATCGACACTTCGCGGCGTAGATCGCCTTCGACGGCGAACTTGGCCACCTGGGAGCGCAGCGACGCGACTTCAGCGTCGGTCAAATCCTTGACCTTGACGTTGTACTTCACGCCCGCGGCATCGCAGATCAGCGCCGCGCGGCTGTTGCCGATGCCGAAAATGTGAGTCAGGCCGATGACAACATGCTTGTTCATCGGAATATTGATGCCGGCGATACGCGCCATCTATTTCTCCCCTAACCGTGGGCTTAAAATCAACCCCAAAAACGAACACGAGCGCACGTGAAAAGGGCGCGAGATCTTACAGAAACTCGCTCCATTTATCAAGATGCTCGCCAAAGCTCTGGACATCGGATCAGCCCTGCCGCTGCTTGTGACGGGGATCCGTGCAAATGATGTAGACGACACCGCGGCGCCGCACGACTTTGCAGTTCTTGCAGATCTTCTTGACCGAAGGACGTACTTTCATTTCTTGCTCCCGATGCCGCGAAGGCTGGCCTTTTTCATCAGGCCCTCGTACTGGTGCGACATCATGTGTGAATAGGCCTGTGCCACGAAATCCATGACACCGACCACGATGATCAACAAAGAGGTGCCGCCGAATTGAAACGGAATGGCGGGATTCGCCATGCGGATGATTTCGGGCAGCAGACAGACGACCATGATGTAGAGGCCGCCCCACAACGTGAGACGCGTCAACACCTTGTCCAAATATTCGCCGGTTTGTTGGCCGGGCCGAATTCCGGGAATGAACGCCCCTGCTTTCTTGAGGTTTTCGGCCGTGTCACGCGCGTCGTAGACGAGCGCGACATAGAAGAATGAAAACCCGATGATCAGAAGGGCGAACAAAATCACGTGCAGGGGCTGGCCGTAGTTGAGCACGGCGGCGACCTTCTGCAGGCCGCGCTGAAGGGCGTTCGGATTCGGGCTGTTGCCGAAGAACTGGGCAATGGTCGCCGGAAAAACGAGCAGACTCGAGGCAAAAATCGGCGGGATCACGCCGGCCATGTTCAGCTTGAAGGGCAGATGCGTGCTCTGGCCCTGCATCATGCGGCGGCCCACCTGACGCTTGGCATAATTGACCTGGATCTTGCGCTGCGCCTTTTCCACGAACACGCAGAACAAAGTCACGAGCACGACGCAGACGCCGATCAGCAATACGATCAGCGGATTCATTTCGCCGGAACGCACCATTTCCAGCGTATTGCCGATCGCGCGCGGCAGTCCCGCGACGATGCCGGCGACGATGATCATCGTGATGCCGTTGCCGATGCCGCGCTCGGTGATCTGTTCGCCGAGCCACATCACGAACATGGTCCCGGTCGTGATCGATACCGTCGCGACGAACAAGAACTGGAACCCGGGATTCGGCACCAGATTGCCGCCGGAGTTTTGAATCGCGAGCGCCGCACCGAAACCCTGGAAACCCGCCAACAGCACCGTGCCGTAACGCGTGTACTGCATCAATTTGCGCCGGCCCGACTCGCCGTCTTTGCGAATCTGCGCCCAAGGCGGATACACCATGGAAGCCATTTGGATGATGATCGAGGCCGTGATGTACGGCATCACGTTCAGCGCGAAGATGCTGAACCGCTGCAGAGCACCGCCCGAGAACATGTTGAAGATACCGAGCAGAGTGCCCTGTTGCCCCGCAAAAAACGTGGCGAACTTGGCGGCATCGATGCCCGGCACCGGCACGAACGTCCCGACGCGGTACACGATCAGCGCACCCAGCAGAAACAGCAGCCGCTTGCGCATTTCTGCGAAGCGCGGCATATCTCCGAGTGCGGCTGCGGCATTGGTGCTGGATGTCGACACGATGGTTCCGGAATCTCGCGTGAGCTTGAGGGCTTAGACTTCGAAACGGCCCCCGGCCGTTTCGACGGCGCTCTTCGCGCCCTTGGTTGCGGTAATGAACTTGTCCTTGATCGTGTAGGCCTTGGCGACCTTGCCGGACAAGATGATTTTGACGCGCTTCGTGCTCTCGGGCACGAGATTGGCCTTGATCAGGCCGGCGATCGTCACATCGGGACCGGCGACCCGCGCCAGATCGCCGAGCGTCAATTCGGCGCGCGACGCCTTCATGGCCGACTTGAAGCCGATCTTCGGCAAACGGCGCTGCAAGGGCATCTGGCCGCCTTCGAAGCCGACCTTGTGATAGCCGCCCTTACGTGCACGCTGGCCTTTGACACCGCGACCGCAGGTCTTACCCTGTCCGGCGGAGGCCCCGCGGCCCACGCGCAAATGCTTGCGCTTGGCGCCGGCGGCAGGTTTGATCGTATTCAATTGCATTAGTGCTTCTCCGTACCCACTGCAGGCTCGACTTTGAGCATGTGGCTGGCGGCATTGACCATGCCCAGGTTCGACGGCGTGGCCGCTACGACGACGCTGTGACCGATCCGCCGCAGACCTAAGCCCCGAGCCGAGTTGGCGATGTTCGCCAGCTGCCCATAAAGACTCTTGACCAGGGTCACCTTGATGAGTTTCTCGCTCATGAGGGTTCGCCCACGATCTCCGCGACCGTCTTGCCGCGCTTGGCCGCGATATCGTCCGGCGTGCGCAGCTTCGCGAGCGCGTCCATGGTCGCGCGCACGACGTTGATCGGGTTGCGCGACCCGTAGCTCTTGGCGAGCACGTTGCGCACGCCCGCGCATTCGAACACGGCGCGCATACCGCCGCCGGCGATCACGCCCGTACCATCCGCGGCAGGCTGCATGTACACGCGGGTCGTGCCATGACGTCCCTTGACCGCATAAAACAGGGTGTCGTTCTTCAAGGAGACGTTCACGAGACTCTTGCGAGCCTGCATCATCGCCTTCGAGATCGCGACCGGCACTTCGCGCGCCTTGCCGTAGCCGAAGCCGACCCGACCCGCGCCGTCGCCGACCACCGTCAACGCGGTGAAGCCGAACTGTTTGCCGCCCTTGACGACCTTGGCGACGCGGTTGACCGCGACCAGCTTCTCGAGCAGGTCATCGCCGGACATTGGTTTTTCTACTCTTGCCATAGCGCCCTCAGACCTTCCGTTAGAACTCGAGGCCGGCTTCGCGCGCGGCTTCTGCCAGCGCTTTGACGCGCCCGTGATACATGAACCCAGAACGGTCGAATGCGACCTTCGCGATGCCCTTCGCCTTGGCGCGTTCCGCGATGGCGCGGCCGACCGCCTTGGCCGCCTCGATGTTGCCGGTCGTCTTCAATTCGCCGCGCACTTCCTTCTGGACCGTCGAAGCGGTCACGAGCACCTTGTCGCCTTCGGCGGCAAGGATCTGCGCGTAGATATGTTGCGGAGTGCGGTGCACCGACAGACGGATCGCGCCCAGCTCCTTGATCTTGACGCGGCCCCGAAGAGCACGACGCAAGCGAGTGTCTCGTTTTTGCAGTTTCATAGGCTTACTTCTTCTTCGCTTCCTTGAGCGAAATCTTTTCGTCGCTGTATTTCACGCCCTTGCCCTTGTAGGGCTCGGGGGGACGGAATCCGCGGATTTCTGCCGCCGTCTGACCGACTCGCTGCCGGTCGATTCCCTTGACGAGAATTTCGGTCTGCGTCGGCGTCTCGATCGTGATGCCGTCCGGTACCGGGTAATTGATCAGATGCGAATACCCCAGTGTGAGCGTCAGACTCTTGCCGGCGACCGCCGCGCGGTAACCGACGCCGACCAGCTCGAGCTTCTTCTCGAAACCCTTCGACACGCCATCGACCATGTTGGCGAGGTGCGCGCGCGTCGCGCCCGCGATCGCATCCAGACCTTCACCGCCGGCCGCGGCCTCCACCGACAAATGCTTGTCGACTTGCACGACCTTGATGCCGTGCTTCAAAGCCAAACTGAGCGAACCCTTGCCACCCTTGACCGTGACGGCGTCGGTGGCAATCGTGGCGCTCACGCCCTGCGGAAGGTCGACCGGCTTTTTTGCAACTCGAGACATGATTCCTTACCTTTCTTGTACGTCGCTTATTGAACGACGAAGAGCACTTCGCCGCCCGTGCCGGCGGCACGCGCCTGGCGGTCGGTCATGATGCCCTGCGGCGTCGATACCACGGCGACACCCAGGCCCCCGAGCACCTTCGGCAATTCATCCTTGCCGCGATAAATGCGCAGGCCCGGACGGCTGATGCGCTCGATCCGGTCGATCACCGGACGGCCATCGTGATACTTGAGCTCGATCGACAGCGTGTTCTTCGCGCCGTCGGTCTCGACGCCATAGGCGCCGATATAGCCCTCATCCTTGAGAACCTTGAGAATGGATATCTTCAACTTCGACGCACCGACGCCGACCGTGGGCTTGCCCGCGGATTGCGCATTACGAATGCGAGTCAGAAGATCAGCGATAGGATCAGTCATGCTCATGTTGCGCGCCTCACCAGCTCGCCTTGGACAGGCCGGGAATTTCGCCGCGATTGGCCGCTTCACGCAGCTTCGTTCGGGCTAAACCAAATTTACGATAGACACCACGCGAGCGGCCGGTGATCGAGCAGCGGTTGCGCTGCCGGGTCGCACCTGCATCGCGCGGTTGCTTCTGCAGCTCGACCTGGGCCTTCTCCCGCTCTTCTTGCGGCGTCTTGGGGTCGCGGATCAGCTCCTTGAGTTCGGCGCGGCGGGCGGCGAATTTCTTCGCGACCTTGAGGCGGCGCTTCTCACGCATGAGCATGTTCGTCTTTGCCATGAGCTAATCCCTACTTACGGAACGGAAAGTTGAAGGCTTCGAGCAATGCACGGCCATGCTTGTCGTCGACGGCCGACGTGGAAATGGTGATGTCCATACCACGGATTTGATCGATCTGGTCGTACTGGATTTCCGGAAAAATGATCTGTTCCTTGACGCCCAGGCTGTAATTGCCGCGGCCGTCGAACGAGCGCGTGCTGATGCCGCGGAAGTCACGGATGCGCGGAATCGCGATGTTGACCAGGCGATCCAGGAATTCGTACATGCGGGCGCCGCGCAGGGTCACCTTGCAGCCGATTGCCTGACCGTCGCGCACCTTGAAGGTCGCAACGGATTTCTTGGCCTTCGTGATCGCGGGCTTCTGGCCCGTGATCTTAGCCATGTCGGCCGTGGCGGCGTCCATGACCTTCTTGTCGGCCACCGCCTCGCCCACGCCCATGTTGACCGTGATCTTGAGAATCCGGGGGACCTGCATCGTGTTCTTCAGACCCAAGCTCTGCTTGAGTTCCGGCACGATCTTTTCGTGATAAATCTGTTTGAGTCTTGCCATGTTTACGTCACTCGCTTACTTAGCGTCGACCACTTCTTTGTTCGACTTGAACACGCGGACCTTGCGGCCGTCCTCGAGCGATTTGAATCCGACCCGATCGCCCTTCTGGGTGGCCGGATTGAACAAGAGCACATTCGAGACATGCAGCGGCGCTTCGCGCTCGATGATGCCGCCCTGCTGCCCGATCTGCGGATTGGGCCGCTGGTGCTTCTTGGACATGTTCAAGCCCTCGACGCGCACGCGATCATCCGCGAGCACCTCGATGACTGCGCCGCGGCGCCCTTTGTCGCGTCCCGTGATCAACACCACGAGATCGCCTTTTCGAATCTTTTTCATCGCAGCTTTCCTGACGTTACCACCGCGCCGTTAGAGAACTTCGGGCGCAAGCGAGATGATTTTCATGAACTGAACATTGCGCAGTTCGCGGGTCACGGGTCCGAAGATGCGCGTGCCGATCGGCTCGAGCTTGGTGCTCAAGAGCACCGCCGCATTCGTATCGAAACGGATCAGAGAACCGTCTGCACGGCGTACGCCGCTGCGGGTCCGCACGACGACCGCGTCGTAGACCTCGCCTTTCTTGACCTTGCCGCGCGGAATCGCGTCCTTGACGCTGACCTTGATGACGTCACCGACGGCCGCATACCGGCGCTTCGATCCGCCGAGCACCTTGATGCACATCAGTCGTTTGGCGCCGCTGTTGTCGGCCACGTTGAGCATTGTTCGAAGCTGGATCATGTCGGTCCTTTATTCAGCCTGGGCGCGCGTGACGACGCTCACCAGAATCCAAGACTTGCGGCGCGACATCGGCCGGCACGGCTTGATGGAAACGGTATCGCCTTCCTTGCACTCGCCGTTCGCGTCGTGCGCGAGCAGCTTGGTCGTGCGACGGATGTACTTGCCGTAGATCGGGTGCTTCACCAAGCGCTCGATGGAAACGGCGATCGTCTTCTCCATTTTCGTGCTCACGACCTTGCCGGTGAGCAAACGCTGGCCGGGTGCCGGCGCGATCTGGGGAATCTCAATCGTCTGTGTCTCGGTCGACATCACGCCTTACCTCCGCTTGCGAGCACGGTCTTCACGCGTGCAATGTTCTTGCGCACCTTCGCGAACTGGTCCGGCTTCGCAGCCTGGCCCGTCGCCCGCGCCATGC
>Ga0209208_10010142_pt1 | contig 12278 bp, 10 predicted proteins | sample S1TSphfallax_3_FD_187694 | JGI IMG/M metagenome (GOLD analysis project Ga0209208, IMG submission 187694) | Host-associated microbial communities from peat moss isolated from Minnesota, USA - S1T2_Fd - Sphagnum fallax MG (SPAdes) (version 2) | ecosystem: Host-associated > Plants > Peat moss >...
TTTCTCGTCCGCTGTGTAATGCTTTCGGGTCTTTTTCAAGCTTTCTCTCCGTTATCTTAACGGAAGAACGCCTTCTCCATTTTCAACTGAGGCGGAACAGCGCTGTCGCTTATTCACTTTGCAATGCATGGGCCAGTACCTTTATGCGGAAGTTTTCGACGTAATCTCCATTGTTTATGACCGCTGGCAGTCATGTCTTCGGCGCTCACCAGAAGTTACCCACCTCTGCTCACCAAAACTGACCCACCCCTCCTGAACTGACCCGCCCCCCCAGCCTTTCCTGGAGCCAGTGGTGACCATAAAGGCTCACCATGCCAGAGGCCCGGAAGAGACCATGTTCGATATGCCGCCGGTGGTTTCGGCCGGACCCGCGAGTGGGAGACCGGCAGCACGCCTGCACCAAACCGGACTGCCAAACCGCGCGACGGCAAAAAACACAAGCCAGTTGGCGACGCCGGAATCCTGATTACCCGATCATTTACCGCCTGGACCGGCGCGCCTCGCAAACCGAACCGGACCCTGAACCGCTGAATATGCCCGCGCCGCTGAACAAACTTCCCTGGGATGTCGCGAAAGACCAGTTCGGCACGCAAGGTGCTGATTTCATTGGCGTTATGGGCACACTTCTGGTGCGTGCCGTAAAAGACCAGTTCCGGGCTTATGTTGTTGATTCAACTGGAGTTTCCGGCGCACTTCCCCAAAACCGGCAAAAGACCAGTCCAAAATCCGGCGATACTGAACCCCGTGCCAACAACGACGATGCCGCTGGAGTTTCATCAGCTCGATCAGTGCTGGGAACATCTGCGAGTCCGCCACACGGGCCAGCAGCGGCAGTTGATTGCGTCGCTGGCTGAAACGGGCCAGCAGACGCCCATTGTCGTGGTTGAGCCGGCAGAAGAAAACGCGCGCTATGTGGTCATTGACGGCCACAAGCGCATCGCCGCGTTGCGGCAACTGGGCCGGGACACCGTGGATGCCACAGTTTGGCCGATGAGCGCCGCCGACGCTTTGCTGCTGGAGAGATCCCTGCGCCTGAGCCGGCCCGAAAGCGCACTGGAACAAGGCTGGCTGCTGGCGGAGATGGAGCAGCGGTTCGGTTACTCGCGCGAAGAGCTGGCCCGGCGTTTTGACCGCAGCATCAGCTGGGTGGGCCGGCGGCTGGCGCTGGTGGAGTTATTGCCGGTCGCGGTGCAGCAGCAGGTGCGGGACGGCAAGATTGCCGCCCAGATGGCGATGAAGTTTCTGGTGCCGATGGCGCGCGTGAGCGCCGGGGATTGCGAACGAATGGCGGCGGTCTGGGTGAAGCATCATTGCGACAGCCGGCAAGCGGCGCAGCTTTATGCGGCCTGGCGCGAAGGCTCGCGCGTGGTGCGTGAGCGCATTCTTCAGGAACCCGAACTTTATCTGAAGACCCAGCGGCCATTGGAAGTGGAAGCTAATAACTCATCCGCGGCGGAGATGGAGCGTGACCTCGACATGGCGGTTGCGCTGCTGCAGCGGGTGAGCCGAAGACTCAATGCCGCGCTGCCGGAGATGGACGGGACGCAGCAGGAACAAGCGCGCGGACGCGTCGAACGCGCGCGACGGGAGCTGAACCGCATCAGCGAACGAATGCAACAGCAACAGGAGAACAAACATGCTGACTCAGGCGCAACGCAGCGCGATTCTGGAGATGAACGCGCAGCGAATCAGCCTGCGCGAGATATCTCGCACCCTCCGGCTCTCACGCCAGACCATCCGCCAGGTGCTCCGTTCAAAGTCCACGCTGGTGCCGGAGATCCAGCGTCCGGAGAAGGCCGAGCCTTACCGCCAGCAGATTTTAGATCTCCTGGCCAACTGCAAGGGGAATCTCGTGCGAGTCCATGAAGAACTGACGGCCGGCGGCGCAGCGTTGTCTTATCAGGCTTTGACTGCTTTTTGCAGAAGGCAAGAGATTGGACAAGCGCCGGTTGTGGCGGCTGGCCGTTATCACTTCGATCCTGGTGTTGAGATGCAGCACGATACCTCACCGCATGACGTGGAAGTGGGCGGGAAGAAGTATAAAGCGCAGACCGCATCGGCGGTGCTGTGTTATTCGCGCCTGCTTTTCTTCCAGCTCAGTCCAACGTTTCAGCGCTTCGACTGCAAAGTGTTTCTGACGGACGCGCTGCGCTATATGGGCGGCGTTCCCAAACGCGTCATGATCGACAACACGCATGTGGTGGTGCTGCGCGGCACCGGGCGCGAGATGATTCCGGTGCCCGAGATGGAGGCGTTTGGAGAGCGCTTCGGCTTTCACTTTATTGCCCACGAGCGCGGCGACGCCAACCGCAAGGGCCGTGTGGAGCGGCCATTCTCGTTTATCGAAAACAACTTTCTGGCAGGGCGCAAATTCAGCAGTTGGACCGACCTGAATGACCGGGCACGCCAGTGGTGCGACCAGGTGAATGCGACTTACAAAAAACATATCCGCGCCGTGCCGCGTGAGCTGTTTGCTGTCGAGCGCCTGCATCTGAAGCCGTTGCCCGAGTGGGTTCCCGAGGTTTACCGTCTGCACCAGCGCACCGTGGATGTGGAAGGCTATGTGTCGCTGCATTCCACGCGCTACTCAACGCCCGTTTCGTGGATCGGGAAGCGCGTGGAGGTCCGCGAGACCAGAGACAAGGTCGAGATAGAGCTTGATCCGCGCCGCTTAGTAACGCATGTCCGCGCAGCGGCGCCCATGCAGCGCATCACGCTGGCTGAGCATAAGCCGCCGAAGGGTGAGGGCGTGAAGAAGTCGGAACGGCACCCGGAAGAACAAGCCATCCTGGCCCAGGTTCCGGAGATTGCCGGCTACGTGGCGGAGCTGAAACAGAAGGGCCGCAAGGTGGTGGCGCTGTTGCTGCGGCAACTGCTGCGGATGCTGCGCGAGTATCCGCGCGAAGCTTTTCTGGGAGCGGTTCGTGAAGCCGCGCAATACGGCCTCTACGATCTGGACCGCGTGGAACGCATGATTCTGCGGCGCGTGAAGCGCGATTACTTTTTGCTGGAAACGGATTTTGAAAATATATGACTGCGAAGCAGTCTCCAACCGGAAAGACGGAAACCTTGACTGAAGAACTGGAACAACTGCTGAAGAACCTGAAGCTGCGGCGCATGCTCGCCATCTATGATGAGCAACTGAAAGCAGCCGAGAAGGCAAACACCTCCTATTCGGAGTTCATGGCCGGACTGCTGCGCGCGCAGTGGCATGATCGGCAGGAGACGGCTTTGGAGTGGCGCATTCGCAGTGCCGGCCTGCCGGAGCGGCTGTCGCTGGAAACGTTTCCTTACACGCGCCAGCCTGGTGTCAACCGCAAACAGATTCGGGCGTTCGCGGAACTGGACTTTGTCGCCAAACACGAAAATATCGTTTTGGCCGGGCCCACCGGCGTCGGCAAAACAGGACTGGCCAGCGGTCTGCTGCTGAAAGCCTTGCAGAACGGCTACCGCTGCCTGTTCATTCGGGCGCAGGACTTGTTCGACGATATGTACGCATCGCTGGCCGACCGGTCCTCGCGCCAGTTGATCAATCGTCTGGCCCGTCTGGATGTCCTCCTGATTGACGAATTAGGATATTTAAATCTCAAGCCCGAGCAATGCAACACATTCTTCAAGCTGATGGAGCAGCGCTATAACCAGCATTCCACCATCATCACGACGAATCTGGTCTATGACGAATGGCACACCTTTCTGGGCAACAAGCCGATGGTGGACGCGCTGCTGAGCCGCGTGCGGCATCACTGCCACACCGTCAACATCAACGGCCCGTCTTTGCGCGAGCCGCAAGGCTGAAGCCTCTGTCATGGAACAGCGCGAGTATGTCCAACGGCTGCTCGATGCATATCGCACGACGCCGGGCACCGCCGGCGTGGTGCGCCGCCCGGATCGCTTGTTCGCGGTTCAACTGCACGAGCGCGCCGTGCCGCTGGATATTGCCCAGAATGCGCTGACCCTGGCCGTGGCGCGGCGGCTGGCGCGGGCCGCCGATGCTCCGCCGCTCGGCGTGATTCGTTCGCTGGCGTACTTTGCGCCGGTCATTGAAGAAGTCCTCCAAACCCGCCCCAGTCCGCAATACTTTCATCACCTGCGCCAGCGCATTCAGAAACTCGTCTCAGCCCGTTAACCCCAAACAAAAACAAACCCAACGCACGCCTCCGGCGTGGATGATATTGCCCTGGCTTGCGCCCATATCCAGCAATAACGCGCCTTACGGCGCGGATGATGAACGGTCATCAGAGCGCGTTCTCAATCCTGTTCTGAGGGTGGGTAACTTCTCGAGAGCACAAGTGGGTAAGTTTTCGTGAGCGCTGAAGGTCATGTGACCAAATCCGGTCATAGGTCGTAAAAATAGCGAGTAAACGTCCCCTAAAACGGTGCTATCGTCAGATGGGTACGAGACGTTTGCGTACTTTTATGGCTGTCGGCGACCTTTCTTGTTTCCCCGTCCGGCTCTCCGAAGTTTTCTGGATGGTTCAAAGGACAAGTGTTTTCTGAGTTCAACGGCGCTTAAACCCAATTCATGGCTGGAAGATAACGGCTTGCAGGCATTGGAACTGCTCGCGCGTGCTGTTGCTTTCAACCTGTCGATTCAGAGTTCCCGCCCCAATCATCAAAATCCTGACCCGACTATTGGCTCCAACCGGAGGCTGTCCGGCGTCCCCGCGGACTGGGCACTTTGCCTGCTTGAGCCATGCGGAAAGATAGCGATGTGGATGGCGGGGGCAGAACTTCTTTATGCCTGCAACAGCAGTGAGGTGATTGGGCAGCGGTTCCCCCTTTTCGGCCCTCAACAAAACCATCTTCACAGTGCGCATAACGCAGAGTTGAGCCGGGCGGCAGCACTAGGACACACCGTCAAAGAAGACTGGCAGGTGAAGAAGGATGGTTCGCGATTCTGGGCTAATGTCGTTACTATGGCACTGGAGGATGAGCACGGCCATCTCCAGGGCTTCGCCAGAGTTGTTCGTGATGTTACCACCGTCCAGAATCGTGATGCCGAGCTAAACCGCGCTTCCGAGTCTCGCCTGTCCGATTCGCCGGTTAACGGTGTCGTTGGCATTGTTTACGCTGAACTCGACAAGGTTCCCGAAGTCAACCAAGTATTTCTCGACTTAGTGGGATACACACTTGAAGACGTGACCACCGGTGAAATGCATTGGCCGGATCTTACTCCTGCAGAATACTTTGCTCTTGATTTGCACGCGCACGAAGAGTGTTTGAAGTTCGGAGCTTGCACGCCTTTCGAAAAAGAACTGATCAGGAAGGATGGCACTCGAGTTTCCGTGCGGGTGGTCACGGCCATGTTGTTGCTCGCGCCCTTCCGATGGATTACCTTTATTCTCAACGCCGACGATGGGAACAAATCTGAAAGCGTTGAACCAGACGAAGGGAAGGGCCAGCATAATTTCGGCGAGATTGTAGGAAACAGCGCGGTTATGCTGCGGGTACTGAGGCAGGTTGAACTGGTGGCGCCCACGGGTGCGACAGTTTTGATACTGGGAGAAACCGGCACCGGCAAGGAGTTGATTGCGCGAGCGATCCACCACCTAAGCCCGCGCCGGCACCGCCCTTGCATCACTTTGAATTGTGCGGCCATTCCGACGGGCCTTTTGGAAAGTGAGTTATTCGGCTACGAGAGAGGCGCTTTTACAGGCGCCCTGACGCAAAAAATCGGCCGTTTCGAGATGGCAAATCAGGGAACGCTGTTTCTGGATGAAGTGGGCGACATTCCGATGGATTTGCAGCCGAAATTGCTGCGTGCCCTGCAGGAAAAGTCATTTGAGAGACTAGGCGGCACGAAGACAATTCCCATTGACGTCCGGCTGGTGGCGGCAACGAATCGGAATCTGAATCAGATGATGGCAGATCGCCTTTTCCGAAGCGATCTTTACTACCGCTTGAAGGTTTTCCCCATCACGCTTCCTGCTCTTCGCGATCGGCCCGAAGACATTCCCGCTCTGGCCAAGCACTTCACCAAAAAGTATTCGGAAAAAATGGGCCGGCATATTGAGACCATTCCTTCGGATACCATGCAGGCGCTGGTGAACTGGTCCTGGCCAGGCAACATCCGGGAACTGGAAAACTTTATTGAACGAGCTGTCATTCTTTCATCGGGCACAAGCCTTCGGGCACCGTTGGCCGAAATACGCAAAGTGGCGGCGGAATTCGGAAGCACGGCCACCCTGGAGCAAATGGAACGCGAATACATTATCAAGGTCTTCCGTGAGTGTGGCGGCGTGGTGACGACCACCGCTACGCGTCTGGGACTGCACCGGACCACTTTGAATGCCATGATGAGAAAGCTCAATATTTCTCGCGGCGATCTGTGAAGTGTTGTAATCCGGTTGAATGACCATATTAGGCCACTCGAACCGCCCTTTCAGAGCGCTGCAAAGGCTCTTTAAGCCAATTACCTCAGAGTTGGCCTTTCTATTGCAAAGGTTTGATAATGCGGCAGGCCTGAAACCTAGCATCTAGATGACTCATGGACAAGACGCAACCACATCGACAATCAGAGGGCCTTCCCCCTGAGCTTCACCAGGAATCCAAGAGCGACCTTCCAGTAATTAATGCGGGCTCTGACGAGTCATACCCAGAGATTTCAACTCTTCCTTCCGCGCTTTGCGCGACATACTGGCTGGACCGCTTATGACGGCGTTCTACTGAGAAGTCGAAAATGTGCGGAGATCCTGTGGCCGTCCGCGTGCTTATCGAGTCGAAGGGCAATAGGTCCTCCAAGTTTCCACCGGGAGCAAAAACAAGATGCTCCGTAAGAACTGGCAGAAGGCAATTCGCAATCCAATATGGGACTTTATACACATACTTCAAATCAATTAAGACAAGGGCCTTCACTTGGTACTGGAGGCGATTTTCCCGAAGTTCTGGCCAGAAATGAACTTCGACTCTTGTCTGTGATGAAGGCAGATGACGAGCAAAACCTTCTACACCGAATTGCAGAGCCGCATGCGTGGAGCGTGGAAGTTGCTAGGAGTGGTAAGCAAGCGCTTCAGGTTCTTCAGGAAGAACGCGCTCAAATTGTGCTCTTCGATATCGACCTTCTCGGACTTGACTGGAAAAGTGATCTCAGAGCCCTTGTTTCCAGCCCATCCCAGCCGAGCGTCATCCTGGTTTCCACTGGTGTCTCAGACGCGTTGTGGGAAGAAATTATTGAATGCGGAGGCTACGATGTTCTGGACCTTCCCTTGCAAAAGGTGAAAACGGAACTGACATTGCAATATGCGTGGAGATTCTGGGCCAATTGTCGGTTTCATCCTCAGATTGGATCAAGAAGTGTTAGCGCCGGAATAAAATGACCGCATTCCCGCTAGTTTTGTAGTCAATAAGCTCGGCAAAATGCCCCTTGCATCGGCTTTTGAACACACGTATGGGACAACGCCATACAACTCCATGTTCAGGCGCTCACAAAGCCGGGTTGGCGGTCGCCAGGTTAGAAAATCCCCGACCCTCCTACGCCGTCAGCGTGAACGGGAGCGGTGAAAGATCGAGTGTATTTGGTGTTCCGGCTGAACGATGTGGTCGCGATCTGAAACCTGCCCACGCTATTAAACATGGCCCTTTCGCAATGCGCCACATTGGGTCGCGCGAAGCGGGCGTTCGGAAAGTTAGAAGCCCGGCAGGTGAGATACACGCCGCCATTCAGCGATCGGAGCACAACCAACAAACGATCTTCCTTCTGCGAGGTGGTGAACATCTGGCGCAGCCAGATGATAACGCCAGGCGGCGGAGAGAGCAACCGAAAATGTAGAGACCAATTTAGAGTACCTACCGCGTCCCCGCCGATGGCCGAAAAACCTCAACTACAAAACCGGGCAAATTGCGGTTGTTTTAAACCGGGGATACATCACCTCAAGCTAAAGGCCACTCCCGTGCTCTGACAAGAGGCGCTAGAAGGAAAATTCATGGAAGCGTTTCACTTGATTATCGACGGCCAAATGAGGCCTGGCTCCATGACAATGGAAGTTATCAATCCGGCAACCGGCAAGTTGTTAGCTCATTGTCCGCGGGCAGATGCGGAACAACTTAATGATGCGGTTGCAGCGGCAAAACGAGCCTTTCCTGCCTGGGCGAAATTGACCTATGCGGCCCGGCGTACGATGATTCACGCCATAGCCGACGCTCTTGCAGCCCGAATCGAAGAATTTGCCCATCTCTTGACTTCAGAAGAGGGCAAGCCGCTGCACGAAGCGACGAAAGAGATTCGCGGCTCGGTAGCCATTCTAAAAATGCTTAGCAGCATTGAACTTCCAGATGAGGTTCTCAAAGACACCAAGACCGAAACAGTGATCAGGCATCGGACGCCGCTGGGCGTCGTGGCCGCGATCACGCCCTGGAACGTTCCAATGACTTTGCTGATGGTAAAAGCCACCTCAGCGCTGGTGACCGGCAACACCGTTGTCGCGAAACCAGCACCAACCACGCCTCTGACAAGCCTTCGTTTTGCTGAAATCTGCAATGCTTACCTTCCCGCTGGCGTGTTCAACATGATTACCGATGCGAATGACCTGGGCACAATGCTCACCTCGCATCCTGATGTCGCACAAATTTCCTTCACCGGTTCCACCGCTACTGGAAGGAAGATCGTCCAAGCCGCGGCGAATTCTCTGAAGCATCTCACGCTTGAATTAGGAGGGAACGATGCCGCCATCGTGCTGGATGATGCTGACCTGAAAACAATCGCACCGAAATTATTCGCCGGCGCCATGGCGAACGCGGGCCAGATCTGCCTTGCCATCAAGCGCGTGTACGTTCACGAATCTCAGTATGAAGAATTATGCGACGAACTGGCCAGGCTCGCCGATGCCACTGTCGTGGACGATGGAGCGAAGCAAGGCACGCAGATAGGGCCCCTGCAAAACAAAATGCAGTATGACAAGGTGTGCGCCTTGATAGAAGAAACTCGTAATGAAGGGAAAATTATTGCCGGTGGCACGCTTCCGGCGGGTCCCGGCTATTTCATCCGGCCAACCATCGTCCGGGACATCGACGACAACGCAAGGCTCGTTCGCGAAGAGCAATTCGGCCCGGTGCTGCCGGTCCTGAGCTATACAAGCATTGATGATGCGATCGAAAGAGCCAATGCCACGGAATATGGTTTGGGCGCCACGGTCTGGTCAGCGGATTCGGATAGAGCCTTGGCGGTAGCGCGCCAAATCAATGCCGGCACGGTTTGGGTAAATACGCATATGATGCTGCATCCCGACGTGGCTGCCGGCGGTGCCAAGCAATCCGGCATGGGCGTCGAGATGGGCGTGGAGGGCCTCGCTGAGCTCACCCAAAGCCACATTGTGTATGTGACTAAATGACGCGCTCGACAACTTGCCAAACATTTCTGAAGAGAAGGTGCTATGAAAAACAAAATTGCGCTTGAAGAACACTTTGCGATTGAGGGAACGAAAAAATATAAAAATGATGTCATGGACGCGCCCACCTTCGCCGAGGTCCGGCGCCGGCTGTTCGACACTGAATCGCTTCGCTTAGAAGCAATGGACAAGGCAGGTATTGAACTTTCCATTCTTTCTTTTAATTCGCCGGGCATTCAAGCGGAAACCGATCCCGATGCCGCTGTTCAGGCCGCAAAATGGGCCAATGATTTTCTTTACGAAAATGTCATAACCCGCCACCCCACTCATTATGCGGGCTTTGCGGCGGTGCCGTTGCAAGACCCTGAAGCCGCCGCGGACGAGCTCGAGCGCTGTGTTCAGCAGCTTGGCTTCAAAGGGGCGCTGGTGAATGGCTACAGCAATATCCAAAACGAAAACACGGGCGAATACACTGACGAGCCAAAGTTTGAAGTCTTTTGGGCCAAAGTGGCGGAACTGGAAGTACCCGTTTATCTGCACCCGCGTGATCCTCTCCCGAACCAGCTCAGAATTTACGAGGGACACCCGGAGCTTTTGAGCGCAGCATGGGCCTACGGAGTGGAAACCTCGATCCACGCATTGAGATTGATTACTAGCGGAGTGTTTGATCGGCATCCGGGGGTCAATGTCATTATTGGCCACCTCGGCGAAACCTTGCCTTTTGCCATGTGGAGAGTGCAGCACATAATCAAGCGAAGAGGGATGTGCCAAAACCTAAAGAAAGACATCTCCAGCTACCTCTCAGACAACTTTTTCATCACCACGAGCGGTTTGTTTCGAACTCAGTCTCTCGTAAGTACGATGCTGGAAGTCAGTTCCGACCGCATTATGTTCTCAACTGACTACCCCTATGAAAGCGCCGAGGAAGCGGCGGAGTGGTTTGACAACTGTCCTATCAGTGAGCCCGATCGGGTAAAGATGGGACGTGAGAATGCAGTTAAACTTTTTAACCTGACAACTGCCGCCGAACGCGAATCGGTGTCGCCTCTCGCTGTCAGCCTCTGATGCTTCCGAAACTTACCACGACGAACAAATTTGATCGGAGTGACCACATACGATCAATCAGGATTTGGTTCGCGAGGGAAGTTTGCTACCCGAAAACCTCAAAATTAAAGGCCACACACGTGCTCCGACCAGAGCCCACAGAGCACACGCCGATCAAACGAGATGAAGATATGAAATCGAGTGAACCCACTTTACAACTCCATCGCTGGGGTTTGATCTTAGCCGGTGGTGACGGAACGCGCCTGCTCCCGCTCACGCGGAGCCTTACGGGCGACGACCGGCCGAAGCAATTTTGTGCCGTCATGGGCGGCGAAACACTGCTGCAGCAAACTCGACGCCGCGTTTCCAGATTGATTCCGCCCTGTCGGACGATGCTGGTGTTGACCGCCAAACACGAACCCTTTTACGCTTCAGCCGTCGCCGGAATTTCAACCGACACACTGGTCGTCCAGCCAATTAACCGTGGCACCGCTCCCGCGATTCTAAACACTATGATGCGCGTCCGCGAGATGGACTGTAAGGCTATTGTGGCCTGCTTTCCCTCCGACCATCATTTTTCCGATGACGCGACTTTTGTGCGCCATATCGAATCCGCTTATGCCGCGGTCGAATGCCACCCCGAGACGGTCGTTCTGCTTGGCATTCCGCCTCAAGCACCGGAAGTCGAGTACGGCTGGATAGAGCCTGGAGTTCCTATTGAGGGTCCGCTAGCAGAATCTGTGTGCCGGGTAAGCCGCTTCTGGGAAAAACCAGCCGCGCCCATTGCTTCCCAGTTGATGGCCAACGGGTGTCTCTGGAACAGCTTCGTTATGGTTGGCCATGTTCAGACGTTCCTGGATCTCGTCCAGCGCGGACTTCCGTCTATGAGCGAGGCTTTCGAAGCTACTCGGCGTCACTTGTTTACGGCCGGAGAGGGGGCGGCTTTCAGCGAGCTTTACAGTGGGATTCGCGAGACGAGTTTTTCTCAGCACGTTCTGTCAGTTCAGTCTGATCGCTTGGCGGTGGTTCGCGCCGTTGGGTTGGGTTGGAGTGATCTGGGAGAACCGGGCCGCGTCCGCTCGGCACTGGAGGGCCTGATCGTTCGAACGCAGCGCCAGGGGCAGGCGGACGGACGCTCGGTCGCTGCCAGTTCAATGACGTGACCACAGAGATTACCATGAACCCAAGTACCCTAAAAACCCCAAACACCGACCCGCCGATGCCCGGCTCGGAACCCTTTATTCATAGCAACGATTCCGCCCCGGCTTATTGGTGGATCGACACACTGTGGATCGTCCTCGAAGACGCGACGGACACAGGCGGTCGCCATTCCCTTATGGAGGAGTTAGCGCCGAAGGGTTCGGGCCCGGGGCCGCACAAACACACCTGGTCCGACGAGACCTATTACATGCTCGATGGTGAGATGACCTTCCTCATCGCCGATGAAATCAGGACGGCCCGAAAAGGTGACTTCGTCGTGGTACCGCGAAATACCAGGCATGCTTTTCGCGTGGACAGTGAAACCGCGCGATTCCTCAACGGGTATACGCCCGCCAGCCTTGAAATGTGCGTCGTAGAGAGGGCGATGCCGACAACCGAACGCGTTCTTCCGCCGGAGAATTTGGCTCCCGACATGTCGATTTTTGAGGAGAACCCTGAACTTCTGATCCGGTACGGCCTGGAGGTGTTGCCCGGCCCCGATCCCCTGCGGCCTGGTGGCCACTAGTCCGAGCGTGGTCATGATGCTCGCCGCTTGCGTTGATATCCCTTGCGTTGCTCCGGAATTCCTGCTGAGTTTCGACGCAGGAGTGTTCCGCCTCAGTTGAAAATGGAGAAGGCGTTCTTCCGTTAAGATAACGGAGAGAAAGCTTGAAAAAGACCCGAAAGCATTACACAGCGGACGAGAAAGTC
>Ga0209208_10010144_pt1 | contig 12277 bp, 6 predicted proteins | sample S1TSphfallax_3_FD_187694 | JGI IMG/M metagenome (GOLD analysis project Ga0209208, IMG submission 187694) | Host-associated microbial communities from peat moss isolated from Minnesota, USA - S1T2_Fd - Sphagnum fallax MG (SPAdes) (version 2) | ecosystem: Host-associated > Plants > Peat moss >...
CTCATGAACAATGTTAAGAATGAGAATTCTACTAAAAGCCATGTGGTGGGGGCAACATGTACTCAAGATGAACTCTAGACAAGATGAACTCAAGAATATGCACAAAAGATATTCTTCAATAGTATCACAGTTTGTCCCATATTTGGGGCCCAAAAGCATGAGCTTGCATTGTATATAGGTGGGTTCAAGGGAAGCCCTTGTCACGGTACCGTGTTGGTAGTAAAAGCTTCTATTTAGGGAGTAGTAAATGTTTTTAAAACAATATTCACACGGCAGGTAGGCTACATGAAAGTGTAAAAAAGTTATTTACATGATGAGCAAGTTTTTATACATAATTGATTTTACACGACAAGTATACGTATATTTACATTTACTTGCACAACATTATTATATATTTGTCACATACCAGCCAAAAATTAGCCTTGGACCCTAGTATCAGGACCAAGCTAATATGAAAGCTTTTTAAAAATCCAATACCCATACTAGGCGGGTATCAAAATTCAAGAATATTTTTTTGATACCACTACCTGCTGTTTATGTTCAAAAGCTGATACCCATTCAACACTGTTATTTAGTACCTTAATTGACACCCCCTCCCCTCTACTTATTCCTTTGATCTTTCCCCTATCTTGCCTTCTTTCCCCTCGGTTTCTTTTGAATTTGCTGTATTAAATACCTAATTTGCCAACATTTGATGGAAACTAAATACTTAATTTTTCCAACCTTAGATTTTCCTATTTGGATGTGCAGTCCATTTTAACTCATAAGTGATGGTCTGCATTTAATTTGATTTAATTTAAGTTTTCTGGGGGGGTCATGGAGTTTTAGGTTTTCTTTTATGCATAGGTAGGTACCTAGTTATGACCCATTCTGTAAATTGTCAAAAAAAAATGTTATCCACACAGTAGTGTGATAGAAGTTTGTTTCAGGCCAAATTCTGAAACTTGTAAATATGACACCAATTCAACACTCCCTTTTGGCTTGTGATGACATTTGCACCGTCCTCCAAAAAACAGTCCAATGGAGGATATGTTGTGTGTGTGTGTTCTTTTTTCCTCCAGACTATGTTCTGACTTGTGAGCATTTTATTTGATTTGGGAAAGCTCAAGAAGTAAGATAAGTCTCCCCTGCGGATTGCTAGTAAGTTTGTGTGGGCAATTTGGTTTTCCCTGCTTGAATGTACCCAATACTCTTAGGGCCACTTTCCATGAGGTCCAAGGTCCAGGGTCCATTGAAATAGAGCAAGCCCTATTGGATGAGAGCCATAAATTGGACCCATGGTCTTTAGATGAGGGTCCAAGACCAAAAGAGTGGCAAATTATGGATAAACCTACATGGCACCATTTTGAAGGGAAATCACTTGGTTCAACCCAAAACAAGAGCTCAAAATGAGAGCTCATTATTTGAAGACACAAGGTGCAAACTAGGGTCCAAGGTAAGGTCCAACTCAAGGGTTCAATTTGCTTCAAATGAGTCCAAATTGGTTCCTAGGAATTTGGACCCTGGACCCGCCCAATCTAAAGTGGGCCTTAATGCCATGTGACTTGTTAGGAAGGGAATGAGTCCGAGAGAGCTGACACTTGGCTCTCTATTCAGTGCAGCTGTGTTTCTTTGTAAGAGCATCCCCAATGGTGCTAAGTAAGCGACCCTGCAAAAATATTTCTCACCTCCAAGTTTACTTATTTTCTTTTTTGCAACCCCACCAATAAAACTGAAACCAGGACTGCAAATAGGTGGGAACTACTAATCGCAAACCACCTGGACCAATCATTATGATTGACTAATCAAAAACAGGGATGAGCAGTCATATCATATTTATTACACTCTTCTCTAGCAGGTGTACAGCTTTGCTGCGCTTTTTACCAGCCTCAGCCAAGTGAGCAAACATGCAGGGGAAAAACTATTTTCGTGAGCCAATTTAACCGGCATGGGTTGACTTTTCTTTATCCAATTTTTAATGTGCAGGATCACATACATACTGAGCACCGGTGGGGATGCTCTAAGTCAAGCTGCCAGAGAGTATGACTAGAGTGAACCAGCATGGACACACCCTCTGCAGGATGGATGATGTATGAACAGGAAGCATTGAATTGTTGTACTTCTGTCCCATATTTTACCAATCTGGTTGGCTCTATACTAACCAATATGTACTAGGGATGGGGCAGGGTCTGGTTGATTTGGGTTCCTAGCGAGCCTGTTATTGAACCTGCCCAGCATGGTGAGGTAAGAGCCAGAATCAGTCAAACCTTGTGCACTCCCAGGGAGGATGCAAGGAGTGTAACAAAATTGCATGGCCATGCGCACAATTGGCAAGGTGGGCCAATTTTGTCTTGCTGAAAAACAACTGTTATTAGCCCCCCCTGACTTTAACATGAGTGTAAGTGAAAATAGTGTGTAAATGGTTGTGTATAACAATGTAAGTATAAATCAATTTACTCTCACTTGACTAGATTCGTTACACTTACCCTACCGTTTGTAAGTGGGTTTCCAATGAATGGTACACTGGTGAGTGCTGGGTTGCTTGTAATCCTCAGTTATGAATGAACCACAACTGGTAACCTATCCTATAAACCCTCTTACATTAGTAACCTATGGTCTAAACCCAACATAACGGGGGTAGCCTATCCTCTAAACCCAACATAATGGGCAAGGGCAAAACCATTCCATTGCCACTAAGGTCTGGGGTAGTAGATTCAACAAATACTTGAAAAAATCATGTTCAATAGAGCTTGTGTTCACTATCATGACTGTGTAATAATCTCCAGAAGATTATGTCATACATTGTGGTCAAGGAAATGACATAATCTGCCATCCCAGACCTTAATTTTTGTAATTGTGGGTTTTGGAAAAAAAAAAACATTGGAGACCCCATGTTGTGCATCATGGAGCAAAAAGTTTGGCAACATGATCCATTCTATTTCATACGCAATGATACAAGACCCAAACTACACGATGACACTCATGGTAGAGGCTGAGCAAAGTGAAGCAATGGCAGGCATGATAGAGGCATGGAAAGCACAATTCAGAGCCAAAACTAATGTTGGTAACGAGTATGAAACAAGGTGATGGAGAGAGAGAGAGAGAAAGAGAGGCCATTGCGTGTGATGGTGTCTTTGCTTTTGAAAGCAAATAATGTGCTTCCATGAAGAATGAAAATTTCTCCTTACTACTTACCATATTCAAACCCGCTTCCCTGTTCCTTTCCCTTATCTTGTGTACTTTGTGCCCTGTTTTCCTTCCTTCATCAGCTATAGATGTGATTTTTTTTTTTTTCATTTTTTGATTTAAAGAAATTGGAAAAATTGAACAAAAAAGGAAAAAATATTCAAATTTACATTAGAATTTTTTTTTCACAAATTTCTTTGTCGAATAATAACAAATTTTTTCTAGAAAAAATAACAATATAGACATTAAATATTTTCCCAGTGCCCAAATTTGAAATTTCAATTCATATAGCCTTCTTTTGCTTGAAGAACTATTTCATATACATTCAATACAACTCACATGAGTGTGAAGGGCTTTGGTTCTTTTCATTCAAAATATACCCAACCTTCTCTACGACTTTGGACAATTAACCTTACTTTTCATTTTCCATCTTGTAAAAACCCCTTGTAACATTAGATTGAACTTCTTTTACCACACAAGTGGTCGGAGGCAGAAAGAAAAAAACTCCAAACCTGGAAATAATTTTAAAATAATTACATGATACATCGGTCAGTCTTTTTGGTCATTTGGATGACATCATACTGACGTCGCTAGCTATTCACAAATTGGGGATGTTTGCAGATGCCGTGCATAAAATGTGGAACTCCTTGTTATTTGCAAGGAATCAGAATGTCGAGGATTTGTTTTGTTTTTGGTTTGTTTATTGGACCCTGCCCAGGGCCTATCTCATTGCATCCAACTTTTGGAAGTTTACCTTATTAGAACTGGTTTCATATTAGGTGAACCGGTTTCTTTGGTGAAAGTGTTTAGACTGTTTAGATAGGAACGAATGTTTTTGGTGTTCAGAGTGTGGACACAACATTTAGATGTACAACATCTTATCTATTGCCAGGGCCAGCGTATTTGTGATGCCTTGTTCTCAAAGACTTTCCTGGCCAGTAAATTCATTCTCTAAAGCTCATGGGGTTCTTTGTCAGTCTGTCTGGGACTCTACGCCATGCAAATGCAGCTTTTCTCACATGTAAGTAAGGACCATAGTAACCATGGCAGCCCCACACTAAGGCCCACTTTAGATGGGGTACCGGGTTCAAATTCCTAGAACCCAATTTGGACCCATTTGAAGCAAATTGAATCCTTGAGTTGGACCCTGCCTTGGACCCTAGCTTGCATCTTGGTTCTTCAAATCTTGAGCTCTACTTGTTACTTTTTTTTAATGGGGTCTGAACCAATTGATTCTGCCTCCAAAATGGTGCCATGTAGGTTTTGCCTTGATTTGCCACTTTTTGGTCTTGGATGCTCATCTAAAGGCCGTGGGTCTTATTTATGGCTCTCATCCAATAGGATTGCTCTATTTCATTGGACCTTGGACCCTCATCTAAAGTGACCCTGATGAAAATATTATATAGCTAGGGACGTGAGTATGATGTCATCCACTTTGTCACTGTGTGGGACAGTAGTTGATACAGCTTTCCTTACACGTCTATGTAGGTGCCTGAGTACCTTGACATCTTCGACACTAATTATATTATAATTTACTTTCAGAAATGTTGAAATGTTGCCATGAAAATTTCTCAATTTTTTTTCTCAAAGAGATTAAAAAATTTGATTTTTTTTAATCTTCAAGAATATTCTATTTGTGGAAATGAAAATTAATTATTTAATTATTCAACAAACGTGTCAAAGTTGCCAAGGCACTATGGTATATGCATTATGGCATGTGAGTTTATTATAGGGTGTGCCCAAGTTACTGGAAAAAAAAGAAGTTCTTTTTAGTTGGTGTGCATTGCAACAATATTATAACAAGTTCGTATTTGGGCTCCATGCTGCTTTGCACTACCAGTGACAATGATTTAATTATTTTTTGTGGACATAATAATTTTGTTGAAATCAGTTTTTTCTTTTCAAAAGATAAAATTTTATAAATTTCACTACATGTCATTTTGTTTCATTAATATTTTTTTTCATTCTTGTCAATGAAAGTCTGATTGATTAAATAAGTTGAGTAAATAGAAAAAAAGACATTGAAAGAGTGTAAGAAAAGCAACAAGATACAAACAGACCAAAACATTGAAAAGGTGCAAAACAAACAACAAAAAATGATTGTAAAATGAAATTTGATCTATGACGAATTATAATCCAGAACGGCTCTGAAATTGTCACATTGTCACTGAAATTTATTTCATATTTGCTATCTCCGGTCAGTGTTTGTTTTCGGCATTGTGAAAGCATTGTCAAAACCATTTTCTAGTGCATCTGGAAGGCACGGTATCAATCATAGGTAATCTTTTTTTGTGAAGCAGAATTTTTCCTCCCCCAAGAAACCGGGCATTCCAAACAACAAACAGGCCGTACATATCAACACCTGTGAGAAGTTGGAGTCTTCCGCATATCATAAGATCCCTAAACAGATATCTATTTTGTCCCAAATTCCGGCTACCCATTATGGAAAAGGGACCTTGTCTACACTGACAAGGTTGTGATTACTCCAATCGACTTTTCAAAAAATAAATATAAGAAAATGAGTTGGGTCAGCTTTCGGTTTCTGCACCATGACCCCACACAATTCATAATTTTGCAGTTACAAAACATTTAGAAGTGTACGTATGAGTAGTTGGAACCTTGGCTTTTTATTTTTTATTTTTTATTCACCCACCCACACACGGGAGTCAGTTGGAGGGCAGCATATGCTCAAAGGATTGTTTTCTTTTTTAGCAAGCTTTTCTAAAGGGAGTTTTGGGATATGCCGAATATATATCCTTAGACACCCTTCCATGCTTCACACATATGCTTTTGCTTCACACATATGCCTCTTTTGTGAAGCATATACTCTTCCTCCCTCCTCTTCCCCTCCTCCCAAAAATAATCGGCCACCTCTCTCTTGGATAGGATCTTTGCGTGGACATATCTTGGTTGAGAAAGAGGCAAAGGAAAAGACATTCGAAAGAAAAAAAATGAGAATAAAAGTGTCCTTGATGCTATGCTCCATAGAACAAGCGTGACTAACTAAGAGACACTCGCTTTTGGCCTTGAGCAAAAGCAAAGGCAAAAGCAAAATATTTCTCACATCCTAGTTTTTGTTATTTACTTTTTTGCAACCCCACCAATAAAACTGAAACTGGGACTTGCAATAGCTGAGAACTACTAATAGAAAAAACCACATGGACCAAACATTATGATTGGCCAATCTGAAACAAGAATCAGCAGCAGTCAGGTCATATTTATTTATTACACTCTTTTTTCTAGCAGTGCATAGAATTGCTGTGAATAAAAAAACTGTAGACATTTGCAGGAGGAAAACGACTTTCCTGAGCTAAGCAGGCACGTTTTGCCTTTGCTTCCATCAAATTTTAATGTGCATGGTCACATACTGAGCACCTGTGGGGATATGCTCTTACGTTCGTGGGTGGAAAAAGCCCATAGTATATGACCCTTATGAAAATACATGTGTCTTGCACTAGGTTTCTTGCTTGGTAGGACTTCTTAGAAGAACTGGAACTTACTTGTGTTGGCACTAGATGGTTTGCATGGAGGGGAAGAATGAGGAACTTGGTTATTTTATGTCATCATAACTTTCTCATATGTAAAGCACTTCATGGAGTTTTCTAGTGTAGCCGCAAGCTGCTTTAGCTGGTGGAGGAACTTGTAGTGTGCAAGGTTGGCCCTTGTATGGAGCTTTCTTGCTCCCCATTGTAAGGCGCCTCCATACGCTTATGAGATGTGGTGTTGGTCAAGTGCATTGATTTTCTTTTACCCTTTGGTTTTGGGTTTTTCAAAAATTTCAAAATCAAAGAACCCCCTAGTTCTTAGTTAGTTTTTAAAAACTTTGAATTATAAATGGTCATAGGAAGATTTCTAAATGGTGCAAACTATTTTAAGCAACTAATATTGTTTCTAATGTGCCAAACAAGATTTTTCCATGATGATCCTAGCTATTTAAAGTTTTTTTTGAATAATAATTTTCTCGTTGAAGATCAGCATTTTCACTTCATTATTATCTTTGATTCAATCTTATCATTCGTTACAGTCATGTGGCAATTTTAAGTCAAGCAAGCATTGGTATTTATGCAAATGTGGGAAGTTATTAACAACTACACCAAACCTTTGCCAAGCATCAAGGCCATTCTTGAAGGTCAATAACCATGATCCTTGACAAAATCAAATACTCAATTTTGATACACAATCATGGTTCTTCATGATATATAGCCATTCTTAATTAATGTCCTCCTTTCAAGATGTTTTATCAATTGTAAAACATTTGTATATAAAGTTTTCAATAGCTTCATTTGAAAAAACATCGAAATATGGAATGTTTTCCATCCACAATAATTCATGATTGTGAAGTAATCCACATGTTTGAAATTCAGTGATTTAAATAAAATAAAATTATTAAACATGTTTGTGTTTTTGAAAAGTTTACAATTGATGATTTTGCTTTCATAATAATGGGTATATGACTCATGAATCCTTTGTGAAATGTAAATGTGGTGCAATGTATATGGTGTTTGAAACAAATTTTTTACTTATAATACAAGAAATTAAATATTTAAGTAGTTAACAAGTTTTTGTATGATTTGAAATTGGGATCATGTTTCAAAATGAAATGTAAAACTTAATAGAATTTTAACGATTCTAAAAATTCATATTTATTCAAAAATGGTAAACACAAAACACGTGACATATTGAAGCAACTATGAATTTTTTTAATAGCAAGTTGCAAAAGATTTCATTGAAAATTTATTTTTAAAAAATTAACTTTTTGACAAAAGGATCTCAAATATATGAGAGTCTTCAACTAAACAAAACACATTGGTTCATTGTTTCTCATTTGGACCCAAACTTTTCCAAACTTTGGTCCTTGGTTTGCAATTCAAAATGAGATACTTTAAACCATTTCAACATTGTTATACGAAAATATTATGGACAAGTTTGATTACACCAAAAGTTGACAAAAAATGGTAAGAATTCTCATGTCATGATTTTGTTGAATTAAGAAAAAAAATTCACAAAGATTGTAACCTAGACTATATTACATGGTTAGGTGTCATTAATTTTTGAAAAAGATGAATATATTTACAAATTCACAAGTTTACATCTTTGGACTATAAAAATTACATTATGAAAAATATTATTAAGGATTCCAAAATGTAGTCAAAATTAGTTCACACTAGCTTGCAAATGTGCATTTATTCATTCCTTTACATAATATTATTATATGTCATGACAAACAAAATGAAGATTTTTGGTCATTGAAAAAATCATGGATTTCTATTCCATCACCTTTTGTAACCAATTGTAGTCCATGACATCATGCTAGCAAGCATTTCCACTATTTCTTATGTAGTCAAAAAAAAAATTGTTTCACTTTTGTCAATGGTCACATGGGCAAGGTTGATTCATTTTAGTGTGAAGGTAGCCTATCTTATATTCTTATTGTTTTGAAAAGAAAATGTTTGTTCTAATAATTCAACAAGTTCAAAATGGTTATATCTATATATATATTTAGTCATGCCATAAATTTTGGGGTGTACTTATTATATTAAATAAACCATATGTGATCATTCGTAATGTATATTATTGTTATCACTAATTTATTTATTTATTGAACGTTTATTATTCTAATTGATATTGCACATTTTCCAAATCAAACAATACAAATGATGTGTTACTAATGTTTGAGCCATTATGCACCTTGATACACATTTGAATGCGATCACAATCAAATGAACCAATGGTGATGAAGGACTCAAGGATTGTAGTTTTTTTGTGGTCATTTTCATTTTTTCATAAAAAGGATTTTTGGGATGAAATCTTTTACAATATGTTACTAAAAATACATATAATTTTCTCAATACATCACATTTTTCGTATTAGCTTTTCATGAATAACTAAGATTTTTTTTAAATGTACAGATTCTACCAAATTTTGCATTTTGTTTTGAGAAATTATTTTAGGGTTCAAATTGTATGAAAATATGTTAATTATTTAATTTTTATTTTATTGTTTCATAAACTATAACTTTCTTTTAAATGTCATGTACATTACACATCATTTACATGTGGTAAAGGACTTTTGAAAATTAAAATTTTCACAACTTTCAAATTGTGAATGCTTTCTAAATATGGATAATGAATTAACATCATCTTAATTTTCTTCTCATCAAAATTCCTTTATAAAGAGATTTTTTGACTTAGTACTTTATAAAATTGATTGCTTTTGATGCAATTGTTGTTCAAGTTCAAAGGTCATTTATTAAAATCAGAACCTAAAATAATTTATTTTGAATTTTTATTTTGAATTTTTCAACATTCATATTAGTCATTTAACACTACATTCTATGGTTAACATGGCATTAAAGAGGAACCATAAAAATATATCTAACAAAACTATAGTTTTTATGGAGTTTTGGTGATCGCTTGATGTGCTTTTTGGCTCAATTGATTGTGACTACACCCATTTTTTGAAATTTGAATATTTGGATTATGACAATGTGAAGCCCTTCAAAAGTAAATTTTCCATAAACTCAAATTTGGAATCCAAAACATGTTTTTTTATATGATACTGAAGTGCATTACATGTGTGTGACTCATGAAATCATGCCATAAACCCTTTCAAAATGCAACATATGAGTGAAATTTCCAAATTAATTTTTTTGACCTACTTTGAATCTACTTTCTCACAAGAAGACAAGATGGTAAATTTTACAAAGTAGATTCAAAGTAGGTTTCTAAAAAGCTTGATACAACTTTTGAAACTTTCAAAAATTTCAACATATCACATTTGATGCCCTCATGTAGTTCAAAAGGATAATCTCCTTAAGGCATCACTTACTTTCTAATCTACTTGTCACAAATTTGTGTTTTTTTACTTGTGAAGACTACTTTTTTTGTATACTTAACATGTTTTCACTCATTTACAAGAATAAAATCAAGTAAATTTTTTTCTTTCAAATGAAACTTAAATAAATAAAATATTTATGAGTTTTTTTTGGATATACAAGAAATCTACCTTTGCAATAAGTTTGTATATTAAAATTGATTAAATGTAAAAATCAAGCCTTTAAAAAAAATAATTTCAATTTTTAATATTTTGGATTTAAGAAATTTGGTTCAAGAATACTTAGAAATGACAATATTAAAAGTTATTAAAATTATTTATAAAAAAATAACCTAAATATTTTCTAAACTTAAAGAATTGTATGTCAATTAAATATTGTAAAAAATGAATTTTCCAAACAAGATAGAATTGTTTTAATTGACATAAAACTTGAAATTTGCTTGAAAGATTTAAGAATCTAGGGTTCAACTAGATGAATATTGCAAAATTACGAATTCTATACAAATATACAAAAATTTATATTGAGCCTTAGAATAAAAAAATTGCAATGTAAATGGTATACAATTGGATATAACATCAAACACTACAATTAGTTCTCTACTATAGAAACACACAATATACAAAAAAAGTAAAAAGGGTTTGCTAGGTAATAATAATATTTATTGTGATTGTATTACAAGAATAAATTACCTTAAAATTCCATAGAATTTTTTTAAAAACACTTTGATAGTTATGATAACATAAGAAGCTTCATGGTATGAAAAAATGCATTGAAATTTAAGTTAGTTTTGAGAATGATTGTATAACATAAACAACAATGCACAATTGTAATAGGTTTGCAAGATTTTGGAAAATTTTAATTCTTATGACGTCTATGTTACAAAGACACACAAAAGAAATGAAACAAGTTTAAAAGTTCCCAATACATCATTCATATTTGTTGAGAATATTCAAAAAAAAATCCTCATATATATATATATATTACACAAAAATTAAATGCAACAAGTTATAAACCTTCTACCAAAACACAAGAATTATTTTACAACTATTTAATAACCCAAAAATATTGAAGCATGTATGAAGTTGTAGAATATGTTCTACACAAAAAAAACAACAAAAAAATTATAAAACTATTTACAAGAGGTTTCATAAAACTACTCCAAAATGCAAATTGTTTTTAACAATGTAAAGTTTTTAAAAAAATTATATAAGGAACAAAAAAACATTTATATAAATTTATTTTCATAAAAGCAAAAGTTTGAAAAATCTAATCCAACAATACATAATTTATACAATTTAACTGGAAGTACAAAATTGTGATCACCAATAGTCAATCTTTCGTTTTTATATAAGAAGTAAAAAATAACACATGTATAATAGCCTACAAGTGAATGCAAGATTAACTAAAAGGATCAAATAAAGTAAAGTCACAACTTTGAAGATCCAATCAAAACTTTAAAAAACATTAAATTACCTTTAAATAGATTACTAGAGCATAATCATTACAACGTTTTACATGTAACACAGTTTGAAATGGATAGTCTTTATAAAAAGTATTAACCACAATTTTAGCATGATTTATACACTTGCATCTTGATAATGTATTTGGCATTTGCAAGCAACAACACCAATGATAAATACAAGACTAGATTACTATGAAAATATAAAACATTGAGGTAACATTGAAAAGAAAAAAATAGAAAAAACAATAATGGTTGTCACCACAAAAATACAAATGACAAGTAAAGTGTCTTTAATTTATAATAAAAACCCAACAAGATCCATCAATTTAGCCTTGTCCCATCAAATATGTCATAAATTATTATTTAATATCCATTATCCACAAATTTAACACTCATTTGTTAATATTCAATATTTGGTTATTGGGCTCAATATTCATCACAATATTGTAATAGGGCACAAAATGTGATTTGATATGGAATAACAAAAACTTGTCATAAAATTTGTAAAAAATGACGCGCCCCCAAGTTCTTTGTTAGACCCAAAAAGGGTCCAACTATGTTAAAGAGCGGAAGTAGTTGGAACTTGGTGCCGTTCCTAGCTTCCAACACTGAAGGGGGTGAGAGGGGCGTGCTAAAAGCTCCGGGATTAGATTAGGAAGAGGGACAACTTATTTAGTTACTCGATTCTGCATCAAAACCAACCAACAAGTTGGTTAGTTCACATTCGGAATCACTCTTGGTGTTGGGACAAGCCACAAGCAACACAGATTCACTTGACTCACCACGGCTCGGCTTCGGGGGAAGCCACCACCTTC
>Ga0209208_10010145_pt1 | contig 12275 bp, 7 predicted proteins | sample S1TSphfallax_3_FD_187694 | JGI IMG/M metagenome (GOLD analysis project Ga0209208, IMG submission 187694) | Host-associated microbial communities from peat moss isolated from Minnesota, USA - S1T2_Fd - Sphagnum fallax MG (SPAdes) (version 2) | ecosystem: Host-associated > Plants > Peat moss >...
TGCCCCCAAATTTTAGATTAAGGTTCTAGTATACTCCATTGCTACTATTTCTACTGAAAGGAACAAATCATCAACAGGTGAAAAATGGCAATTGAATTCTTACTTCTTCCAACCTTCCCATTTTCCTACACTTAATTAGTTCTGTGATGAGAGCTGGGTTCATTGTCATTGGTAACACCTCTACCCTGTGACTAATTTCAAGGTGGCATTGACGCCTACTACCCATGTGGCTCTTGGTTTTAAGCTGATTCTGACCAAAGTAATAGAACACTAAGGAGGAATCTTGATGGCCTTGCAGGGAGAGGAGTATAAACTGATGTGGAAACCTACAGTTGACTTTGTGCGCATGGCTAGTCGCCTCAATGCCATCATTGTGCCATTTGGAATTCTAGGAGCTGATGAAGCGTATGTGCAGATTGATACTCTTCTTGGTCATCATTTTGTTGTCAAATGAGGGAAACTCTTTTCTTCATTGTCAGCTTCTAGATATGGTTTTTGAACTGAGAATGTTCCCTTGTCAGGAGGATGTGGTTGAGATGGATGGAGTGTTGATATGCTGGGCAATGTTTGTTTGCAGATATAAGATCATATTTGATGGTGATGATATGCTAAGGTCTCCTATAGGACCACTTCTAAGAGCTCTGTATGCACAACTTCAAATTAGCACAGATAACATATACCCTCTAACTGCACTTCCTTTCCTAAATTTACCCAGGTATCTCCCAAGCACATCCTCCATTAGAATACTTATATTATGTGTGGCTTTATGGTTGTTTAGTCCTGGTGAACATGGAGGATAGAAGTTTTATGGAGTGTACTGTTTGTGAGTTATTAGCCAGTTTTGTTTGCCATATCTCTCCTTTGAAATAGTAAACAAACTTGTTGGACAAAGAGTGACCTTCAGGCTTTTGCTTGCAGTATAATTCCCATACCTTCAATTGAACGCATTTACATCCATTTTGGGAAGTCAATTGACACTGCTAATTATGGTTGCAAAATTGATAACAAGGATGAGGTATGTCTTGTGGTTACTTTGTGTGTGATAGTATTTTCTATTATAGTGTTTATTAACCATTCATAGTAGGTGTTGCAAGTGCAATGGTTCTAATGCAACTCAGTCCTTCCCGGGTCCTCAGACTGTCAATAGGATCTTGTTACACTGCAAGAGATGAGGAGGAAGAGAATGAATTACCAAAAGAAGAACTATGTACCAGGGATTTTGATCATCATATCAGCAAATAATCTTCCAATGATTTGCATTCCTTGCAATTGTGTTTGGTACTGGGAGCATTGAATTTTATGTTGGTTCTGAGAGAAATTAGTGTTAACAGTTCTGATAGTCGGGCCATGTGGTTGGTTTTCTTGTGTCCCTCTTCTTGGTGAATGACATGGCAATGGGTGACAGTGCAAAGAGCTATATTGTAAGTACAGCCCCTTGCAAAGATATTTCCCTGCAAATTTTCCAGCTGTTTGCAGTCATTCTTGTGAAAGGATAGTTCCACAGATATCACCACAATTTATTTACAAGGAGTTCATTGCTGCACAGGTTCCAGTTCACTTAGCACTTTGAATGAATTTCTGTGTTGGGGTTTGGTGTGGGATACAGTGTTGGTAAAGAAGAGAGTTGAAGACAGCATTGATATGCTAAAAGGCATTCGAGAACAAGATCCGGTTTGTACAACCTGTCCACATTGTAACACTGCATGGATTCTCTTACATTCTTCATGTATGGATGGGAGGATTGATTTTGGCGAGGAATATAGTCTCTCTTTCTCTTTTTGTGAACTGGATATTGACAGCACAGTTTAATGTTCTCAGTGAACCACTCGTATTAGGAAAGCTTATTGTCCATGCATGGTGGGTGGAATTTGCAGGAGAGGTCATTACCTGCACGGTTGCTTGCAAAGGCAGAGCGCCTATTGCCAGAAATAACTCCAAGGGCTCCAGGAAGTAAATGATTGTTTGAGTTCTCAAGTGAACAATTGAGATCAAAAGTCTTGGTGGGTCTTTGAAGTGCATTGAGAGCATGTGTACTCTTGAACAGGATCTTAAGAAAAATGGTCCTGTGCAGAGAAGTGAGGTCTGTCTATCATTGGCACATCTCAGGAAATTGTGAGTATTGCAGCAACATGGAACTGAGCAAGGATTAGCAATGCTTTCTGACAGGAGCATATCGACAATAGTGTGCTCCCCAGTGATGATCATCAGATTCACTCACTGAAATGTATACTTGCTGCAATCAAAGCTTTCCATCCAACAAATGGTTGCAAGTTTATGGAGGCACATTTAAGAAGGAAGTGTCTCTTACCATGTGTATGACCAATCACTGCTGTTGTCCAAACAGCTCCTGAATTCTGTCTTGTGGTCCTGTTTTCCTCTTTTCTTTAGGTTGGGGTTTCCTTCTTTTTTCATGCTTTGCAGATCATTGGGTTGGGTTTTTTTTGTTCAGACCTGAAATTATCCAGTACACTTAACTACAGATCTGTCAAAGTCTCTTCAGGTTGGCTTGAAATATTGAGAAATTCTCCATTCTCTTGAGGCTGACTTACATCATAAAGTATAGAATGTGAATAATCACATGGGTATTTGTCTTATGTGGACAAGTAATAAGTGTTTTGTTGACCCATTTGCCCTCAACCCTTACATGCCAATTAGCTAGATTGCGATGCCAAATGTGTGTGCAATTAAAGCCTTGCTAGGCCTGCAAAATGATGAATGAATTCTTTATAAAATTCTATAAACAAAACAATATTCTACTAGTGACACTTTTCAATGAAACTTCTAACGCAATTTGGTTGCTGGTGTGAGGATCCTGCATATCCTTCTAGAACCCAACTCAAATGAGGTATGAAGATCTTGACCCTGGAAGCTAACCGACTTGCATTTTAGTGTCAACACGTCTTAGTAATGTCTCTCTGTGTTAGTTTTTGTTGTGGTAGTTTTACATATTTTGAGTCATTTTGGACAAAAATTCCAGTGTGACTATACAAAGGATTTTTGTGTTAAAAAAGTGCCAAAATGATTTTGGGATTTTATTTTATTTCCCTGAAATTGCCATACTTTGACAAATTCATTGAAAATCAAATAACTCAATGGTTCACACTTTTTTTTTAAAAATTCACAATTATAGCAGAAATATTTCTGAACTATGGAATTCATGATAAGCATGGACCAGTCATACCACATTGATTTAATCTTGGTTTTCATATTAAATCATAAATTAAATCAATATTAATCAATGTGGTCCACACTAACCATGAATGATGTAATGATCTCATACCCTAGGTCCACAACTATCTAGTATTATACCTAGATGTAGCCGACTCAACATTGAGTTTGAGAATTTGGTGTGGACCACACTAAAAAAATCATAATGATCCATGGACTATGGTTTTAACATGCACAAAGGCTAAAATAGAGAGTACACAAAGAGATTTTTGTCCAAATTGAAGTCCAAGTCTTGCTCTAGATTCAACACAATGAAGCCAAGCTTCTTCTTTCCTTAAAAAACCTCAGTCAATCCTCCCTTGTTTGGATCACAACTTACAAAGAGACACAGGTAATAGAATTCTCCTTTCAAGTCATCCTGTGTTTGAGACCTAGTTTGATCCCTAGTTTGAGCCTGTAATCCCTGTTTCATCCCCAATCTGAGTGTAGCCTTATCAAGTAAGCAAAACTGGGTATTATTGTGTAACTAAAACTGGGTATATATCAGTTTAGAAGATTTTCAGGACTTTATGCTGACAAGACTTGATCCCAAAACTGGGGGTGAAACTTAGGTGAGAACCAAAACTTTGGTGAGAAAAAACCAGTTTGGGCCCCTCTACTATTTTTCCTGTGTGCTGTTTTCATTCTGATTGTTAAAATTTCGTCCTTAGTTTTGGCCAAACTGGGGCTCAGTGTACTGATAACCATGGTTCCAAGAGGGGGAGGGGAGGAGTTTGCTGGTTCACCCAAAGGCCTAATTAATAGAGGGCTTTAAAACGGGTCTAAATTATTGGATGTACTTTGAAAGACACAAAATTGGACATAGTAAAAGGCCTTTTAATCGCATGGATGAACAGGACCAGGGCGGACCAACAGTCGCCAGCACACCATCCAATGGAAGCTCATCATGACTCAGTTGTGGATGAAGCTTGAACCCCAACTGAGTTGACCAGGGGTTTCACCATGGTAATCTATCATGCAGTTGTAGATCCTGCGGGTAGGTAGATGATAGGTGGCTAATAAGTAAGTAGCTACTAGTGTTGGGCGGGTATATATAAAAAAGTGAGAACCGGACAAGGTTTCAAGCCGGTTCTCAGTTTGAATCCCTCAAGGTATCACATTGAGTGATACTCGTTATGAAACCCGGTTGTAGGGTTTTATATAATGTGAGAACTAGGCTTTTGAAACCCTAATCAAATGTGTATTTAAATTTTATCGAAACCCTAACAGGGTATTAAAAAGAATTAAGGTCAGGGTTTCAAAGTTTTGAATTAATTAAGGTGTCAATACTCAATAGGGTTTAGTTGTTTAGTCAATAGTTAGTTTAGGGCTTAGGTAGGTTTAAGGTTTAACAAGCAAGTGGCGTTGGTTGTTGTTTGTTATAAAACAAGTGTTTCAAAATAATTTGCTCATTGTGCGTGAGTTATCTTTGGTCTTTTGTCTCTTCTTTGTTTCTTGCTTAACATAATTTGCTTGATTAGTTAGTTTGTTTAACAATGTTTAGCTTTAGTGTTGCTTTACACTCCTCTTGTTCAAAGTTGTTGCTCTGCTACAAAGTTGTTGTTCTACTCTTCTTGCTCAACATGTTGTTCTACTCATTCTTGACTTGTTGTTTTGCTCCTTTTGTTTGACTTATTGTTCAGCTCCTCTTGCTCGACTTGTTGCTCAAATACCTTTCTGCTATGCCTGTGATTTTGTTGTTCCTTACTCCTTTTGCTTGACGCTACTACTCTTGTTCCTCTTGTTTTAGATTAGTGCTTGCCCCTTTTCATTTTTATGTAGGTATGGAAAAGTTGTCCAAATTTGAATTATTTAAGCCAGACTTGGAAGGTGATAATTTCTTTTTTCAATCTTTGTTTGTTGAGGAGTTTTTAAAATTATCCATGTTTTTGGGAAATGGTGGTTGACAATGTGTTTGTTTGTCATGTGCAAGGATTATTTGAACATTGTACATTTAATTAGACACATTACATCTTACTTTTACACATTGCATTTCATTTGCACAATTGCATTTTGTATTTTTGCAGCACATTATATATATATATTCAATTGTTTATAAATGTTTAGGTTGATTTTTATAAAATTAGTATAATCTTATTTTGGCAAAAAAACATACTTATTTCTAATTTCTCCTTCATGGTAGGTAATATTTTGGTAGAAAATGGGGGAATCAAGTCATGAAATGTATTTTACATTATGATAATGTTAGAAATATTTCTAATCCAAGAACTAAAGAAAGAAAAGGATTAATAACTTATTATAAAACTTATGGTATAACTATTCTTAAGAAACATGTAGATGCAAATCATTCTATAATTGCGAAATTTTTTGAAAAAATTAATAATGAAGTAATAGGAAATGTTGAAAGACAACTTGCAAAGAAAAGGCCAACTATTCCAACGAGTGCAATATGTGTTTTTTTATATGTAAAAAAACCTTTCAAAAAAAATGATATGTAGCAAAAAAACTTTTTACAAGACCTTGGCCTTTTGATTATGAAAAATAACTTACCATCGTAGTTTGTTGAAAGTGTATGGTTTAAGTGTTTAATATTACATTTGTCTCCTAGAATTGTGTTCCCTTCTATAAAACATTTTTCTTAGGGAATATTACCTAACTTGGTGGAGAAAACAGAACAAATATATGTTTTGCCAAAATTAACATATTGTATTTATGCCACAACAAGCTTTGACTTGTGGATGTCAAAGGGTGCACATGATATATTTGCTCTTGTTATGAAATTTTTGGGATCTAATTAACAACTTAAACAAGTAATTATTGGTTTGTTTAAGGCAACATAAATTAATGGACAAACATTAATTAACAAATTGACATAATTGTTTGATCAATATGGTCTAAAAAACAAAATAATTGCTTATGTTAAAGATAAGGGCTCAAATTTAAATACTATGATAATTGTTTTAAAATTTGTTGTAGAATGTGAAGTCCTTGGTTGAGATGAAAGTTTTCAAGGTTCTTGTTTTGGCCATGTTTTTTTCCAAACATGTCAAAATGCTACTATTAATGAAAAAGTTTAAGGGAATTTCAAATTTGTTTCAATCAAATTTGCCTAGTCAAATTTTGCAGAAATTTATAACTTGGCTTTAAAAATCTAGAAATAGTAGACAATAATGGAACAAGGCTTGTTCAAATTCAAACTTGCCTCCAAGAAAATGAAATACTCTAGTGAAAACAAGGTGATTATTTAATCTATTGCATTTTTTTTCTATTTCTTATTGTTTTGTTCTAGTTAGATATTCTAACATTGGAATTTTAAATTCGTTTGTAGGTTTGCTAGCAAAATCATTATGTTTCAAGAAGCAATACAATTCAACGATGCTATTATTTTTTGTTATAGTAGGTAAAATATTGTCAGAATAAGTGGAAGAGTGCATCCTTTTCTTACTTGGCACATCTTTAAAATAATTGTGGATTCCTTATCTCCTATTGTGACTGCTTGTGTTCTAAACCAATCTAAGAGCCATTAGTTGTTTTCTAATGCATTACAATTTGCGTAATATGTGCTTGAAATTCAAGGAAGAAATTATAAACCCATCTATTCTAGTCAATTTGATTAATGATGATTTTGAAAATAACTTTTGAGTTATTTTTGTTTGTTCCCAGCATCAGAAGAGAATTTTGTGGTGTTTTGGATTCTTTTCTTTCTATTTAAAGAAATTTTGAAAAAAGAAAAGCTCACAACATGTTGTTTTTGCTGCTAGACCCTAGATTCAAAAGCTTGTGTTTAATATCTTATTTTGTTGGTCGAGAGGAAGGTGTAAGCATTGTGGATGAATATGATAGTGGAATTTTGTATCCTATGTTTTTGAAGTGGTTTCATTATTTACATCCAATGACAAAATTAAAATTTGTTGGATGTGTAGATCAAACATGTGACAAAGATTTTAGTTTGGATATTTTATAACAGACTATGCATAATTGAACCATCAAAGGAACTTGTCACTAGGGAATTATTGATTTTTTGACATTACCAAGTGAATCCCAAAGACATCAAATGTCATCTTCAATGGTGGGGAAAACATGAAGCCACGTTTTGTACGATTGGTTTTTTGCCTCATCAAATTTTAAGCATTGTATGGTCACAAATTGAAACAAAAATAATTTGTTTCTTTAGCGGGCATATTTACAAATCTAAGGAGGTGTCATTTACAATCAAAAAACATAAAAAATTTGATTTTTGTGAGCAAAAATTAGCCAAGTGATCCTAAAGATGGATGTAAACCACCTTTCAATTTAAAAAAGCTAATTCAAACATAGTTAGGTTTTGAAGAGGAGTGAAGAATTTGAAGGTTCATTTGAACAAGATGAAATATCAGACATATAAAATGTTGAAATTTTTAATTCTTATTTCATTTTTTGTGCAATTTTGGCATTTTTGAAAATTAAAAATTAATTTTTGAGATAACAAATTTTGTAATAACCAATATGTAAAAATCAGCTTTGAAAATTGTTTGGTATCACATGTTTAAAAACCAGCGTTTTGAAAGCCGAGTGAAATTATTTTTTTGCAAATTTTTGAAAACCCCTACTCGAGTTTTAAAAATATGAAAATAATTAAAAAAAAAAGAATCAGGTCAGGTCTTTCAAAACAATCTCATACCCGGACCCGACAATTATCATAAAAACTAAATACCCGCCCAACATTGGTAGCTACACGTGGTGGTTAGTAGTTAGTACACAAGTAAAGGCAAGTGAGTTGTTAGTAGGTAGGTAGGTAGGAAAATTAAAAATTGAACTAACCACTGTGGTTAGCTAGGGGGGTGGAGCCCAATTGAAAAGTGTTTTTGGGTATAGTATGTACATAGTAGGTACCATTTGTGTAGGAAATTGAGCATTACAAATGTACTCTCACATGTAAAATAGTTGTTTCCATGAACTAGATGGAAAAGGTTCTCATACTTGATTTACCATCTATACATTACAATTTTGTAATCATGTAAAAGGAGTGAAGAAGGTCATCATTTTTCAATGGCCATGATGATCTCTATGACATTGTGACATTCTACACACATCATAATGACAAAATTAACATGTAGGCATGTCCAACTTCTTTGTAGATATCAATAGCTACATGGTATATTCACCTCCAACTTCATTGTCAACTATTTTTTTTTTAAATTTAATTTTTTTTTCCTTTTCCTCTTTATTGGGGAATCTTTCAGGTAATGATGTCCACTATGCTCATACCATACTTAGTATGACTAATGTTTGGCAATTTCTTTATCAAATGCTTATTAATTTTGAAAAATAAAAATTGGGCAAATTTTAAATGATTTTTTCAGAATTTCAGTAGTTGGGGGAATGATTATGCAAAGTACACCTTTTGTTGTGTATTTGTTATAGTAACTCAATGCTTGTGACAATAAATAAATTTTCACAAGTTGGTTGTCAATTCTCAATATCAATATTTTTTTTCTCCTTTGTTCAACTAGACATTTTGCAAATTATTTTGTGTTGAACATTATTCATAAGTATGGTATTACAAATTAGGGTATAATTGAAAGCACTTACACGAGGGCATAAAGTTCCCTACCAATAACGAAGGTGGAACATGAAGGGTATAATGTAAATCATAAGGATTATTGCATTGGTGCCTTCCTTTATTTTGTAATGGCTTTCAACTTTATTGGCTTTACCCACAAGGAAGAGGCTATGCATTGATGTAAGATTTGGACATACAATTTTGGTTTAGTCATTATGTTGGAATGGGAATTGTGTCAAGATTTGAGAACTTAGCTTTGAGCACATGACTAAAGTTGGAACAAGACAAAAAGGAATGGGCTTGGAATAAGTCAACACAAATTAAGCACCCATAAACATTCCCTTTGTGAGAAGGAAATGTGCGGGTGAGCAAGAAAAGTTCTTAAGATTCTCAAATGCGTTCTCAAAAGCTTTTGGAAATGTCGAATTTTGTGATGTTTGGTAATTTTGGGACAAGGTTTGGGGATCAAGCCTTGCCCAAATTGGGCCTTATTTAGATAGTTGAAAATATATTGAAGATTAAAATACTCTAGTGAATTGACATTGAGAAAACAAGCATATGTTAAAAAAAATTATGGCTATTTATTTTAAAGGCTAGGAGTCAAATTGTCAAAATAATTTTAAATTAATTATTTGACATTTTAAAGGAGGAAATTAACTTCAATTGAGGAATGCAATATGTTTTTCAAAATCTTTTTTCAAGGGATACAACTTTTATTTTGAATTTTTTAAATTAGATTTCATACAAAGACATTATGGACCCACAAAATAAAAAGATTGATAACTTGTAGGCAATTTTTGGACTTTCAATTTGGGAGCAAGAAAAATGGAGAGTGTGGATACATCTCAAGTTTAAACCATGGTGTGTTTTTTAAAGTTTGTGTTACCCAATCGTTTGTTCATGATTCAATTTGATTTTAATTTGCACACCTTGGATTTTTCTTTATTTATGCATATTGATTTCACCTTGAGTACAATTTAATGAACTTGTTTTAATCTCATCCTATGTATCCCATGCCCTCATCAAGTTTGTTGGGAGCTAGTGAATGCATCCTAGGTTTTACATTTCATTACAAAATTAAAAAATTCACAAAGGTTTTTTTAATTTTGGTACGATTTAACAAAACTAGGAATGCATTAATTTGACTTTTCAATCTTGAGTTTGGAGAAGGATGAGTACCAATTGTCACTAATGTAAATTTATCATTTGAAGGAATAATGCTCACAAAATAATGAGATATGTTGTTTGCCAATATAAAGCTAGAGTGAACTAACACCCATTAGTGCACCATGCAAGCTAGATGGTGAAAGGATGTGAAACACTTTTTCACTATCTTCCTATCCACAATTAACCAAAGTTGTTATCTATGTATCGAACCATCCACATACATCTACCTACATGGTGCTAACCAAGTGGCTTGCCTACACATTTACCAACATAATAACCACTTACATTTCCTACCAAGTTGTCTATGATACTTATGCACTTACATCAATAACTACCAACTACATAAGCAATGCTAGGTGGAAGTGCAAATGTGTATAACATAGGTCACCAAGGTGAAACCTATTTTTGATTCAATTCACAACTAAATCATGATGGTTTTCCAATGGATGGTGCACAAGCGGGTGTTGGGTCACATAATCCCCAATATCATAATCCCATTCATCAATACCATAGTTGGTTACTCTCATTTATCATCCAAAGATGCCATAAATAATGCGAAAACAATGAAAACCAATGACACGCCATAAATAAGCTAAATAAATTAAATGTGAAAAATACAAGGTTTAAATATGCCTGCTTTAGATGTCCTTTTGAAAATTAAATTGCATGGTCAAGATATATTTTTGCAATTAGGGTCTCAAATTTGAATCACTTGATCCAATAATTTTTTAGCAATCCATATATACAACCATAGGTATGCATGTGGGATGAAAAGGAATAAATTTTTTTGCTAATGAAATGAAAGTAACATCAGGACTTGGAGGAGTTCCTTATGGCAAAAAAATTCTCATGCCAAACAAAAAATTGAAAGCTCGTTCCTAAAGTCTTCTATAGTAAGTAGAATGCAACTATACACGAGTTCCATAGCCTAGGGTCAGTTTCCAAATTGACAAAATGGATAATTATTATTATTATTTTTCAAAAAAAAAATTCTTTTTAAAAAATTTGAAATTATAAAATTTTCCCATCATCTACTATACGATTGTGATATGAGTAGTTAAATTATTTTAGAGTGTAGCCTATGATTATAATGATGATTTATAACACTTTGACTTCATATTTTTTACAAATTTTCATTTCACTATTTTGAGGATTATTTAATGACAAAACTGACCTTAGGGTAAGGTAGTTTTGAACCAAACACTTGCCAAATTCAACTAGGAATACGATAACCTATGGTTGATTTTACCATGGGATGTTGCATCAATAAGTTGCAAATACTCTTCCAAGTGTTAGCCACAATTTTGTAGTTAAATAATTGATTTCTCATTGGACATCCATGCCTCAATTGTATCCATATTAAGTCGCCTACTTGTAGTTTCAACTTATAGGTATCAATTCACATCCATAACCGGCTCAATATGTGAATGCATCACATAATGTGAATGGACATGGATCATTAACCCTAAACCCTAGACTTTCTTTACATCCATAACCTACTCAACATGTGGATGCATCACAGCTCATGTATTTGAATATGGATCGTTAACCTCACTTTACATCCATCATCGTTCATAGTTAAATCACAAGTGGTGTCAAGTGGTGGTGGTGTTATGAATGGAAATGAAAGTGTTGGATGAAAAGCCGTCCCCTTCTTCTTTTGGGTCACAATGGAGAATATGTGAATGCATCACATAATGTGAATGGACATGGATCATTAACCCTAAACCTTAAACCCTAAACTTTACATCCATAACCTACTCTCAACATGTGGATGCATCACAGCTGATGTATTTGAATATGGATCATTAACCTAACTTTACATCCGTCATCGTTCATGGTTAGTTCACAAGTGGTGTCAAGTGGTGGTGGTGTTATGAACGGAAATGAAAGTGTTGGATGAAAAACCTTCCCCTTCTTCTTTTGGTCACAATGGAGAATATGTGAATGCATGACATAATGTATATGGACATGGATCATTAACCTAACTTTACATCCATCATCGTTCATGGTTAGTTCACAAGTGGTGTCAAGTGGTGGTGGTGTTATGAACGAAAATGAAAAAGTTGGATGAAAAGCCTCCCCCTTCTTCTTTTGGTCACAATGGAGAATGATAGCTTATATAATACTTCTTGGGGTAAGGGGGGGGGGACTTAGCATTTAGGTTTAAATATTAAGTGACCATCTTATAAGCTCTCTTTCAAGGGTATTAACCCAACTTGTTGATGGAGATACCCGGATATGCTTTCATCCTATCCTATCCGGCAAGATACCTGAAGGGCTCTCAAGGCCGAACCTGGTTACCCAAGGTTTGAAACCTTGACTCGAGTTATACTCTGAGGTTAAGTGTATCTTGGATTGGGGAGTCCCAAGGGTGAGTGGGGGCCCCCCCCCCCCC
>Ga0209208_10010146_pt1 | contig 12273 bp, 3 predicted proteins | sample S1TSphfallax_3_FD_187694 | JGI IMG/M metagenome (GOLD analysis project Ga0209208, IMG submission 187694) | Host-associated microbial communities from peat moss isolated from Minnesota, USA - S1T2_Fd - Sphagnum fallax MG (SPAdes) (version 2) | ecosystem: Host-associated > Plants > Peat moss >...
AAAGGAAAATATATTAAAATTTTGACCTTGTGTCAATTTGACCAATGATTGTTGATGCCATTGCAAAGCAACACAAAAGCTCAAATTACAATACTTTTATTGCCCCATATGGTGTTTCAATGATGCCCTTGTTGATATTCAACATACCTAGTATTACCTTTTGAATATATAATTTGAAATACATGTTATTTCTTTTCATCATAGGTTGCCATGCATTATCAATGGAGAAATTAAATATACAAAAATTAATGTTCCAGATTTCCTTATATCACTTTTGGTTATTGAATGGGAAAGAAATATGGTGGGGGTCCTAAATATTGAGTTGTTTTCTATTTTTAATCAAAAAGCTTGTTGGAGAATAGTTGTTTGTTTTGATGATCTTCAATATTGAATTATGCTAAGTCATTTTTAGAACCAACACTAAAACTCACTTGAAACTTTCATTGTTTTGTCAAGAATGTTAATTTAATTAGTTACCCAATTATGTCCTAATTATGTTAGTGTTAAGTAGGTTAGTGTAGTTAATTATGTTTTAACTTGGAATTGGTTCATATGTGAATAAAGTTTGATATATTTAGTGTTTGGGATATAATCTTAAATTTTAGGTTTTCAAAAAAAAATTGGTGATTTGAAATATGACTTTTTCATAACCAAGCAAGAATCCAAGCCCAAAACAAAAAACCATGTGCAAAGAAATTTGCATAAATTTGGAGATGATACACCATTAAGAAAGTCATTATCATTTGTGATGTGTGTGTAAACATTGATAGTTGTAAGTGTGAACATAGTAGTGCACAATAACTTTTCCCTCAACTTCTATGTATGTTTTTTTTCCATTTTTCTTCCTCCCAAAACTATATAAAAAATTCAAATGTTATCTATGGTTTAAATGAAAAATAATATCATTGTGAAATATTAAGCCATTGGTATTGGTCAAATCAATTTTCAAAAATCAAAACTACTACTAATAGTGAATGTAACACTAATAACCAAGATCTTACACCAATGTGGTATTTAATCTAGAAGAATTTCTCAACCTAACAAAAAGTAAATCTTTCAAAATTTATACAAACTTGGCTTGTATGAGATCCTTCAAGATTTTAGATATACAAACCTTGGTACCATGTCCTCCAAGATTATATAGATTTAGACCTTATTTATGTATTTAAAATACAATATATATGGACTCAATTTGTGTCTTTAAAATATAATAACCTCCCAACATGGGTTAGCCTCTAATGTCAAATTTCATAACATTCTTGAGCATGGGAACTTATGTTGTACTGTTTTCATTCCCGTGCCCTCAAACTATGTGAACACCTCTCAAAGAGGCCTCCTCCCACACCTTTTGTGTTTATAAATAGATCATTAGCCTTGATTCCTTTGCAATTCCCCTAGCAAGAAAATTAAAAGTAGATTTAGAAAATATTTTCCATTGAAATTTCCAAATAATCTTTCAACAATTTGGTTAAAACCAATATAGTTTGTGCTCACAAGTATTTTGGCATTGGATTCTTCTAAAAATGTAGATTCACATGAACATAAAATTTGAGAATTAATAGATGGCCAAGTTGTAAAGAAGTAGTAACATGCATGAATTATGCAATAGCCAATTATACATCAAGTTAGGCATATTGAAGGGATACCTTTTCCAAATTTTACTTCATTGATAAGAAGTTGAACATAGATTACATTTGATGATTTTATATAGCCTTTATGTGAAATAGGACTAAAAGTATTATTCAAATGGCAAATTCACCAATTGAATATCCTTTTTTTTTGTCATGTATGGCATTGCTCATTAGTAATTGTTGAAATATGTCAAAAAAAATTACACATTTTCATTGTGTAAAATGTTCATGGGATGACTTATTCAACATTAACCCCTCGTTAATAGATATTCATGTTATCCATGTTACTAAAATTTATTTGAAATTTATTTTCACCCATGTGCAAATAATTTTTTTGAAGTAGATTAAAAAGTGGTATATGAAAACATCATTCTATAACTTAATAATTTAATCCCTCAATTTGCAACATTGTCCAATATGGTGGATTTTTTTGTTGTGGTGATTGAACAAGGCAAGAATGAAAATTGAGAATTTGAACCCAAAACCGCAATTCAAATTACATGCATAGGTAAATATTAACCTTTAAAACTCTAAATTCAATTCATGTTAAATCTTTGTTAGTGTATTTCATTGAAATAGGTGGGTGTTGGGGATGTGGACTTGGGCTTGAATTTCTAAAGGAGAAAAATGGTGGAAAAGTATTATGAAAATACCTTCAAATCATTTATTTAGCCTAAATTCATTTGGGTGTTATATGCCATACCTACATGTAATTTCGGAACCCACCCAAACTTAATATTAGTTTTAAATAATCCTAAAATACTCATGTTGGCCATTTTTTCTAATACTATTTTTAGAGTTTTGACCAATTGCTACAAAATTCTAGAGTTATTTGACACATGTTTTAATACTTTGTGATTTGGAAATATTTGCATTGTATTGGTTTCGTTGTACAAGTGCTTGTGATTACCAAACAAAAGGAATTTCCATCACTATGAATTAATGAGTTTCAAATGATGCATAAAGCATCACCACCCTTCAAGTAGCTAATGTCCCTATATTTGATAAATGACAACAACTATATGGGGCTAAAATATAGGGCTTCATCAAAAAGTTTTTTAATTGCTACAAAAAGTTACCCATACTTGGTAGTTCCCAAGATCACATCATCTTTTCCCCCTTGCTAGTTATTCACAACTATTCCATAGTCATGTTTGTGTTTCAATTTTCATTTATTTATTTAATTTTTTGGAGTTTTTTGGTTTTAGTGTAATTTTCTCCAAACTTGCATTGTGTGATATTCTCCATTGTGGGCATACCAACATGGAGGCTTGGAAAAAAGCTTTGCTTATGAAATCAACTATTGAATTGGGTGACGGTGAAGGTGAAAATGATTTTGTGCAAATATTGCTTGATATAGATCCCAACTAACATTTTTGAGGTGTCAACGAAGTGGCAATAGACCTAGGTGCAAAACCAATTTGCACATAAATAGAAAGTTCAATGAAAAAAATTCAAAAAGATTACCTTGTTCACATATTGGTGTATGATGTCAAGATATTCCATAGACAATAGAATGAAGTGGTTTTATGTTTGTTTACATGGACTCTATTGCTAACCATGAACTTTATTTTGTGTAGAAGCATGACAATTATTGTGGAATGGGTTTATCCACAATTCAAAAAGTCATAGTTGCTTGTAGGTACTTCACATATGGAATGGTAGCTAATTGATTAGATGAGTATTGTTGTTATATTGTCATATAAAAAATTATTGCAATGTTTAGCTTGAAATGATTTGTTTAGGGTAAAAAATCCATTATTTTATAACATATCAAAAAAGTACCCAAGTTTATTCCATGTGTTTTAGAAAAAATAATATAACAAATGACCACCCTAAAAACTAACCAAAGTCTTTGGATATATGGCATTATCATTTTGGATTACCAAGTCAAATAATAACCTTAATGTGTTTGATAGGATTTCATTCATTGCCAATTTGTTGTGTGGGCTTGGTGCAAATTTTTTATTTGAGGTGAAGCACAATGCACGTATTCTAAGTAATATTTGTTCATGGACAACATGATGTACCCAAGATGGTCTTGTTTCATGTATATTGTCCATATGTCACAACAAGAAAATTGTGTATGTTTTACTCAAGTTTAAAAGGCTATCAAAAAAGATGTCAAATGTTGCTTTAATGTTTTGCAAAGTTGTTGCCATAGTACAAAAGCCAATTCGATAATAACATAAACACATTGTATTTGAAATTTTAATAGCTTATGTCATCGTACACAACATGATTGTAAAGGATGAGTTCATTTTAAATTTGGAACCATGTTTTGAAAAACACACAATGAACATGGGTTACGGCCTTGCATTTTACCAATACAAGGATGGATGGTACTAAAGAGGTTGAAACTTATGAAGTGCATTATGTTTTACAACATGATTTCATTGAACATATGTGGGCTCAAAAAAGAAACAACCACATACAACAAAGTAAAATCCATCTATTTTTTGTGCCCTATTGCATTTTATTTTTTTGAATTTGCTAAACCTATGTTTCAATTTGGGCTTTATCCCATTTATGTGATATTTTTAGGTAGGTTGACAAGTGGCAAGGGAACTACAAGTATTGAATTTGAAAGTGTTACAAATTCAATGTGGAAAGTTAGAGTTAGTGTTCATATACATGTAGCATTGTCCAAACTTGAAATACAAATGTGTGTTGTATTTAAGTCATGATTTCAATTGTTATAATTATTTGAATTTTTTGTGTGTTAAGTGATAAATTAAATTAATTTTTTTTAATGAACTTGTGCAACAAAACTCTTGATGTATTATAACAACATTTGGGAAAATTTGAAATTGATTTCATTTAAACCTAGCTTCAATTTAAATATATATATAGTATAAAAAACATTCATGTTTCTTAAAGGACTCTTAAAAGGCTTTCAAATGATTTGAAAATGACATATTTATGATAATTTTTTAAATACACATTTATATAATAGTATAATTTGACATTTTTTGGGCCATCAAAATTATATCAATTTTTATATCAATTTTTAGATTGTGATTTTAAAAATAATTTCCTTAAATCACATTTGCATACTATGGTGGACATAAAAGGAATCAAAATTGGATGTACATAGATTACTAAAAGTATTGCGATGTAAAACTCATAAACTTTGAAATTTTGTGAAAATTACATTTAGTTGACATAGACTTTAAAATAAAATAAAATAAAGAAATTGTGAATATCAAACTATTTCATATGTGTTTTTTTAAGTAAATGTACATTAATTACATTATAAAACTTGTAGTATATATATTTTTATAAATTCAAAAACTCTACCTCAATTTTGTGAATAAACACAATCAACACCTAAGCTGTTCCATTTTCAAAAAAAGAACATTTTATAACTTACAAACATCATAAACATATGTTTGATGTTTATGTTCAAACATAACCATCATCACTATGATCACATAATGCACCACCAAAGGTTTTAATATAATATTCATGATTTAAAACGAAGTTGAAAAAAAAATTGATATGAAAGATTCACTACTACAAAATGCATCATGGTTCACTTTGGGTTTCATTAGATTTTGAGTGAATTTGGACATTTTTACCTAGTGAAATTATTTAACCCCCTAGTGAACGAGGACCAGTTGCTATATATAGTGAATTGTTTCACTAATACTTAATGAAACAAGGTTATTTTCAAATGAAATACAAATTTACTAAACCATCCACTTGTTTATTAATTAACTAACCAACATGAAAATTAATTAGAATTTAATTATTTAATATATAATATTATTGATAATTAAATGAATTTTCAACCTATGATTTATTGATACGTGTCACTACCTAGGCTAGGTAGGTAGGCCACATAATCAACCTAGGCACCTACTCTAGGAATTCGATAGGAAAATATTTGGCAACATACCATTGTTGACTACACACAATACCACCCATGAAGTTTGATCCCTTGACCTTTGGAATGGATGTAAACACCCTTACCATCAAGTCACCCCACTTCTTGGTGGTAATATGTTACATTACATTCTACTTATCAAATACTTCATTTTAAACATTATTGAAACATAAACTTTTAAAATTCATCTCTTATTGAGATTTTGTTCAAATGAAATGATTCGAGTTTATTTTTTGTTTAAATTCAATAATGTACACAATTACATTTATTTCCTTTTGAGAGTTTAAAATCATTTGAACGAAAAAAAAGTTGAATATCATTATTCAATAAAATTTCAATGACCATTTTTTTGAAAAAACAAAGTTTAATAAATGGATAATGTTTTTGTTAATATAATAATACTACCTATGCTAAGTTATTTTCAATTATTATATAATTTTTTTCATTAATTTAAATTATTTCACCCTACATTATTAATGGCTATTTATGGCTATTATCAATTATCTTTGGCTATTTTTGGTTATTTCACCATAAGCTACTTTTTGTTATTATAAATTACTTTTGGCTATTTTAGTTTTTTTCACCTTAAGCTATTTTCAGTTATGTAAGTTTTTTTATCTTATTTTTGGCTATTATAAATTATTTCAATTTAGGTTGCTTGTAGCTATTATAAATTATTTTTGGTTATTTTAATTTCTTTCACCTTAGGCTATTTTTAACTATTATAGGTTTCTTTGGCTATTTTATGTTATTTTTGGATATTGTAAATTACTTTAGTTGAGGTTACTTATAGATATTATAAATTACTTTTGGCTGTTGAATGTTATTTCACCTTATGTTATTATTAGTAATTCTAGGTTATTATAGGCTATTTCAATTTAAGTTTTTTTTGTTTGTTATAAATTATTTCACCCTAAATTATTTTTGGCAATCCTAAGTAATCCTAATATATGGCTATTAATTTATTTTTTATTAGTGTTATTGGTGGTTATTAATGGCCATTGGTACCTATTTTATTTGTGGTTATTAATGATTATTAATGATTATTCTATTAATGACCATTAGTAGTTATTCTATTAGTGACTATTGGCAGTTATTATATTAATGGCTATTGGTAGTTATTTTATTAATGGCTATTAATAGTTATTCTATTAATGACTATTAATAATTATTTTATTAATGGCTATTAATAGTTATTCTATTAATAGCTATTAATAGTTATTCTATTAATAGCTATTAATAGTTATTCTATTAAAGGCTATTAGTAGTTATTTTATTAATGGCTATTAATAGTTATTCTATTAATGGCTATTAGTAGTTATTCTATTAATGGCTATTAGTAGTTATTTTATTAATGGCTATTAGTAGTTATTTTATTAATGGCTATTAATAGTTATTTTATTAATGGCTATTAATAGTTATTTTATTAATGGCTATTAATATTTATTCTATTAATAGCTATTAATATTTATTCTATTAATGGATATTGGTGGTTATTTCATTGTAAGCCATTCGTGGTTATTGATGATTATTTTATTAATGGTTATTGTATTATAAATTATTGTTGGATATTCTATGTCATAATATCATAGGCTATTGGTAGTTATTATATTGTAAGGTATTTTAAAATATTTTTCATAAGTTATTATTTTCTATTCTAAGTTATTTTTACCTTAATTCATTATATTTTATTCTAGATTATTTTAAGTTATTATACTTAGGATAAATATAATATAATAACATAAAGTAAAATGACCTTGAATAACTTAAAGTATAACTTGAAATAACATATATTAATTTAAAATAAAATAACCTAAGGTATAACCTAAAGTTAGTTGAATAATTTAATTTAAAATAACTGAAAAGCTTATAATAAATTAGTTAAGATACCTTAAGGTAAAATAACATATAATAATTTAGGGTACAATAATTTATAATAGCCTATAATAACATAAAATATAAAATAAAATAACTAAAATAGCTTAAAATAATATAGGGGATATCATAAAGTAGCATAGATAGAATATTTTTTAAAACATAGAAATAAACCTATTTACTATAGTGAATTATGTTAACTAGTAATGAAACATGATGTATACATAGTGATATTATAGTGAAATAATTTCAACAGGGTGAAATTAGTAAAATGCAATGAAATTATTTCATTTTTAAGGTCCCATAGTGATTTAGGTTAGTAAATTGCACCCCACTTTTGTAGTAATGATTGATTGTTCTTTGTACATATATACATTGATGTGCAACATTTCATTAACAAATTGTCAAAATTGCTAGTTTAGTTACATGGTTAAGTCATAATGAATGTAGCTGCCAATGTGGTAGCATGTGACAAAATTCTAGCTAAAAGAAATCCTTTTTAATCCTTTTATTAAAATAATTATTTTGTGACAAGTAATTATACATTACAAATGCTTGCATTCATAGTAAAAGGAGCCAAAAAGGTGTTGAACATAATGAAAAATGTACTTTTATTATTTCTTAAAATCACCATCAATTGTATTTATTGAATTATTTATCCATTATTTGGAATTGTGTTTGGTTCTTCATGAAATTGGAATCTTATGAATTATGTTATTAAAGTCCTTTGTCATATGCAAAACATATGTTGAATGGGTCTTTTTTCAAGACTTAAAAAATTTGAATGGTTTTTTGTTATTCAAACCTACACCAAATGTCTTCAAACGTATCATGGATTCTAATATATTTCATAAGAAGGATCACATGTGTTGATCCTTTTAGGTGCACATAAATTGACCTTTTAAATGATGTTGTTGAATCTAATTTTTAACATCCTTAATGACTAAAAAATTTCAAAATTTGTGACCATTGTTCAAAGCAAAGTTGTATTTATAGTTGTAATGTAACTTTCATGAAAAAAATTCTAATTTTGATTATATTATGGGTCTTGTTTGGTCTCAATATTGACATCTAGTCACAAAAATTACATTTAAAATGCAATTTTGGTATTAAATAAACCAAGTGTATAATGTGATCCTTGATAAGGATTCTAACCTTGGCACCCATGATTCTTTTTATTATGAATTTACCCAAATGTAGACTATTACATCATTCTTATTTGCACTAATTTCTCAACATCGTAATAGATTAAGATATGAACCACATTTAATGTCATATTTTGACCATTAGACCTTTTCAAATTATGTATCCAAATCATTCAATTTTTGCCTGTAATGAAAACTACAACATTGTGACTTTTTTGTGTCAGCCGTACCATGCAAACACCTTAAACAACCATTTGTAAGCCACCTCACCTTGATATTACTTATAAATATTCACTCAAGTAGGCACTTTTGATTTGTTTTAACAAAAATGAACTTCATTAATTTTTTCAATGTGGTTACAACCATATGTCATGTCACCCTTGTTTGAGCTTTCATGGCACAAGCCAATGAAAACACAAATGGGTGGATCAAAACTAGTAATTGAATACCTTTTCATAAATCCATTTCCTTTGTATTTTTTTCACCCAAAAGCATGAACAAAATGAACTTGCACAAAATTGCACTATGACATCAATATTAGTCCACCTATTCATGCATTCACCCCACATTTTTAATGGCTTTCACCACTTGCTCTACTTTTTGGTCACTTTTGACCAAAATGAACAATGGTGTGTAGGAATGGGGGTAGATTTCTTAATGTCCATGAATTCCATTTGGCCAACATCTCATTTGATGATAACAAAATAAATATTCCATTTCATAGTCAAGGTATTCTTCATTTCATTGTACACATCAACCAAAAAAGGGGATCTTTCAACATCAACTAATGGTGAATGACAATAAAGCTCAAACCTTTTGGATGTTTAAATTTGTACAAATTCAAAATTTTCTACAAGGTGTTTATGATGTTGGTTCCGTTCACAAAATGCATAGATACATAAAAATTTCCTAGAAACTTGATAATGTCATGTTTGATCACACCCCACTTGAGTAGGTTGAGTAGGTTGACTTTATTCCACAAGCATTAAGTCAATAGTTTGGGGGGGGTAGCATTCGCACTTTTGATCCCAAAATGTGTCATTCTTTTGTTTATTCCTTTTCTTTGGACTGAGTGAAATTTTGAAAAATGAAATGCAAAGTTAAATTTCTTTTCAACAATGAAATTTTCTTTCTTGTAGCATTTTGATGTAGTCAATTTAGTCATTGCTCCAACATGTGACACCATTGAATGATGTTGTGTGTTGTTACTATGGCTATCAAACATCCTTCAAACCACTTGCAAGCCTCCTCATAATCATTTTATTTTGTACCAATTTAAAAATCAAAAGGAATTTTGGAGCCATGGTCTACCATGTTGAAGTGTGGCATGAAAAAATCATGGGATGATGGTTAGCTTTAACTATCGTTGTTGCAAGTGTGTTTACTTTGAATGACAGAGATGCTCTTAATTATACTAATTGACACCATTGTAAGCAATATATTTGTCACAAATTGATCCTTTATTTATTAATGTTTATTCATATTTACTTTTAAGTAGGTTTTAAGTGTGATGTTCATAGGTCTTTCTTTTGTTGGGCAAAACCCACCTTGTATATGCATTTTTCTTTTGTGCACACGACAATGAAGAGAGAAGACACTATACTGATCATCAAAATTAAAAGTGAAGGTCAATTTTAAGGATGCAAATTAGTGAAAAGAATAATATCTTTTTGCAAAATTATTATGCTAAAATAAACAATAATTCATGATGATTTTTTTTGGTCCAAATTGTAACATGTTCTGATTTTTGGTACAATAGCATTAAGGTAGGATTGAACTGCTTTTTGTTAAATATTATGATCACTTTCCAATAGTATTTTTTTCCCCATTTTTCAACTTCCATATGTTCTTTTTTAATTGTTAGACAAAATTATATTAATTACAATGTGATGGCATGAAGAAACCTTTTAGGACTGAATTCTATAATGGCCACTATCCATATATGTGCAACAAGTGTTGGCCCATGGGTATATTCATTTCAAAATAATTTTAAAAAATACATGTGAAAAATGTTTTGAAATTATTTCTTTACATTATGAATTCTAAAATAAACTAATATCAACATTAACATTTATAGTAAATGAATCTGCCTAGAGCATAACATAAGGTACAATGTGGTCCAATTTTTTGTTCAAGTGATAACATTTGCATCTATGGAGCTTGGGAAAGTTTATTTGAATGAATATGAGCAAATGAACACATAGTCAAAGCTTTCACCCAAATTAAGTCTTGGGTTACTTTGCCACACATATATTGATGTATTTTGCTTGATGCAGGGCAAAGAAGGCCATGACAAAGTAATCATTTTTTCTAAAGATCAAAATGTAATTAAAAATCAATTAGAAAAATCATTAATTTTTTATTTTTTTGAAATCATTACATTGCAAAAAATCATATGTCATAGAATTCATCCCACTAGGATTATGTGGGACACAAAATACAAACCTTTTGTGCTTCACGTCTAATGGCTTGAAAAGGCTAGATTACTATCTTGAATAAAAAAGGTCAATGCTTAGAATTCATCAAGACTTTAAAATCTCTTGGAATTTTTGCATTGTAACTTGAGGCCATATTATAAGGCAATTGTTTCCTTTGCCTTGTGAGCAAGTGTTTTGTTTTCATAGTGGGCTTTATGAAAAACACATAGCCCCCCCCCCCTATATGAAGGTTGCATCAATTTTGACGTTATGTAAAGTCCACAAGGGAGAACGTTACCAAAATGGGGCTTGTTTTCAACTCTTGCCTTGCACACCCTTATTTTTGTATTGTCGTTGCTTGGGCTTCACCATATGAGACACACAATTACTCATTAACTTGAAAATGCGCATTTATGACATGTATTGTGTAATATACAATTACCTTACAGTCGTCTTCTCTTTCTCTTGTGTATGGGTGGGGTGAGTGTGAGTGTCCATCAAAACTCTTTTGCTACATTCCATGAAGTCACCTAAAGGTGCAGCATTTTGTGTGTGTGTGTGTGTGTGTTTTCACAAGATTGTTGCTTCCATGAATTGTGTGTGGAAGTGATGAGAAAAGCACCCAAAATGATGGTGAAGGTTTTTTTTGTTGTTTCCTATTTCATTACTGATTGAAAACTAAAAATATACTTATTTAGGGTTGTCACATTCAAATTTGACAACATGGATGCTTGCTATTTCAAAATTGGGTATTCTGCAAAGTTGAATTTTTTTAAAAAAAAACCTCCCATATTGGATATAACAATTAGTTTCAAGAATAGAGAAGCTGATGAAGAATCACTAGTCAAATTTGAGGCCTTTTGCAAACAGGTCTATCTATCTAAAATGTACATTGTACACACTTAATCAATAGCTCTCATGAGCCAATAGATTGGTCTATTTCATTGGACCCTGGAACTTGGACCTTCATCTAAAGTGGCCCTAAACATTGAAGGCCCTCCTTCAGCCACGAAACTGTTAAGTTCTAGTGTTGGTGATGAGATTGAAGTGGTTACGATTCCTCTCAAAGATGTTCACCACACATTAGCTATTTCCTTACTTGAATCTTCCTACATTTCTGAATAACCTTGTCAAGTGTTTACCACTATTGTTTCCCTGCATACCTAATTGCCAATGATTTAGGTTCCAGAAGTTGTCAATTTCATATCCCACATTCCAACAAGATTGCCAAAATCTTGGATTATGGGTAGTGCCACCATGTACCTAAAGTGGAGGAACAAGACCTATTGTTAGCAATGCATATCTCAAAATGTACA
>Ga0209208_10010148_pt1 | contig 12273 bp, 7 predicted proteins | sample S1TSphfallax_3_FD_187694 | JGI IMG/M metagenome (GOLD analysis project Ga0209208, IMG submission 187694) | Host-associated microbial communities from peat moss isolated from Minnesota, USA - S1T2_Fd - Sphagnum fallax MG (SPAdes) (version 2) | ecosystem: Host-associated > Plants > Peat moss >...
CGTGTGCGAAGAATATGGATTCTCATCAAATTTGCTTCTTCTTCTTCTTGTGGCTCGCTCCTTGTTGACACAAATGCATGATTCTCGAGCTAATCGTAAGTAGCTATTATCCGACCTTTCAGGTGGGAACAAAAGGGGCCTTTGATCTTTGAGGCTACTTTTTCTTCCTCCCTTTCCACCCCCCCAAAAAAAAATTGATAGAAAAAAAATGAGTCCATAAAGGAAACATCTTCTAAGTGCCCAAAAACTTCAATTCACCAAAAAGTATTCAAAAGAGTGGAGACTCTGAATGAATGTTGAGTTACACGCACAATAATTTATAAAAAGTGGAGGATTTGATTTTGGATTGTTGAAAACCCGAGTCAAACTTGCTCAAGGAAGTTTGAAAGTCTAGAAACCATTCGAGAAAAAATTGTTCAATACTATCAAAATGTGGAGTAAAAATTTTGGTTTGAATTTGGAGATCTCGCTTACCTTAGGGTCAGTTTTCACATTTACAAAACAAATAATATTTTTTTCAAAAAATTAATTAGTTTAAATTTGAAATTATTATTATTACTATTTCCACGATCTACTATGATATTTTCATAATAAATAATGCAATTATTTGGAATGCAATCTATGATAATTATAATAATTTTCAACATGTTAATTTCATATTTTTTACCAAAAACAAAATTAATTTCACTATTTTGCGGGTTATTTAATGATGAAACTGACCTTAGGGTAAGGTATACAGATGGTGCAAAAGCTTGGTTGGTAGCAACTCAGCCACCTCATTTGCTTTAAAATTTTAAGAAAACAAAGTCCTGAGAATAAAGGCCATTTGTAAAGGTAGTTATGAGTGTTGGGTGGTTTACGAAAATTAGGTCAGTTCTCTCTTATTGGTTCTCGGTCAGGTTTTAGGATATTTTCAGATCTGAGGTTCAGAAAAACAAAAAAATTGTTACAAGATTGGATTTGATCTTGGATCTTGTTGAAACTCAAATTCAATTCAATTCAATCCAAGTTGTTATTATCCCCTTTGCAATCAGGTCGAGGTTCTCTATAGGCACAAGTTTTTCCAAAAGGGCAATAACAAATTGTTGTTGTTTTTTTTAATAAAAAATGAAAGTTATTAGTTTTTAATGTGTCATACAAAACAATTGATACACAATTTTCTTTTACTTTTTAAAAATACAAATTTTAAAATTTTAAAATTATTATTATTTTTGCCATTTTGAAAATAAAAATTTGCCAGATTCTAGTACAGGTTCCAGCATGTAGCCAAAAATATAGAGGGATGCTAAAAAAGTAGTTTTGACGGTCATATTTTCTTATTGCCAGAACTGGCTAAATGGTCTTTGGGATGTGATCACCACTCAGCTACATCACAAAATTGAAAGGAAAAAAAATACAGCTCCAACCCCAGTTTTTGAAAAAAACTTGAAATCAAAGAAACTCCAATTCCAGATTTTTTGAAGTTTTCGGCATTAAAGAAACCCTAAACCCTAAACAACCCTAAACACCGTCACAAAGCCTGATGATTTTCATGAAATAATTGGCAAAGAACTGGCCATTTTTTAGAAATTTTCAGAACTACAATTACAAATAAGAATCGAAGTCTTTAGAAAATATGAGGATTTTTTTTTAAGAATCACAATCCTCCTGATGTTGCAAGCATAATGCTTTCTGAAACAATGTTTTCCCTTTGGGTTGGTGTGAGCTTGAAAACCATTTTCAACTTGAAAAACTTTCGGAGACCAAACAACAAGAATGCTTTGCCCCCACTACTAAGAAAGGTCCGGTTTCACATTTCAAGTAATAAGCTTTTATGTCTGTCCCTTGGTGGGTGTCATGTAACCAAGTATCTTTTCACTTGAATCATCACACACACAACTGAAGATGCAAGAAAGAACATGTCAAAGTGGTGCACAAACTTTGTTACCTTGCAAAACCCCTTTTTAGCGAGCTCCATCATGCCTGGTGGTTTCCTGAACCTTGGTTTGATGAAGCCCTTGGGGCTGGCTTCTTGCATGCGACGAACAAAGATGAGACATGCCACTCGGCTGCGCAGAATCTTTCCTGGCACTAACTCCTTCTTCACCATTTGTGTTTCAGCCACCATGCCCTCCTCCTCCCCTTGCTCCATTGTCACCAGTTGTGTTTCAGACACCATGCCCTCCTCCTCTTTCCCTTGCTCTGCTGTTGCCACCACAAAAGTCTGCAAAGTTCACCCCAAAAAACACAAAAAAACAAAAGACTCCCAAGTAAGCATCTTGTGAGTTGTAATCACACCAGCGCCACAATCCATTCTAGTCTTATTAGAGCAGGTTCATAGTCAGCAGTAAAATGGCCTGTAGACTATACTTTGGATGAAGTGTAGCCTTCAAATAGTGTAAAATATGGGTTTGGAACTTGTACATTTATACAGAATATACTGGTCTCCAGAAGGCACAGTAAAAAGAAACCATCTGCTTCTGGTTGGCTGGCCTAATGATTGCCCCAAGTAACAGCATTTAAAATGACTACTTCTGATAGGCCCAGGTGGGCATTCAAAATTGAGGTCTCTCAGCTTATACTGTCCAATTTTTCATGCATACGGGTGGAGCTGGGGGATACAATTAACACTCTATGCTGGATTTGATTAACAGTTGTAGAGGCCCAAATCAAGGGATTTGGGTGGACTTGCTCTCAAACACTAAACTTGTGAGTAAAAAGCATTTTGCCATAACAAGAGAGGAGGGGTAATAAAGAGTATTGCCTGTTGAGGATGATGAGTGTTGCCATTGTTGTCAGCGGGCCAATCCATAGTCAGCGTAGCTGAGCACACTTCCACCTTCAATGTGCTAAAAGCAGCTTCATCATCAATGGTGGTGGCAGCAGCAGCAGTTACCTTGGTTGTTGTTGCTGCTGTCACAGCTGCTGCAGCTAATCCAACATCCTGGTTCAACTGACTGCTAGATGCCTGCTTACTAGACTCGATTGCAAACACGTGATCAATGTAGTTCATGAGTGAATGTTCTTTCATAATGTCCAAAGAGCCACAATTTAGATGGAACTTCAAATGTTTGCCCATCTTCCATTGCTCCCGATCTGTGTATTCCAGGAAGTTGGATTGTGTGTCGAGCAAAACCATGTGACCTGCAAACGAGTAGCCACGACCAGATTGGTATGAAAGCACCAAAGCAAGTGCCCTGTGAAGCAAGAACCGCAGAACTGTTGGAACCCAAGTTAGAGCCTGTGTGCCAGCCATAACCAATGGCAACTCCTTGGGCTTCAGTTTAAAGAACTGAAGCCCAAAGGTTCCAACACGAACAAGGTGTAGTACTTCATGAAGAGGCCCCACATTCAACCCTGCCCACATGTTGAAGATTGTGTATGCCAATGGCATCACCTTTGGAACTATGTCGTTCTGTGACACCACATGTACAAAATGTTGTTGGTAATGTTTGTTGATGTACCTGGTTGACATGATGATCAACAGACAAAAAAACACTCAAATCAGCCCAAATAACAAATTCTCTCTACAGACCTCAACTTCACACTTTGTAAAGCACTCTGAAAAAAGTTCTAGTATATTTGGAGGGCACCTTACATCTGAGAATATCCCTCTTAGAAATGTGGAGGGATCTTACAGCTCCTCCTTACGAGTGGAAGGGAAATTATGCCTACTTAAAAGGTGTAAGATCCCTCCCAATTTTAAGGATCGGGCTTACAAGCCCTTGCCCTCTTACGCCTCATGATCTACACATGTCTAGGTACATATGTCTAGCACCATTCCCAAACGAGAATGTAGATCCCAAGGTGTACATTCCCAAACCAGACTCAGCTACCACCTCATCCTACAATAGGCCCATCATTTGGGGAATTCCCCCATGTCCCCTGCCCAAAATGCAGGACTGGACTCAACTACTGCCTCATCCTAGGCCCCTTATCTTGGGAATGCCCTCACCCTGGGGCTTTAACATATGCAGCACACCCACCCAGAAGTGCTTTCCAAGTGCAGAAGATACCAAACCCTAATGACCACCTTGATGCGGAAGAAGAAGAAGAAGAAGAAGCACGGGGGATTGATGATAGATAGATAGATAGATACCTGGCTAGTCGAGAATCTGCAAAGAATGGACAACCGAAAGTATAGCACTGCAATTGAGCATGACACCATCGCCCTGTTGCTTCCAGCAATCTGCACCATCAAAGCTTTCACCAAAACCCTCAACAACACGTACAATAATTTTAGAATACAAGAATGTCAGCACCCGAGAGAGACACAGAGAGAGACAGAGACAGAGACAGACACACACACACACACACAAACACACACCAAAACCCTCAACAATATGTAAAACAATTTTACAATAAAAGAATGCCAGCCCCCGTAAGACAGCGTCAGAGTCAGACACAAACACAGACAGACAAGACAGAGAGCTGAACAGAGGGAGAATTTCTTTCGTGACCTAATAAACGAGCTTTTTTTCCATTGAAGATTTTGGGTTTTTTCAGAGCTTGAAGAAGAAGTCTCTTCTCAAATACACTTAGTACCTGAGAGCAAGGAGGGATGCAACAGCACCTCCAAGAGAGTGACCAGCGAGCACAACATTCTCCCCTCGCACCAACAGACGTCTGAAATACTCCAAGGGAATGGTCTTGGCACGATCCAAGAAACCGGCGTGAGCAGCACCTGGGGTGAGGCTCATAGTCCGGTGCAGGAATCTGAGATCCACCAGCGCATCGCTGATGTCAGAGGAACCTCGACAGGCGACAATGTAGTGAGAGTCCACAAGCGACCTGACCACCAGCAACGTCTGCTTGCAGTTTCCATATCCGTTTTCCCTCAGCTCTTTCTCCGCCACGAATTCGTACCTGGCCGTCGCTGGAAGCCCGTACTCTCGTTCTATGATCTTCAGCTCCTCCTCTGGAGCACTGCTGTACACCACAGCCGAGAGAACAATCGCATCTACTAGCCATACTGGGTGCTTATCATCCCTGATAATCTTCCCCAAGCTCGCCATGATTCTTCTTCTTCTTCCAAAACCAGTTCTCAAATTCTCATGAACTCTCTCTGTCTCTCTCAAATGAAATCAGACGATGTCGAAAAATTCAATTGCAATATTTGTCATACAAAATCAAAACCTCTTCCTTCTCTCGACATCGAGTTCTTCGAGCTTCGCAAATGTTTGTGCTTCTTGTTCATGTTTCTCTGTCTTCTTCTTGTTTTGGATCGATCTTGGCGTTCGATCTTGGGCAAAGATGCCAACTTTACAACACGAGTCGCTGGGGATTTGATCATTGGTTCGCGATCTTCGCCAAAGGCGACAACTTTGGCAACAGATCGCTCGCGATTCTTCGAGCAGAAGAGGAGCATCATCGGGGCTTTTGGAAGAAGCCCGCCATTTCAGTGTTTTGTTTAAGAATATCTTCTTCGTAGCCAAAGTGGGGATCGTCCATAATAAGATATAGCAAAAGTGGCTATCATCACTAAAAGAAGCTTTAGCCAAATATGGCTATAAATCAATATCAACTACAAATAATCGGGCTTTAACGAAGAAGCCGTCCCTTTCAGTGTTTATCATTTTAGGAATTTATGTTTATAGCCAAAGTGGCGATAGTCCACAGCAAGATGTAGAAAAAGTGGTTCTCATCCCTACGAAGGTTTAGCCAAATCTGGCTATAAATAAAAAATCAACTACAAATCATTGGGCTTTTGGTAGAAGCCCTCACTTTCAATGATTTTATTTTGTTAGGAATTTTTGTTTGTAGCCACAGTGGCCATTCTCCACAGGAAGATATAGAAAAACTGGCTATCATCCCTAAGAAGATTTAGCCAAATCTGGCTATACAACAAAATATCAATTCCAAATATTTAGTCATCCTTCCCTATTTTTCCCTAAAACACGTAAAACCCAATATATAAATCAGAAGATCTAATTTTTTTTTTTTTTCGCCTCACTTTTGGCGATTGAAAACCTATAAAACCAGTTAGTTTTTGAATTTTTGAATTTCGCTTTTTGGCGAAATTTCGCCAATAAAGAAAAACGGCTGCCTCCTTTGCTTTTTGTCTCCTGCTGCAACTCCGCGGATTCACGATCAATTCCCACATGTGGGGGAGAATCTTGGATTCTGGAAGATTCTGCACGGAACCTACTAGGTACTAAACAGGAAACAAGAATGAAAAGATGTGGATAGGGTTTTAGTCCATACATTCATCCAATGAAAAGATGCGGATAGGGTTTTAGTCCACCATGCATCCATCCAATGGAAAGATGCAGATAGGGTTTTAGTCCACCATAAATTCATCCAATGAAAAGATGCGGATAGGGTTTTAGTCCATGATATATTCATCCAATGGAAAGATGTGGATAGGGTTTTAGTCCACCATACATTCATCCAATGGAAAGATGCAGATAGGGTTTTAGTCCACCATACATTCATCCATGGCATCCGCATGTCTTATTTTCCTTCTTGTTTAATTTGTTGTCACTAGTAAAGCCTATGCCATTGCCCCAAGTGTGAACACATTGAAGGCTCAATTAATTTTTTCCTGTTCCAAACCCAATTTTTGCAATTTGTTTGAATTTTCTGCAACAAAATTCACTTTAAAAAAATCAATATTTTCCACACCTTAGCTCTGAAAATTAAGAAATAAACTCTATTAAATCTGACTCGCCGGGGGGCTTTGCAACAACCAAGAACACCCCCCAAATTCCAATATAGTTTTCAGTTTTGATTTATTTAATTTTCATAGACAAAATGATTCAATAATTCATAGTCCCCATATCATAGCTCCAAACAATCTCAAACCAAGTTGGTGGTGCACCGTTACTCATGAAAGAGCCTTCTAGAGATACGAAGGTTTGGGAGATTTCGACGTAAGCTGACAAAACAAAACAAACTTCCTTGCTTCATAGATGATGTTATAAGCAACGTGCCTATTAATACGTGAATGATATGTTTTCATCACATTGAACAAATGCACCCAAATTTTATGCTTATTTTGTTTTTTTTACATTGTCGTGTCCTTGTGAGAATGATGCCATAGCTTGTGAGAATATATGGATGGGATTATGGTCACATGATTTGTACAATGAATGTGGATAAAAAAGGTAATACTATGTACCAAGAAGGCATGTGGTGGACATCTTGAGAGAGAAATATAAAAAAATAGGTCATCATAATAATAATAATATGTGGTAAAGATTACACAAAAGAGTATCAAATAAGAGGAACCAAAAACCAAAGTCATTGAATCCTCAAACAATAACTATTTTTGACAATATATGATTAGTGTGAGGTGAATAGTAACTAATAGGAAAATGGACATTTGGTTATCTGGCTTTTTATGGTTTGAATTTGAATCTAAAGTTGCATATATTGTGTTAAAATGCAGTTCATGTAATATCTAATGACACATTATGGGGTGTCGTCATTTGGGAAAAAAAGGTGTCCTAGAAACCTTTATTTTTTTCATTACTTTTGATGGCTCATTGAACATTAAAATCATGAGATTTCAATATATAATTTACCTAGTTTTAAACATTTTTTTATATATTCTAAAAGTTGAATCATTTGTGTTGGAGGTTCTTTACATTTCAACTCATGACATGTAAAGTGAAAAAGAATTTATATAAATCCACTTTTGAATTGCTTTGTAATATATATATATATATATATATCACTATTAATTTTTGAATACTTTGGAGAACATTCCAATGATGTTCCAAAGCATTTTAGGCAAACTATCAAAATGCCAATTTCTCAAGGCTTCCAAAACATTAAAATGCCACCCAAAACCATGCACCTTTTCCAATCTTCACATGTTCGCAAGAAAAACACATGTATACATGTATGCCCAATCATTCCAAATAGGGTGTAACTACTCTATCCTTGTGGCATTCAATCGCATTTTGTAATTTGTAACAGATTCACAAAGTATATACTATATTCGTTTGTGTGGAATCCAATTTCCATAAAAATAATTGATCTTTATTTCCATTGAATTTGCAATGATAAAAATTGTTCATGATTCAATCACTCTTGCACCTTGGGTTTGAAAATTATGAAATTGCCTTATGTTCTCATATTGATCGAAGGCTTTCCAACAATACTAAGAGCAAACCCCGAATTTCCTTATATATATATATATATATAGAATTTTTAGTGATGAAAGTACTAATCAAGATTTCATCATTCTTGCACTACAAGTCTAAACTTTTCAAAACCACCTCAATGCACCCTAGTCATTCAAGGCTTTCCAATGGTACCAAGAACACAACTCTAGTCCCCGTGACTTGGGAGATCTCAATGTGACAAATCAAAACAAACAAAATAGACAAACTTAATACAACAAGGATAATTTCCCAACCATGCATGTCACGCCCTTTGGAAAAGTTATTACGTACCCTCCTCATTTTTGTGTGGAAGTGATTCATTTTCAAATACCATGAAGGTGGGGCAAATAGGCAACACAATTGGCCAACCTTGCCTTTAGGTATGGCTTAGGGACTCACATGGTTTTCATGTGATTTTTATTTTTTTTTAAACACATGTTGTAGGGTTAGGTTAGACTAGGCTATAGTAGCATTTTGGAACATGTCCTATTAATGAAACTCACTATTATTTGACGGAATGGTGTCTCATCCTACCAGCCTCAATGTGTTCCGAGGTGGAATGGGCTTGTTCCATAATATTAAAAGCAGACTTGCAAAATTCTCAACTGTACTTTGACAAGCAGAACCAAACAAATAACCATAGATTTTAAAATGGTGACCAATCATCCAAGGAAAAAAAAAACATGACTGCAGCAAACAAGTTACTAGCCTATTTTTTACTAGAGAACTTTTTCCAACAAGCAAAATCAGAACTTTTAAATGCTAAAGTGAAGTGGTTTTTGATATTTTCAATAGCCAAAATACCCCCAAAAAGGAAAGTGCCAAATTTTTATACATGGTTCATGCATGTTGCAAAAATATAGAATGATGTTTAAATTCTTTTGCTTTCACCTTTGGTTTATAGCCAAATTTGGCTAAATCTTTCCTATGGATGATTGCCATTTTGACTACATTGCAAATTTTCCCCCCAAAAAAACACTAAATGTTACCAAACAACCATGGATGAATAATGATGATTGAAATCATGCAATAAATCAAAATTCATGTTGATGACACTTACCTTACCAAAAAATCATGGATGAATAGGGTAGAACAACTTGTGATTAAAAAACTCACACTTGATCAAGCACTTTGGGAGTTCAAAGTAGTTCCCAAGTAGGTTGGTGATCGAGTGGTGAAGAGCATTGGACCATTCGTTGCACCTTATGAGCAAACATTTGGTGAGAAAAATTGTTCGTGGTATTTTGCAAATTTTGATCCTTCATTCAAAAATCGTGTTTGAGCATGGGTGTTGCTTATAAAATATCTTAAAGTTCAATGTTGAAGGATATAAATCAATTTGTTTTGGTGATGGACTAATAGTCGTGACATTTCATATCACAAACTTGTACATGGACCCAAAAATGTATAATAAAAGGTCTTATTTATACAATGTTTATAAACTTCTCTAGTCATTGTGTGGGGTCATGGTTGGGAATTGGGCTTGTCTAGGTCACAATCTAATGTACACAAAAAATCACACAATCATTAGAAATACATCCACATTGGGCTATAGTTCTTTGGTTGAGGTTGTGATCTAGAGAATATGTATAAACCTTGCAATTCATTAAGTAAGGCACATTTTTTAAAGACGAGAAGCTATTTAGTACATTGACAATAATAAAACAACACCATAAATTGCAAAGTTTTAGTACACTTATCATGTAAAATTATATCATAACAACCCATGGAAAACCAAAGGCATCCTATGCCACTTCCTTACATTTCTTACTAAAATCAAGCATCACAAATTCAATTCCAAAGTGCATGAATCCACTTGTTTAGTAAGCCATCCAACTTTTTCTACAAGAGCTAAACATGTTCAAGTTGTCAAAGAGTGTGGAAGATGAACTCCAAAACTTTTATATAAAATTATGTTTCCTAATGCAAAAGTTTTGTGATTAAAAGCAAAAGATGAAAAAATAAAGGTGAAAATAAAAGACCAATCCATTGAGTGCAAAATCTAGTTTATAGACAAGCTTAAGGAAAGGTTTAATGAATATTTATACCATTGTTGAATAACTAATCATTTATTCATGCATAGGGTGCAAGATGTTTGCTCTAATTTAATCATCCAAGGATTGATCAAAGTGGAGGTTTTATTGTAAAGAGTCTTCCACAAATCCTCATCCAAAATCCACCCAATTTCCACCTTTCCAAGTTCCAAGGATTTTGACCAAAGAGGGACACGTTTCGTGAAAAAAAGTTTTCAGAAGTTTTTCATCCATCCATCCATCCATCCACAGGTTCTTGTTTCAGTGTGGGCTTCTTCTGGCGTCGCCTGTCGCTCGTCTCGCGCGACAGAAGAGGAGTTCGCAGCTGGCGAGCGTGCGGGCGAGCGGGCGGACTAGAGGGGACGACGCACTGCGATCTCGCGAGCGCGGGAGGGATTTTTGCAATGCACACAATGCAAATTCCTTTCCTTCTTGATGTTCTCTGTTTCTTCTTCCCTCATCAAAATTTATCCCAGTTTTTACGGGTCTGTTTTTGGTGATGGACTCGTCAAGATCCGCAGGAGTTCAGGAAGTGCGGGGTGAGAGAGAGTCACGGCGGATTTTCTCTTCTTCTTCCAAGTTGCTGCTTCTTCTTCGGCTTTGGCAGGCGACGAATCATGAAAATTCCGCAAGGATTGAAGATGTACAAATTTGCGCTGTTATCTGTTGAGAAGCGTGAAGAATCGTTACAAGCGTCATCTCATGTTTTTTTCTGAGGTATAACTAACGGACGCGAGTAGAAGAGGCCCGGCTAAAGTGGAGACCGCCGACTACGATCTGCTTCCCCTGTTCCTTGCAGAACTGCGTTGAAGACTCGCAAAAGTGACATGCCATTCAGGGTAAAGTCCTGACGATTTTATTGCTCTTCTTTTGTTTTCCCCTCCAAAAATGTTGAAAGATTACGTCGTGATGAATGCATGAAGTTTTCATTTTAAGATTTACAGCGCTCTTTCGTCTCAATTTTTTTCTTGACCATTCTTTGAAGTTCTTTCAGGAATTAGATCGCTCAGAATAAAACGAAGCAGATCTACTTCGTATTATTCTGGGCGATTCTTAGATCGCTCTAAGAATCGGATTGACTGAAGAAGAATCGGTATGTTCTGTACATCGGCACGATTTTAGAAAGCTTTCACGGGATACAGAATTCGTCAGACATTGCACAGGAAGCAAGGAACAAACAAGATTGTGGAAATGCGCTCAGTTTTCTCAAATTTATTATGTGCCAGAATGTCCGGATCCGTTGCAGGACCTGTCCTCTGGTTCTGATTCTCGATAGGACATTCTTGTCACAATTATGCATACAGCAGCACATTGCAACTCCAGATAACGTGCATCTTACGACCAGCTCTTCCCATAGTTGAAGGTGCACAGGACTTCACAATTGCAATTTGCCCTCCTGTAGAAAAATGCCTTTTTTCTCAAAACCAGGTTAAATGAATTTGTCCTTAGTATGACAAGCAGCTGATCAGGTATCGTTTTGTCATTCCAGATGTGCCTTTGTGCTTTTTTGGAGCAGAATGTTGGCCACTTGGGAGAAGGTTACAGATTTGCTTTGCAGGTAATTTGGCTTTCTTAGGGTTTTAGGGGGTAGGAGGTCAATCAGAGCTCTATGTGTAGTATTGATGTAATACATGAGTTGAGTGAATTCCTTCTCAATGTGTTTACGCTCCAGTGTTGATTGCCAAAATTTCTCTGCCAATCTCATGGTCTACACGTTTTGCAGTGGCTTTTTGGCAGGTAAGGCCCTGAATAAGACACCTGCCCAAGGTGGCAGTTGAGGGCAGTGCTGAATTCTGGTAACACACCTTTCCAAGGGCCTTACTGTGAGTAATGGCTGCTCAGCAGATATCTGAAGTGCAAAGAAAAAACAGTGGGCCCTTACAAAAATGAAGGAGCCTGACCAGAAACATAAGACGACCTCCTCTGTCAGGAGGGAATGTTATGGATTTAAACTAATACACTGTGAAATCCCAGCAAGGTCATTACGCAGATATGTTCTCCATCCAAGTAAGTCACCAGTGGTGTGTGCTCTCAAGGTTATGTTCAGGGTGGAGGAGACTGCAACCACTGCCCTCTACATAGGTGTCTCTATGCCTTGGGCTTAGATGCTTGCTTAAGGACAAGCTTAAATGAAAATGAAGCGTAACCTC
>Ga0209208_10010149_pt1 | contig 12272 bp, 6 predicted proteins | sample S1TSphfallax_3_FD_187694 | JGI IMG/M metagenome (GOLD analysis project Ga0209208, IMG submission 187694) | Host-associated microbial communities from peat moss isolated from Minnesota, USA - S1T2_Fd - Sphagnum fallax MG (SPAdes) (version 2) | ecosystem: Host-associated > Plants > Peat moss >...
TTACCGGGAGGAGAGGATCCCCTGAAATTAGACATGACAGAAACTTTTGGCCTTAGCACACCTCGTGTTCATCCCTTGCATGTGCACCCCAAGCCACGACTTCCCAAACATCTTTACTTATAGTTCCACATAAGTCTTGCATGAACCCTTTCCCAAAAATAATGTGGAGTATTGGAAACAGCATTTAGGCAACATGAAACCTCCTTAATAGATTATGACTATACAAGTAATGACTTGGTCAAGAATAATGTATACGTTTGAAGTGTATCCGCCAATAAATAGATACAAATAAATAAAAATCTCTTATGAAATCATGCATGGTTATAATATGGAAAACCAAATGCATCAACCAATGAGCTTAAGCCGATAATGAAAACTGTGGTTTACATCAAAACTATGACCTAAAGGCTCAATCTCGTTTCCCATTATATCTAGTCGTTTCAAAATTGTTCCATGTAGTTTGCAAAGATCATTTCTCTCAATTTGGCCCTTATCTTTGGTTAGTCAACTTGCGTCCTTGAGCTTTGTCGTTGAAGACATGGCTATAGTAGTTTGATGAACTCACGTCCTTTAACATTTTTTGTTTGATTTGTGTGAACTTTGAAGTTTTGTAGACTAACCATAGTACTTGAGTTCCTTTGTTTTTTTATGACACGAGTGAAGTGTGTAAAAATGAAGTAAAAAAGCAATGAACAACACTCAACAAAAAAGGAGGGTTTTGAAAGTGATGACACCGCCTTAGACACAAAGCCTATAAAGTTGATCAATGCAAAAACCAAAGACAATCTACAAGACCTTGAGTATAGGATGGAATGATTGAAAAAACCCCCTCCTAAGAGGGATTTTGCCTACTTCATGAAGATAGGCTTGCATGGTGCAAGTATTAATCCTCATAGATTGAAGGCGGGAAGAGATGTTCCACAAGAAAAACTTGTGGAGGTTTTTGGGAAGGGTATTCCTTGTTAGCAATACATTTTTACACCCTAATTAAATCATATATGTGTAAAATGCATCACTTATGGATTCTTGCCCTTCTCCATTGCTGCAAATACCACGTACCCATAACAATAAGGGCATACAAATTATGTGTTAAACTATATGTATTCAATAATATATTTATCTTGAAAGATACAATGTTGTGCTTGCACACACAAATCCACACACACACACATACATATAAACACACCCCACAAACATACACAAATGTTTCCATTGTTTACTATTCCCAAAATAATGTAATGAAATATTTTCATATTACATATATTGTGTAGAAAAACATATCAATTTCCATGGCCTTCAAATTCTAATATTGCAAGGCTACACTATTTTTCATTACCTCTAATCTTCTCTTTGCTCTCATATTTGTTTTTTTTTCCCTCCTTTCTGCCTTCTATCCTTCTTCTATTAGGTTTTCTTTTTCCACCCCTAAAAAGCCCCTTCCATAGCCTTCCTAAAACTTTCTTATCTTTGCACCAATATGCCCTTTGGCAGTTCCATGAAATAATTATAACCACCTAATCATTATGTCAACACAGTCATACTACAAGTTATATTGACTCACTAAATTGTCATGACAAATTTATGATATATAACATTATTATCTATCGGCCATTCTTAAGGACTTCATGGGCTCTTTTCTACATGAATATTACTTTATTGTTATGCCATAAGCATTATTTCCCTAACTCTCCTCGTTCATGGTTTCCATGTACCGAATGTCACAAACCCAAAATCAAAGCCAAAGTTGAGGAAATTTGGCCCAACTGTTATGGAAAGACAAAGATGCCTTCCATAAAGCTAATAGTGAAAGTGTTCGAGCTTAGCGTTATCACAAAGAAATTGGGGAAGGTTATCAACTAGGCTGCATTTGTTGAGGAGACTAATATTAACCAACGGTCCAAGTTCTTCAAACAAATGGAAAAGCTAAAGTTACAAAGGAAAGAATTGAAGGGTGTGAAATCTATGCAAGTGAAATACAACTCCCATTTCAAAGGTGATTTTGCAATGAAAGTTTCAAAATCCAAGATCGTTGAGACGTCATGTGTAATTAAAAAAGCTCCAATCTCTAATGATTGGAATGTGAAATTTGGGGTGAAGGTGCACCAAATGTTGTAACTTGCATCAATGGAGTTAGAAGCCTCCAAGATACAAGTTGATCATGTTGTGAAAAATAAGCAACAACTCATTGATCAACATTGCACTACTTGGATGTTGTTGGAGTTAGTGCAAGCATTTTTGCTTGAAGAAACAGAAAAGTAGTGATTAAAATCGATTGGTAGCTTGAATCTTGTAGTTCTTAAAGGGGACTTTGTGCCCAAGGACTCTATCAATCATGCCAAACTAAGTAAGGAAGTCCCCTTGTCACAAAACCAAAAAATCAAGAAGACTTGAAGTTGGAATCAAATGTTATATTGTCTTAGAGGATGTAGGAGCAGATTTTCAAGAATCTCTACATCAAACATGAAGCTCAATTTTTAAAAGTGGAAGTTGAACTAAATGTCAAGGAGGTTGAATTAAAAAAAATGGAACAAAGGAGGACATTTTATGAGTTATAGTATTATTCTTTGGGGGAGCATCACATTGCTCTCATGAAGAAAGGTACTGGATTAACCCAACACCCCCATCCATTCCATAATCAAGATGTGCAACTTGCGAATGGGCCTAATTTCATCAAAATCTCACCTTGTGTTATTTTTTTATGTGGAATCCCGCATAATGACATTGTTGTGTCTATCTGTAGACATTTGTACCATCCTTGGTGTGCATTGATCCATTTCAAACATAGTAGCCAATGCACAAATTCAAATTACAAAACTATAATGTCACTTGAGTGGTCTAAAAGCCTTGGATATAAAGAGTTTGGCAAGGACATGTATAAGAAGGAAGTCTTAGAAGGTGTGAAAAGGAACGTTTATATCAAACTCAATTTGAAGAAGCAAGCAACAATGGCATACTACCCTAATGTTGGTGGGTTGCATTTTTCTTACATTTCATTTTTAATCTTCCATTTGTATTGTTATTTAGATTGTCATGCATGTTGTAGTCTGATGGCATACAGAATGATATTATTCATTTTTTGTATTCAATGCATGTCTAGTAACATACTACAAATTAGTTTTCTTGTTGAATTGAAACAATTTTTAAACCATGGCAAAGAAGTTTGATTACACGAACTTAATCCTTCATGGAATTTCTATGTATGTATATCAGATGTAGTATTTTTACCATTTTTGTACCATGAACTTTATGTATCTAATGCACTTGTCAATATAATTGCAAAATTGTATTTGCATCTAGACAATCCATTTAATGTAAATATTGGACTAACTTATTTCTTTTTGTACCTAACATGGTAGGTTTTTTAGGTCTCATGCACAATTTCATTATTTATTTATGCAGTCATTTCATTTTATGTACTTGATGGACTAGTTTATCTATTTTTTTTGTACCATGAAATTTTTGTTTATGTAATTCATGCTCTAACTTCATTGTTGTTGTATGTTCACAAAATAGTTTTTGTATATGATGCATTATCATTATTTGCAATGTACTATTCATTTTAGTTTTTGTAGATTTGATGGACTTCAAGTACATTGTTTTTGTATAATGTATACTATTAGAGGAATCATGTTTTATTTTCCAAATTATTTCTGTACAATATATGCAAGATGAAGGACTAATTATGATTGTTGTTCAAGGTATTTGAATCTTGTTGGTTTTGTAGGCTTCTAATGCAAAAGTATGGGCATTTTTGGGTACCACAATCCTAATATCAAAATTCGCATGTTGTGATGTTTGAAACTGTATTTTTGCAAATCAAATTTCTTGTCATATGTATATAAAATCTATCTTACAATTTATAATATTTTTCATACTAATGACATATCATAATGTATGTTTTATATTTTGTATCTACTTGTCAATTTTTTGCTACTAACCTTGATCACAACGTTATTGATTGAACAAGTGTCTAATAAAGGTTTGCTTTCTTTTTCAACTGTATCACTACCTTCCAAATTCTGATTTTTACAATATGCCTTTTTTGTAATTCTATTGGTTTTGTCTAATTATTGTCATATTCAATACATCTAACCCATCTCCTAGAGTGCAACCACGAAAACAAGGTGTGTCCAAAAGCCATATGTCATTAAGAAGTTATTGCCAAATATTGAGGGGGATATTGGAATTGATATTGTAGAGGTGAAATGGGTTGCATTGGGGTTAGAGGGTTATGAGTCAAGTTGAATATGATGTAACTGACTTGGTGCTAAAGACTAGTGGTCTCCAACGGACTCCAATTCCAAAGAGGAGTATCCTTACATCTAGCCCTAGTGGACATAGCCCATTACATTTTGATGGAAATGGACCCTTAAAGAGTAAATGAAGAAAACTTGTTTCATCCATTTATGATGAAAAATGGCCAACAAGTCTCAAACAATTTAAAGAGTAGAAGTATACTAAAGCCAATGTTGAAGATGTTACACACATTGTTAACGAGGGAATGAATTTTACAAATCCAAGTTGTTAATTTAGAAAAAAAAGGTTATTTGTAAGGACATGAATCATACTATCTTACCACATAAGGACATGTCTAAATCAGGACCTATGGATGGAGTTAAGGTTTTAACTCATTAACTAACTGTTGCTGAAAATGAAAATCATTCATGGAAGTTTGAACCAAGGATCACATGAAGGTCTCTTACCTCTTTGGAGACTAGGACTCTAAAACGTAGGGCAAAGAAAAAAAAAACCACATAACAACAAGGCACAAGAAAGGTGTTCAAACAAGGTGAAAAAATAATTACGGTTTTGGTGTGGTAAAATATGTGATGTGTAGAATTTGTGGTTGTAGTTTGCTCATGTATGGGCATTGAAATGTGGCTATGGCCAAGCCTTCCAAAAGTATCAACATTGTGGGCTAGTATGTGTACACCACAATTTTTTCTTCCGCATTTGCTTTCTACTAATGTCAAATTGTACCTTGTGTCTATGTGTGCATTATGTTTTCTTAAAGTCATAGTGAGGTTAATACCCCATTGTGGATTAATGCAGTGGTTTTCATCAAAATGAAGACCAACATGATTATTGCCTAGGGTGAAAGCACGAATCAATGGACAATTTGGATTGTCATTTGTAAGTTTCCTGGATTACATACAAACGTAAAATTTAAAGCCATATCCAAATTAACATTCTAATTTTTTAAATTATTCATGTTGTCATAAACTTTAATGGGAATCGTCACACAAAAATTGGATGAATTATAAGAAGATTATGGACTTGTAATGGACTTTTGAGATGACAACACTATGTTTGTCACACAAAAATAATAATAATGTGGATTCAAAAAAAATGTCAAAGTAGTGTCAAAATTAAAATTTAAAAATAAAACATCATCAAATGAAGAATTTTCTAATGAATTGCATTAAAAATTTCCTAATATATGTTTTTTTAATTTTTAAAAGTTTTAAATGATGTGATTATTATAAATGTTTATCCTTGAAAGTTGATTTCACATTAAAAACTTTAATCTTTTGCATGGGATTTTCTTATCAATCACATGTTTAGGGATATTCATAATTAGTTTATTAATATTTATGATTAAAAACATAGGGGTTAATTATAGGATTTATGGTTTGATAATTATTAAAACTACAAAAAAGTCACTAATGTTAGATTATGGACTCTCAAACACCACTTTTGAGCCACTTAACCATGCTTTTGCCCCTAGACATTTCAAGGGGGCAAGAAGCATTGCCCATTCCTTGGGTGAATGATCCTCCTTACCTTCTAACTTTGTGTACATCACAAAGTCAAAAGGACAATATGAAAAACCTCTATTCAAAGACAAATTGCACAATGATCATGAGGACATAGTTGTATCACCACTAATGACCATTGCACGTGTGTAATAATAAAAGGTGGCCAACTTGCCTATACTAATTATGGGCAATTATGGCCCAAATTTTTTATTAAGGTATTTGCTCAAGTTGTTTCCATAAATTACAAGTCTCCTTTAGATAGTAATCTAACATGCTTGTTTCAAGTACCTTGGGCCTTGTTAATAGTTGAACCTATAAACTTATAGGTTAAACAACATTGACGCTTCATAAAGGAGTGTCCCCAAAAGTGTGGATGTCCCAAAGACTATCCAAATATAGTTGTGCAAAAAGGGATTACACATAGCTTGCACATAACGCCAAAATGTGGTTTTATGACTATGACATCTTGTGAATAATGTCCAAACATAGTCATGTAGTCATATGTGGTCTTTAATTACTAGCATCTTAATCATTCTAGTTAAAATTATGACTGCATGAACATACGACTATAATTAAAACTAAAAGTAATTATGATTAAAAATATGACTACACAACTAGTATATTCATATTGAAACAATATTTGAATTTGAAATAGTATAACCAAATTCAATTTAATTTGAAATGGACAAACGAATGTTTAAGTAGTTTAATTTAATTTATCATAACCTAAATTGACCTACTTTAACACAATTTCATTTATTTTAGCTTAATTTAGCATAAATAACATAATTTAGTTTAATTTAACCTAGTGTAGCCCAGTTTAACATAATTTAATATAATTTAAAACAATTTATCTTAGTTTAAATATCTTAATTTTAACTTTGAAAAATATGAAAAATTTAATTTAACTTGGTTTAGCCAATTTTAACTGGTTTTAAAAAAATTTAATTAACCAAATTGAAGCAAATTTAACCAAAACTAACCCATGTTTTGCCATGTTTTACCAAGTCTATTCAAGTTTAACCTCAGTAGCCATGTTTAACCAAATTTAGTCAAGTTTAATGTCAATACCCTATCCTAGCCCAATTTATTTAAGTTTTGACAAGTCTAACCAAGTTTAATTTTTTAAAATCATGTTTAGCCAAATAGCCTCAATACCTTAATTTAACCTAATTTCTCCAAGTTTTGCCAAGTTTAACCAATTTAAAACTACATAATCATGTTTAACCAAGTTTAGCCTCAATACCCTAATTTAGCCTAATTTATTTAAGTTTTGCCAAATATAGCAAAGTTTAACTTAAGTAGCCATGTTTAATCAAGTTTAGCCACAATACTGTAATTTAGCCTAATTCATCCAAGTTTTGCCTCAATACCCTAATTCAACTTAATTTATCTAAGTTTTTCCAAGTTTACCAAGTCTAGCCATGTTTTGCCAAGTTTTGCCTTAATACCCTAATTTAGTTTACTTTATTTAAAATTTGCCAAAATTTGCCAAGGTTAGCCAAGTTTAACCTAAATAGCCATGTTTTGTCAAGTTTTGCCAAATTTATCTTCAATATTCTAGTTTAGCCAAATTTATCCAAGTTTAGCCTGAACAATTATGTTTAACCTAATTGAATCAAATTTAACCTACTTTACCCTAGTTTAAATCTATGTTAGTTTATGGTAAATAGACTTACATTTAGGTTATGAATGCTTAAGTTAGTCTAGGTTAACCTATGTTAGCCAAGGCTAGGCTTAATTTAGCTTAGGTTAGCCAAGTTTAACCAAATTTAACCAAATTTAGCCTAGGGTTAGTCTAGGGTGAGTTAGGTTAACTTGAGCTTAAAACATTATTGTTTATAAATTAATGGTAAGTAGTTTTTGTCATAAATGAATAATGTGGTGCAATGGTTAAGGACTTGTTCCCCAAAGTGGAGGTGGGGAGTTCAAATCTTCCCACTTGCAAACCTTGACACCTAGGCACATAAACACCTAAACATTTAGATGTTTAGAGACCTTGGTGGCTTGCCTAGCCTATGAAGTGTTTTTAGCGTCTAGGCTAGATTGCATAGGGTAGGTTTTTTAGGCTAAGCCTCCTAGGCTAGGTCCCCTAGGTTAAGAGGTTAGCACATCACAATATCTGATTGGAAAGAAAAAATATATTTTTTTGATTTTAAAAAACATTGTGACACATGGCACTTTGTGGGGTTGCCATGTGTCTCACTAGATTTATGACTATGTCCTTTGCAACTATAGTCATGGTGAACCATAGTTGTTAATGTGGTTGTGACTAATGCAACTAGTGGGATTTATGACATGGTCATTTGGACTAAGCAATCATGTAGTTAATTCTAGTCATAGATGGCACATATGATTGGATTTTTTTAGTCGTAAATGCCATGTTTTGGTATTGTAGTAGGTTTGGAACTTGATACCTATTCAATTTTGAATTTGCTTTGTGTTGCAAGAACTTTGATCATTGTTGGCAATTTCTAAACACACATGTGATTTAACAAAATTGAAGTATATGGCCATAAGATGATTAATTTTGTCAAGTGTATTGGACTACAATAGCAAAAGGATAAGGGACTCAAGCTTTGGAGGATATTACAATTGGGTCTTTTATGTTTGAACGTATTGGAGGAATTATCACCAATTTTGAAATGGTTAATCGTAACAAAATGTACCTTCAAAACTAGAAACATGCATATGACTGGTTTTGGATGCTAATGAAGCAATGGAGAACCTATTGGATGACAAGGAAGCTTTGTGTTTAGATGCAACAACACATGGTAATATTGCAAGATTTTTAAATCACAAATGCCATGATATTAACCTTGTGGACATCCTTGCTCAAATTGAGATAGATGCAAGGCACTTATACCATGTATGTGTTAATCTACATTAAACTCTACTTTTCCACATACATTTCTAATATTGAATTGTAGTTAAAATTACAAAAAAATTGGCATTTTAATGTTCTTTACTAATGTGCAGTGTGAACCATGTATGTAGGTGGCATTTGTCACACCTTGCGATGTAAAGGCCATGGAGGAGTTGACTTGGGTAGGTTTAATTGTACCTTGCATCAATTAAAACTAGTTTCCACAATGTGCCCAATGCACACTTGAAGTACCATTTTTGTTTTTTCTATTGGCCATTCTAACATTGTGGGTTACAATGAATATTATCACAAGATTATGGTGGATGTTGTCTTGTTTTTAAAAGGTTTAGATTCTTTACATACATGAATATAATTTTATTTTAAAATGTATAAACTTGGTTTTACATTTTAGATAAGTTATTGCATTTGACTAGTTGCACATAATTAATATTACATAATCTTTATCTTAAACCATGTGTACTAGTTTAACAAAAAAATTACACATTTTTTTGGAGCTTCCAAAGCCTAAACCTACACATGGCAGATCAAATAACCACAAAATCAGAGATTTGAACATATATGTTCATGGCATTCCTTGTATAACTACATTTATTATACTTCAAAATAATGTGGTAGATTTTAAATATTCCATGTTGTTGGGGAAACCATGGTTGAAGGATGCTAAAGTGGCACATGATTGGGGAAGTAACATTATCACTTTACAAGGGAATGGGATAGTCAAAACAATTATAATTACCAAACATTTGGGAGGTGAAGTCAAAAGACCAAAAATGTTATTGTGCTATGACTATTAGAATGGTATCATAGATGAAGAAAAAGATATCATATTTGTTATAGAGCCATAATTGTTCTCCATAAAAATAATCAATTTTCCTAAGATAATTCAATCTGTGAAAACCACATATTAGGATATAGATGTGAAGACTAGTATTTTAGAACAAGGATTTGAAGTATAGAGCATAGAGAAAAAGATAATTGGCAACAAATATGAGCTAGAAGTAGCTCTGGAAAATAAGGTGTATTTAGAGACATACTATAGACATCAACCACTAAGTGTTGTAGTGGATGAAACTCCAACAAAAATTAGAGCATAGGGATTGCAAATAGTTGGATGGATGTTTACTGAAGATGAACAATTGATGAAGTTCAATCTGGGAATTAATGGAAAACCACATATGGTGAAGATTAATGCACAGTTGGAAACAAGCAAGGTGTTGGAAGTGGAACAACTATTGAAGGAATTCAAAGATGTTTTTGCATGGACATACAAAGATCTGAAAGGGATTCCACCAAAGCTAGCATAACACATAATTGAGATGGACACTACTATACCATTGACACATCAGGCCAAGTATAGACTAATCCAAACTATGTTACAACGATCAAATAAGATATAGATAAGTTGTTAACAACTGGATTCATTGAATATGTAGAAGAAGTTACATGGTTGTCACCCATAGTAATAATACCCAAAAATGGCAAGCTAAAAATCTGTATAGATTTCAAAAAACTAAATGCAACCACAAAGAAGGATTCATACCCATTACCTCTCATAAATGAAGTGCTAAACACAATAGGAGGGCATGAGGCATATTCCTTTTTAGATGGATGTTCAAGATATCATCAAATATTTATACCCCCAAAGGATAGATACAAGATTACATTTGTTACAGATTGGGGGGCTTTTATATGGAAGGTGACGTCGTTTGGAGTTAAAAATGGACCTCAAACATATCAGAAAGTTATGACTAAAACATTTAAAGAGTATATGGAAAATTTTATGAAGATATTTCTAGATGACTTTACAGTGTATAGTGAAATGGAGAGTCATTTATAGAACCTTAAGCAATGTTTTCAAAACTGTGGAAAATATGGCATTACTCTAAATCCAAACAAATATGCATTTATGGTATTTTCAAAGATGATATTGAGTTTTATTATTTCCAAAGGAGGGAAACTACCAAATCCAAAAAAAATACAAGCAATAGTAAACATGCCACCACCTAAGATTCCTCAACAGATTCAAGTATTCAATGGGATGGCATAATTTTACAGATGTTTTATAAAAATCTTTGTTACTATTATGGCACCTATCACAAAATTGACCAGAAAGACAAAGATTTGTTTTTAAATAGAGGAATGTCAAAATGCTTGGGAATTGATTAAATAGAAGTATATTGAAACACCAATATTAATATCACCAAATTGGTAGGTGGAATTTCATGTTCACACAAATGTGTCCTTATTAGCTGTGGGGGCTATGTTATCTTAGAATGTAACAGGGAAGAGTGATCAACCAATAGTGTATGCTTCTAGGCGTTTGAATAGAGTTTAACAAAATTATAGCACATCACATAGAGAGGCTTTAGTAATGGTTTTTTCTTTGCACAAGCTTAGACATTATTTGTTGGGCAATAAGTTTGTCTTTTATGTAGATCATATTATATGAAAAACTTTAGGACTAATAGATTTTACACATAAGATAAATATTTGTATTTTCTAACTATGGTTATTTTAAGAGTCATTGAGGACCTTTAGTCTTCTTTTTTTAATTGCAAGGTGAAAGCATGGTTAGGTGGCACAAAAGTGGCATTTGAGAATCCATAATCTAACAATAATGATTTTTTTTCACAATTTCAAACCATAAATTTTATAATTATCCCTGATAGTATAAAACCCATAGGTGTGCCTAATCAAACCATAGATGCAAGTTTGTTTTATATAGGCTTGAGTGGCTGAATGATGTAAGAGAATTTTTGAAAATAGGATAGATTGAAAACATGTTATTGATGCAGTAAAAATAGAGATTAGTTAGGAGAATAGAACCTTTCACAGTAAAGAATGGTGAATTGTATAGAATGGGCCAAGACAATAGACTACAACGATGTTTGACAATAGAAGCACAAATGGTGATGAAAGAACTACATGAAGGGCCTTCAAAAGAGCATTTTGCAGTGGAAATAACATAGAGGAAGATATTGGATGTTGGATATTAGTGGCTATTATGTACAAGGACATGCATGATTACTATAGATCTTGTGATGCAGGTCAAAGAACAGGAGGATTGGCAACTCAAAGTCTTACAAAGTTGGTCACAAGTCTTCCAGAGGAGCCATTTATGAAATGGGGACTTGATTTTGTGGGGCCAATTAAGTTAGCATGGAGATATATAGGGAAAAAATATATGTTTGTTGCCACAAACTATGTTATTAAATGGGTGGAAGTAAGAGGATTGAGAACAAATATAGCAACAGTCATAGCAAAAATTTTATATGAATGCATATTCACTAGGTTTGGATGTCCTTTGACTATAGTCACAGATCAGGGAATTCATTTTATTGATGATGTTATCAAGTATTTGACGAATCATTTTATGATGAAACATGTGAGTTTTATAACTTATTATCTTAAGGGGAATGGGGAAACTTAGTCTACTGATAAGGTACTTGGGACATTGTTGACCAATTTAGTTGATGAAAATAGAATAGATTGGGATGAACATCTGTCTACAAGGTCATTTTCATACATAACTGCATACAAAGTAGGAACATGGTATACACCATATCAATTAGTGTATGGATTACATCCATTAATGCCCATAGAGTACATCGTTCTAGTTGCTGGTC
>Ga0209208_10010150_pt1 | contig 12271 bp, 8 predicted proteins | sample S1TSphfallax_3_FD_187694 | JGI IMG/M metagenome (GOLD analysis project Ga0209208, IMG submission 187694) | Host-associated microbial communities from peat moss isolated from Minnesota, USA - S1T2_Fd - Sphagnum fallax MG (SPAdes) (version 2) | ecosystem: Host-associated > Plants > Peat moss >...
TCATTGATTATCACCTCTTGAGTACACTTTGTGTTGCATGATTGTTTGGGGGAAGGGGGGGAAAGGATATTAAGGTTTAAAAAGGTTCTTGGATCAACAAAAACATCAAGAAAAGGACAATAGAGCCATCCAAATCAAAGCAACCAAATTGAAGCTAGGTAGAAAAAAAAAATTATTCAAAAAACACCAACATTGTGGGGGGAAAAAAATTGAACCCATCATCAAAACAAATACAAAAATCCACATTTTTGGAATTTCAAAACATCTCAATGCACTATCACAAAAGCCTACCTAGGATATAAGCAAATATAACAATAATTTGAAGATTCAAATTTCACTCATTGGAGATAGGATTTAGATCAATATGTTGTGCACTATCATCTTGGGACCTATAACTATCGCTATCCACACACACATAAACTCAATAACATAAATCACTTTAAATGGCAACTCACCTCCAAACCAAAGATTTACTCACCTATAAACCGAAAAAACCAAGCTGAAAACACATAAACAAAATTCACACAAATGCAAAATCAAACTTGCATAAAAACATTGAAAACCTACAACTTGCATTCTAAAATTTCAAGTCACCGAAAGTGATTTGAAAACACATCACTTACAATTATATCCAAAACAAAAAATATTATGAACCCAATTCATATTTGAACTAGTTCCAAACTAATAAAACAATTAATTACACTAACCTAGCTTAGCACTAATGTAATTAAAACTTAACTAAATAGTTAAACTAAAACTCTTGACAAATGTCATGTGCTACCATCATTATAAATTAATCTTGTCCCATGCTATCACTAACTATGAAAATCAATGTATCCACTTTTACTACTTTTGCACTTGTTACTTGTTAATTAAAGAATGAACATAATTTTTAAACGAAACAAGATTGAGCCAAAAAAAACTATCTCCGATACAAATGCAAAAGATTAAAATATTCTTGATGCAATTCTTTTAATATAATCAGTTGATAAGAACCCTTGCCCAATTTTTTTGACAAAAGAAAACAAGTGTTGGGGGAAAGAACAATATGTATTCATGCAAACAACAATGACATGACGGGTAAGTAACCCAGATGTGAACAGAGTAACAATAAATGAAGTGCTATTGGGGCAGCACTTACTCAGCTAGAGTGAACCAAGTACCCAGCAGCACACCATGCAGGATGGATGATGTGTGGAAAGGAAACACTTTTTCATTGAATTCCTCTCCCATAGCTAACCACGCTATTATAACTCATCCACAACTGAGTCATTAGGAGTTTCCAATGGATGGTGCCCTGATGGGTTTTGGATAAGGTAATCCCCAGTCTTAACCATTGTGGATGAACCACAATTGAGTTACCAAGGTGGAGTTGGTGCAACCTAGGTAAAGTATCCTGTAATCCCTCCAACTTTCACCTCACATTCACTAGGTAACTTACCTAAGTAAGTAGTAAAATACCATAGGTAAGAGGATAGGAAATGAAAGTGATTGCTATCAAGGTAGGTAGGTAAGTAATGAATGCACTTGGTGGGTACTAGATAGGTAGCTAACCACAGTGGTTAGCTATGGGACAGGAATACAATGAAAAACATGTTTTCTTGTGCACACATCATCCATCCTGAATGGTTGTGGGGCTGGTGAGTGCTGGTTCACTCTAGCTCAGAGCTAGCTAGCTAGCTAGTTAGTCAGTGAGATCTCAAGGTGTTAATAATTTCAGTATCAAATGTTTATTATGGTGCCTATTGGGTTAGTAAAACCATAGCTCTTGTTCCCACACTTTGAGTAAAAACATCCCCCATTGTCAGTACACAAATACAGTTGGATTCATGAATTATTCCCCCCCTCCCCCCTCCCCCAAAGGACTCAATAATCACATGAATTGAGCAACTCACTATGGTGGTTCCAGCTTCCCACACTTTAGGGTTAACACATTACTACTGGTTACATACAACTAGTAATGATCTCATAATAGCTTTTCATTGCCTGAGGTTGTTTCTGTGTGAACAATTGTGTACATTTAGGTCTTCAGCAAAGTGGCACTTGGCAGGGGACACAGTTAGGACTTGTAAACAAGCAAAAGAGAGTTTTTTAGTTTGGGGGGTGGGGGAGGGAGAGAGGGTAAATTCCATTTTGAAAAATAAAATATTTCGAAACATTATTCATTTTCTTTCAACAAACCATTTCTCTTTGAGAAAATTGCATTTAAAAAATGTTTACATTTCTAAAAATAATAAAATTTGTGCCAAAGTTGCCAAAGTACTTTGTGTGAGTTCATAATTAATTTCAATGATATCCAGATCACCCACTACAAGATCAGTGCTGACAGTTCTTTGTGGCAAAAACTCAAGCCATTTGCTTGAAGTTGTTGGCTTCAAGCTGAATGAACAGCACTTATGCGAACCCTTTCCTTTTAGGAAAATTCCAAAGTTGGTTTTTCGGTGTTGTGTTTGTTGGGGGAGTGGAGAGTCTTCTTCAAAATCTAGTTGCCAATCCACATGAAAACCATAACACAATGGAGCACACCAGGTGTAAGCCATTGTGCCCATTTTCTACACATTTGGAAACTTGGGCTTGCCCAAATTCCTCACAGGCGGCTCACCAGGCATAATGGGTCTGTACTTGGCATGCTCTTAGTACATTTAGAGAACTCTCTATTCTGAACCACTTGATGAAAATACCTCTTTGCTTTGGTGAATGCATGTCATGGATTTTGTTGATTTCATTTCAATTAGGCCATTTTTCTTAAAGACTACATTTACTCTACAATGCAATGTTGTTCATGGGTTTGCTTCAAAAAATGCTTGTCTGTTGATTTAGTACAAATACTTCTACATGTGTGTCGGATACATGTTTCAATCGGGAAGTCCCTCAGTTTGATGTCCTATAGCCTCACCTCTCAAATCAGAATTTGCATGCAAGCTGTCTTTATTGTACTTAGACCAAGATTTTACAAAAGAGACCTTTGGAGTTTTAAGAGTTTTGCAATGATAGACTAGTACATACTCCCTGGTTTTAGATGGAGACATGATTACTTCTTAGTAAAGCACTCAGACAAAATTCCAAAGGCGTATTTGGAAGTCACCTTATATCCATGAATATTATGGGCTGTAAGGCGCCCTCCAACTACACTAGAAAGATCCTGCAACATGTTTATGAAAGAATTGCAACGGGATTTGGAGGAGAAAGAGCAAATGGATATTCTTTTCATTCCTTTGCTATCAGAAATGGGGAACCCATGTATCTCTGTTTTACACATGGGAAAATGTGCTACCCAATTCACACTAGAACTGAGAAAAGAAAGATCTGAAGCACCACAAGCCATAAAATCATCCAGGAATATATATATAAAATACCACAAGATGTCCAAACGGATCAAAAACTGAAGAGTATTGCAAAGGCTACTGTTGCAAGGTAATTTACAGACTATCTGTAGACATAAGAAACCTAGTAGAGTAATAACAAATTAATGTTTGTGAGCACAAGTTACAGGAATTCAAATTAGTATTATAATTTTACTCACTCATTATAGGGCACACATGAGAATTTTTACATAATTTTGACAAATAATGAACATGAAAACATGCATGTAGTTGAAAAGAAAATGAAAGTTGTATGACTTGGATATGGGGAGTGAAATGACTTGTGTAATCAAAGAGAGTCCATAAGACATGCATCCTAAAATGGTTTTGTGAACAAAAAGAATACCCATCTGAAGAATAGCTAAAACCCTCCACTTCTGCCATGCAATGTAGATAAATGCCTGTAGATGCATAGATTATCTCTTGGGTGAAAGTAAAATACACTCCAGTTGAAGGTTTCTGGTGTAGAAAAATCAAGTAAACAGTCCAATCTGCGTAAAATACTATGTTCATCAACCTCCAAATCAAAGTTCCAACATCAGGAGATTGAAATTAGTGTGCACTCCTATTCAAAGTTTAGATGCTATCCTCCAAGATCAGTGCAGACCAGGCCATTAGAATTTGCAACACCAAACATGATATAATTCCCTGCTGAATTAAAAATACATGAGAATTGGCATCCATTCAAATTCTCCAACATATGATCCCATAATTTGCAAAGAATTTGGGAAGAGTTCCAACCCGAGATTCTGACTTACCATGTCACCAAAAACTGCCAATAATATGCAACCTTACAAGTCACTCCTTCCTTGGACCAAGTCTACATGTACAATTCAACACCTACTCAAACACACAAGAAGCTTTGTCAAAGAAATTGCTCTTATGGAGTGCAAACCAAAGCCATACATAATAGCAATCAAAATTGTCGAAGGTGACATACTTATGAACTTCAACCAAAATAGTGCACAAATTTGTCTATAGTGATCATGATTGTATTGTGGAGATGGCAAAGATATTGATGAATCATGGTTTTACTCTTCTTGCAATTCAACATCCATCATTCAAATGAATTGAACTTTAACCTATTCAAATAGCTTGGGTTGTGTCAACATGGCTTCCCTAGCCTCATATTCACAAACTTGTTTGCATGGTGATCTATGGATGTTGGAGTTGTTGCCATGTGAACTATGTTGACTAAAGTAACTAATGTCATCACAACAACAATTTGTGCTACATAAGATGGTGAAGCATAATTTTTTTAATTAACATGAATAATGCAAAAAATGCAACCAGGATGACAAGCTACAACTTGTCGTCTTCTATTTTTCTCATTCTAGCTACATCTGAAACTAGGATGATGAATATAATTCATCACCCTAGTTCATTTTTTATGTTGCAAGCTAGAAGACCAAGACGATGAGCACAACTTGTCATCCTGGTATTTTTTTGTGTTGCAATTTTTGAAACCATGACAACAAGCCACACTCATCGTCGTGGTTTTATTTTTTCTATGTAGCTTATAAGACCAGGATGACAAGCTACCCTCGTCATCTTGGTTCTTTTTGTGTTGCATGTTTTGAAACCACAACACTTATCATCATGGTTTCAAAACATGCAACTTGTAAAACTAGGACGACGAGCGCCAGGCTCATCGTCATGGTTTTATTTCTTTGTGCAGCTTGTAAGACTAGGATGATGAACATAACTTGTCGTCTTGGTTTTGTTTGTGTGTTGGAAGCTTTAAAACCAAGACGATGAACATCATCCTAGTTCGTTGTTGTGGTTTTTTATCTTTGTGTAGTTTATAAGACCAAGACAACGCATTGTGTTTATTATCTTGGTTTCTTTTTTATTGTTCTAAGTTTTGAAACCTGAAAAATGAACGTCATGCCATGTTCATCGTCATGGTAAAAAAAAATTGTTGTTGCCTACAAAGGAGAGCAAAACAAATATTTTACAATTCTTTTGGTTTTTTTTTTGTTTTATGGTGTTGGCAATAAAGTTTTAAAGTATTCTACTAGTGTGTTCATTTTGTTAGATGCGAACTCAAATGAAATTAAGGAATTGTGCAAGTGGCATTGGAGGTGTTATGGAAGAAGGAGGTGTAAAGGTTGGGGTGATTGGACAACAAGTGGAAGATGCACTTGCATTAGCTCCAAATGGGAGTATCAAAGAGGGAATGCAAGTTAACGTTGAGGTTGGGGAAACCTTTGAAAGAAACTGTAGATGTTTGTAGAATTGAAGCTAAGTTACAAAGGACTATTAACATGATAGAGGACCAAAAAATTGTAGTTCATGGGCAAGAAAATGCAAATGGAGATGTTGATCTTCATGTTCAAATTGATGGAGGTGAAATATTGTACCTTACTTATTATAATTAATGGCCCCACCCATCCTTTCTAGTTGAGAGGATGGGTGGGGTTTTTTTTGTCAAATTTGTGATTGCAATACCTTCTTTAGTTGTGGTCTTTAAAAAACCTTTGCTTGCCCCACCTTCATTCTCCATGGAGAAGGTGGGTGGGGCATTTTTTTTTGTTTAAGTTTGCATGCAATACCTTTAGGCTTTGTAGAAGATATTGTTATTTTTAAGGTTTTCTTCTTTTGATGCAAATTTCAACTTTAAAGTTTAGCAATACCTTCATCTTGTGTTTTTGTTCTTTTTATCTTTGTGTGGAATACCTTCATCATGTGTGATAATCTTCTATCTATCTATGCATAACCTTCATCTTGTAGGGCATAACCTTCATCCATAATATTAATTTTCACATTAGGTTTTATGTTTTTGTTTTTTTTGGTTTCAGATGTGGTTGCCCACTCTTCTAGTTGCCATACAGGGTGTGCATTAGGCAAAGGTTGGGCCCAAATTTTCTTGTAGCATTGATGGGTGCGATGCATCTTATACAACCAAGTACAACTTGGTGTGGCATTTGCAAATGCATCACAATGTTACCATGGAGTCGGGCAAGCCTGAACACCCATCTATTCACAAGTAGGGCCTAAGGGTTCAAGATCATGCGGCAATGAATGCAAGGGTCTTGAGCAACCCTTGCGCCCAGTTTTGTTGTAATGAATAAAATGCTATTATTAGGACCAAGAGGCACACATTCCTAAAGTGGGATAGGCTCTAGGTTGATTTGTAATGCACATTTGAGGTGCTTAAGCTCACATTTGTGAAGTTAGCCTTTAGCCACATTCTTCGACTTCTTGGCATGGTTGCATGGGGTGTGGGGGCCATGCCTTTCAACATGCAAACCAAGCTAGAGCATGATGAAGACCTTGCACTTGTGATTCAAGTGACTCAAGCGACTCAAGCTAGGTATGCAAAGGCACTCAAAGGCATTTGGATAGAGTGCAACTGGAAGTCTACATCAAATAAGACATTGTGGTGTAAGGAAATTGGCCTCCTTACGTAATACCATGATTCAAAAATGATTCATGGTTAGTAAGTTTCCAACCATGTCATATTGAATTTTATTTGAATTCCAAATTTTATAATTCATATGCAATATTTATTGTATCATGTTGTTTGTTTTAAGGTTTGAGGTACCACCAAGGAGGTGTTTGTGATTGATATTGTGGATGCATCATTAACTAATCGCATGGTTTTTATGTGACAACATGCCCATGATGCGAGAGGTTTCATCAACACGGTACAAGAAGGCCAATGGGATCCCATCCCCCTCTGGCAATGATACAAATAATGCATAATTTATCTTAGTTTTGATTAAGGTGTTATTTTAGTTATTAGGATTTAGGGTAGCAATTTATCTTTGAGGCAACCACATATTTATTGGTATGACGTATTCCCCATTTTAGGCTGGGGTTATTTTGGACTTGGGCATTTTGTGCACATTTTTGTAACACATGTCACCCATGTTATTTTATTTAAAGCATTTTACTTTCATTTTGCACCATATTGTGTCAATAATTAAAAATACATTCTCAACTACATTTACTGTTTACTTAAAATTTGACATAAAATAATCATTAAAATATTATATGTATAAAAATGCAAAATGAATAATACATCCACACATTAATTAATTAAATATATCAATTTTTTATATATTGTAAAATGAAATTTACATAGAAGTAAGAAAATACATTAACTAAACGTACATGATATTAGGTACTATATTTCAAAATTCAATTAAAACCTTGATTCTTAAACCTTAATCCTAAACCTTGATTAAAGGAAGTTAGGGTTTTTATTGAAGGATTTTTTATGTTCCAAGAAAAAAAAACAAGGAGGATGATTTTGCCAAACAACAACTCGAACACTGACTCATTGTAATTAGCTATCATTTTTAAAACAATATTGAATTTTATTATATTGTTGTTGTTTCTCTCTGTTGTTGCAATGATAGTGGTGTGGTGGGAGATGGAAAACGTACCTCCTCTACCCGATGATTTATCGGAATGTTCCCATGCTCTTCTAGATCATGTTGTGGTTTTCCACCAAAAAAAGAATTTGGGCTTGTTCAATGTGCAAGCGCGCCTATCTAAGTGCTTACATATGGGTGCCTAGAAGGATTATCTAAAGTTATCTATATTGTTGTCACCAAATTAGGCATTTGCTTACAACATTGTTGTTACACTTCATCATCATTTGGTTGAAAAAAACTCAACCTCGAATATTTTGTTAGTTTGATGGGTAGAAAATTTCCAATAGATTGGAAAATAAGCAATTTTCTTCTTTTTGTTTGTTTGCCAATCAAAAGAAGCATGAAAGTTGTGTGTTTCTTGTGTAGCTAATGTGGGACATTACTTAATGTGGAGGATCTAGAGGTTACATGTAATATAGATTATAAATCTTCATTGCTAATATTTTGTTACAAAATTCCAAAACTTCAAATTAAAAGTAATATTTGACATAATTTATATATTGGTTTCATGGTGCACTATTTTCACTTTTCATTTTGAAAACTCGCAATTATACCTACAAAATTTGACTCACAATTCACAACGACCTTTGATGTAAAGGATGCATGAAAATGAAAACAAAATTGTGACTAGGAAATTATTTTGGGTTTAACTTTATGTAAGTTGATAATATTTTAATTTATAATCATCATAAATGCAAGGATTTAAATAGTAGATATTGGGTAAAATCATGGTGCATCCATTACAAGATGATTACATACAATTGCTCAATTGTTATTTTCAAAGCATTTGGAGCACAAATTTTAAACAACCACAATTGGAAAAAAATTCAAGGTTCTAAAAGCCTCATTTGAAGAATGCACCTCTTAAAAATACCCCACCTTTGCCCCACCTTCCTCTTCCATCAAATGTTTAATTAAAATTTCTACCAAGTTAAAATAATTATGCAAATATTATATCTATATAAGTGCAAAATATATATAATTTCAACTAAGTATATCATCATTTAGTACATTGTAAATTAAAATTTACATAATATTCGTAACTTATATTTCAAATTTCAATTACAATGTTTCAATTTACATAGAAATAATATTCAATTACATGCATAAATAAAATATACAACATCAATAACCTATCTTTTGGAAATTTTTAATTCTCAATTAAATAGAAATTTACAAAAGGAATTGCACTATACATAACCATCGGTTTATAGAGTTTAAACTATATATACATATATATAATCAATTCTTATCATATTTTAAATAAATATGAAGACATTTATATGCATTAAAATGAATCAACAATATAATTCCATAATATCATTACTTATATATAATGTACTATTTGATATGTTATAAATAACAATATATTTAGACCAATATTTAAGCCAATATTATACATCATACAAAATAAAATTTACATAAAGACTTGTGTTATATCTTTATAAAATATAAAATATTACCAATCTACTATATAATTATTTTAGGCTAGAAATTACTTATTATATGTCAAAAAGGTTTAAATAAAATTTCAACCATACATAGGATTAATATATGGGAGAGGCCATTTTTATTATTATGTGAACCATTAAAAAAAAATCATGCGTTTTAATCAATTTTTTAAAACATGCATTAAAATCTTATTAAATTAAAAACTTTATGTTTTTATTTTTTGAAATGAGTTTACAACTTTAAGAGTGAAAAACATAAATATGTACATCATTGACAAAAAATTAAGCATGGATTTTTTAATTTTAAAATTTTTGACAAATTCTGAATTATAACATTAATTAGTAAATTTTACATTAAACCTTAAACCCTTATACCATCAATATGACCCATTTTTCATAACATTCATTTTTATATATGTTAAATCGTATTGTAAGGTGAATACATAATTTTGAAAACATGAATTTGATGACATATTGGCGAGGAATCAGGCATTTAAAAAATATTCTTATGTTTCATGGTGAATGCAAATATCCCATGATGATGTAGGTATTACATTTAAACTCCATAATTTTGTTCAAATGTCCTTTTACCTTTAATGTAAAGAACTTTGCAATACCTTCATTACTTGAGTCAATATGTAAAGCATGTTATATTAAGCATGGAATAAGTATTTTTAAAAAAATCCTTTTGTTTCATGGTTTAAGATATTATCACAATATGATGCAAGTATTGCTTTCCTTCTAGGGTTTGGTATGGCTATGCATTAGCCCCCCAAGTTTGAAAAGATATGTTATGAAGCCCAATGTATTTTTGGGATAATTTATAAGGGATATTGTGTAGTTTTGAAGATGAACAATACCCCTCCAATAATGTAGACCCATGGTATTTAATTACTGAATACCTTAATGACAATATTGGTTTCCTTGGAGGTTTTGGTAGGGTTGTGCAATACCCCTCCACATGTCAAAAGATACATTATGGAGTCCAATGTATTTCTAGGATACCTTGAAAGGGGTAATGCATGTTCATTGAGTATGCATTTCCATAAGTAATACCCTTTAATAATTTAGATTAAAATAATTTAACCCATGGTTTTTACTAAATACCCTAAATAGGGTATTGCTTTACTTGTAGGTTTTGGTAAGGCTATGCATTACCTCTCCACATTTCAAATTATGGAGCCCAACGTATTTCTTGGATAACTTAGGGGTATTGCAAGTGTATTTTGTAGTTTTGAAGATGAGCAATACCCCTCCAATAATGTAAACCCATGGTGTTTAATTATTGAATACCCTAATGAAGCTATTAGTTTCCTTGTAGGTTTTGGTAGGGTTGTGTAATACCCCTGCAAGTGTTAAAAGATATATTATGGAGCCCGATGTATTTATGGGATACTTTAAGAGGGGTAATGCATGTTGATTGGGTTTTTTTGAGCATGAACAATACCCTTCTAATAGCCTATACCAAAATAATTCAACCCATGGTGTTTATGATGTAGCCCACTATGGGTATTGCATCCCTTATAGGTTTTGGTAAGGCTACGCAATATTCCTTCAAATTTCAAAAGATATGTTATGAAGTCTAATGTATTTATGGGATATTCTGTGTGGGGTATTACAAGTGTATTGAGTAGTTTTGGGCATGAGCAATACCCTTATGATAGCCTACACAAAAAAGTTTAATTAACCCATGGTGTTTACAATGTAGCGCAATGAAGGTATTGAGATCGTTCTAGGTTTTGGTAGGGCTATGCATTACTCCTTCACATGTCAAAAGATATGTCATGGAGCCTAATGTATTTATAGGATACCTTGAGAGGGGTATTGTCTTGTGGCCCAATGAGAGTATTATAATTTAGGCCAATGAAGGTATTGCATTCCTTCTAGGTTTTGGTAGGGTTATGCAATACCTATCAAATTATTGAAAGATATGATATGAAACCCAAACTATTTCAGGTGTGTCTATAATGGGGTATTACACGTTCATTGAGTATTTTGTTTTATGAACCTAAGTACAACATGCGTTAAATGCATCTAAGTTGAACTGGAGTTTCATATTGCTCTAATTATCCACTTGGTTTGCAATATCCCCATGGAAAACACTCTTTATACCAAACTTACAACACCCTTATGTAGGGGGTGTTAAGTATTTTAATCATGCCCTTATTTATTTTGTTTGAATGAACAAGAGCAAGCTCCATGCAATACCTTCATTTGATTCTTTCCTCATCATTGTCGATCCTTGAAGGTCTATTGATGATATTAATATTTAAATCTTAGTTGACATATGACATAGCATTATGTTAAGATGGTGTTAGTAACCATTGTTAATTAGATTAAATCCTTTTTTTTTTTTAAAGATTTTAAAATCAAATATCAATGGTAACTGAAGTTTTGAAATTTTTGACAAATTAACTCAATGTTTAATTGTTTAGCACGCATCTTTGTTTTACCTAATTTTTGTCTCTTTTTCTCACAAAGAAAGAAAGGAGAAATTTTACTTTTGTAAGCATGGATTAAATTGTAAACTTAAAACACATTCAATATTAATTATTAATTAACATTACATGTGGACATATTAAAATAATAAAATTATATCTAAAATACTTTAGACAAGGGATGGAAATTATTTATTAGAGATTCAAAACAGGTCAAAATGATAGACGAATATTAAATTTGCTTAATTAATTTGCATTGGGTGTCATAGACAACATAAAATTAATTTTTGGGCACTTTCCCAAGTGCCCAAAAAAAAAAAGAAAAGGTTTAGTCCTGAATGCAATAATAGTACATTCAATGAGAATGTGATACCTCAATTTTGCACCCCAGTTTAGTTTGGTTTGATTTGGAGTTGTGAAGAAGCTATGGTAGCGGCAACGGTATGTGCAGTGAATTTGTTCTTCCCCGTTTTGATCTCAAGTCATGAGTATTCGTCGGCAATTCAGTATCGTGCCAAGTTTGCAAGCACGATGATGAAGCGTCACAACTCCAGCTCGCTAGTTTTGTTGCAATGGGCCAGCAAGGAGAGGAGGACTAGGGTAAGCGAGTCTTCTTCGCTGGTTTCCTCATTGGA
>Ga0209208_10010151_pt1 | contig 12270 bp, 10 predicted proteins | sample S1TSphfallax_3_FD_187694 | JGI IMG/M metagenome (GOLD analysis project Ga0209208, IMG submission 187694) | Host-associated microbial communities from peat moss isolated from Minnesota, USA - S1T2_Fd - Sphagnum fallax MG (SPAdes) (version 2) | ecosystem: Host-associated > Plants > Peat moss >...
GAGAGCTTGACATACATGTGGTCCATCTCTGCATCATAGCTGGTCATTGAACTGGATACATTCGTGCTGCACCACGGAACCTGCCATAAGAACTCTTTTCAACAGCTACAGCACCACACCCCCCAGCAACCACAAAGCAAATAAAAAAACTTTAGAGCTCCCAAGCTCCCCAGAACTTTCCAAAACTTTCTGAATAGCTCCAGAAACTCAGCCAATCACAGCTGCAGAAACAATATCAAGCTTGATACAAAACAGATCTCCAAGGGGATTGATACAGCTAGCTACAAGAAGCTTATCAATCCTGTTTCTATCCAAGTACCATACTCTCCAGAAACAGACAACCCCAGAAGAAGTCTTGCAATGCAGACCACACACAGACTATTGAAGGAACTGACCCAAGCGATGGTCAAGCAAGCAAGAAAACACCGGTTTTTCCATGTCCTATCGCATTCCTTGCAAAAACCCACGGCGGAAAACAATCACAGAAGAACACAGAACACCAAAGACTTCAACTTCAGCTCCAGGGAGAAGATGGGTAGATCTGAAAAAGCCCAACGATGATAGAGAGAGGGAGCGGGGGAGAGAAGGATACCGGTCTGGATGGCCGTCGCACTCGTTGCAGCGGCTGTGCGCGAGACGAGAAAGTGGGGTTGAGTTCTTGAGACTCTTTTTACGCTTGTCCGTCGCGGTCTGTCCGTCCGTCGTGACCGCTACGGCTACAGGCTTTCGTTGTGGTTTCTCTGTAGCAAAAGGCTGGAAAGGACGACAGGACTCCACCAAAGGGCTGACGCAGCCCATTATTTTTCCAGTTGATGCTGCTGCACACAGTAAGTACATCAACAGTGAACCGCAGAGATCATCTCTGGCTGGCAACCCTCGCAGTTGCAGCGACAGAACGCAAAAAAAGATGAAAACAAAAACCTCAGAAGAAAGAGATGGAAGTACTACTCTTTGAAATCTGCACAGCAATAATGCTGCAGCAGCTACAAATGATGCTAGTAGAAGAATCCAAGTAGTAGCACCTTGCAAAGCTCTTCTGCATTACACAGAACCTAATCAACAGCAAAGATGAATGCAATTCCAGATGGACAAGACTCTCTTTGTCTCTCTCTGTCTCTCTCTGGTATGTGAGAATTTCCAAGGAGGTACACAACTGCAAATGAGAGATACAGCAAGCTCAAAAGTCCACAAACTCCAGCAGGGTACATCTGCAACAGAGGGAGGAGATACAGTAAGCTCAAAATTCTACAAACTTCAGTGAAGCACCTCAGGGAGAAGACTATTGAGATCATTTCCAGTAGTTCCAACTACCAATACATAAATACATACTCATGACACAAAAATTCGCATGATTGAATGCTTCTTGAGATTCACAGATCAATCCACTCTCAAACAAAATCCTCTTTAATGCAACCTATTGAAGCCATATCTAAACACTCTGCAGTCTGAATCTGCTCTCAAACACTCCTCTTCAAACACAATCTATTGAAGCAATGTCTAAACACTTGCAACCTCAATCTGCTCTCAAATACTCCTCTTCAATCACAATCTATCAAAGCAATATCTAAACACTTGTAATCTCAATCCACTATTGAACACTCCTTGGTGCTCACCATGGCAACCTTCTCTCGTTCTCCAATGGTTAGTGCAACCTTCCCTCTCCTATGGTGCACTGTGATCATGACAGTGAAACTTTCTCTCTCCAAACGGTGCAATGCACTCACAACAGAACCTTCTCTCTCGCTCTCATGGTCTAATGTGCCCACATCAGTGCAACCTTCTTTCATGAATCCCATAAAACAGTTGTACTTGAGGTGAGACCCCTCACATATTCTTGCAATTTGAGAAGCAGACAACATTTTCATTTGACATCAACATCAAGGGTTAGGTTATCAAATCTTCTACAGAAAGTGTTTTGATATCACAATTTGGAGCTCTCATAAACATTGCCTCCCAAAACTGGGCAAAGTGACAGAAATTTGACACTGACTCATTTGATTCATTTCAGAGAAATGTGCTCAACCTAGCAGTACAACCTTCAGCTACTAATTGTGCAAATTTGACACAAGTAGAGAAGTAAAACGTTACAAATGGGAGTTCCCTGTTTCTCTTTTTCTCAACAAAAAGCCAGAGACCACAGTAGTCGTCAAAATCATATTATCTTTAGAGAATCTCTTAATCCCCAAGTAGAATCTGTGTGCATGCTAAATCTTAAATCAGCCAACCGTGATCAATGCAATGAAATGCTTTTGATCTTACAAACACTTCAGGAGTGGCACTTGGACAGTTGGTGCAGAAGGACTCATGCCACGGGAAGGGTTACTTCGTTATTCATCTTTCGGGAAATGTCTTTGCCATAGAGCCCTGCAATGGCTGCGCATGGGTCATCCTGCTTCACCAGCGATTCTCCCACCAACACCTGTCAAGCCCATCCCTTTTCCTTTCTGTGAACATTTTGTTTGCCATAGGTGATTATTGAAACACACAACCAAATAGTCACAGTCACTGAAAGTCTCAAAAAGAATCTATGAACTGATTACTGCAAACTTCACAGCCAATTTCTCCTAACCAGAGCACTCTAAATTTTTCTTCTCAGTAAAAAGCAGCAAGTTTATGTTTCCATAATCTATCAGAATACTTCATGGTTTGGTCTGTGATTTTTGAGATGGATTTGTGGGTTGAAATGGATTTTGTTGACATGAATTTGGGGCCACAGGATACCAGAACAAGTGAAATGCAGTGAACTTACAGCACCAACGCCAGCAGCTTGGACAAGTGCTATGTCCTCTGGTGTGAACAAACCAGACTCACCCACGACCTGTAACCCACCAGTCTCAGCTGTAAGTTAATTACCTACATATACGAGCCAAAAAAAAATGTTGGATGCTGAACTTGATTGAGAAGAAAAACTACGGTCCATCTATGATATCAATATTTTGAAGTGCCTGTGCCAGGTCCATCAGCCTAATTGAATGCTTTACTCTGGTACACCATTCACTGATTCTGTAAAGGCTGTTGTACCTTGCAAAATCTCGTGCATTTCACAACCATACAGATAAAGTTCTTAGTGAGAGAGCTATCTTTGCACCTAGAAAAAATTGCAGTCACACTCTACTACTCATCCACAAATATTTAATGAACCAGATACCACTGAAACTCTCCAAGGGCAGAATCTTACAACAATGCCCCTCTCATGGATGGTTTGCCCTGTCTCTCCCTTGAGAAGATCCACTGTGTTATTTATATCAACCTTGAATGTCTCTGCAGCACCACACCAATGTTCAGCAAACCTCAGTAACACTGCCTTTGGTACAGTGACACTAACTGTGTATAAAACCAACCAGCATCCAGATCATTGGATTGCACCTGAATCTGCTCATTCGATTCAAGTCAAACAGAGTGATTGTTCTCTTTCAATTCATGCACTAACCTACTTTAGATAAGCAGATTTGGCAGATCATCCAGATTGTTCTTCTCTTTGATTAGGAGGCACAGACCAAGGGAATGTATCCCCTGTGTAAGTTGACTAAGGATTGGGGCGACATACAATAGGAAAGTTCATTCTTGGTATGCAAAATGAAACTAGCAGAGAACTCTAAGTTCAAGAAGGAGGTTAGAGCAGAGCAGCTTTTGTTTTGACAGAATTCGGGCCCAGAAAACATACCCAGACTGCGATTGTTGATGCCTATGAGCTCCACACCTGACAAACCCAGCACTCGCTCCATCTCTCTTTTGCTATGCACCTGCATTGAGAAATAGTTTCCAGCCAGAATAAAACTCAGAACTTCACTTGTAGGATTGTGATTCTTCTTCTTGCAATATAAGAAAGTGACTGGGATAACACAAATGAAGCAACAAAACTGAGATGTCTAGAACATGAAGTTTAGGGTTAGGCTAAATCACAGAGAAAGAAGAGCAAAAACAGTATTCTCTGAAACAGAGAGACAAAATTCACCACATAATCACCAACCTCAATGAGGGCAGCCATTCCAAGAGCTTTGGCAATCTTGGTCATGTAAGTCAGATCCTGGTCAGGTAAAACTGCAGCGATGAGAAGTACAGCATCAGCACCACTAACCCGCGCTTTGTAGATTTGCCATGCATCAATAATGAACTCCTTGCACAGAAGAGGGCACTGCACAAGCTCAACTGAACAAAGATCAGAACCCAAAAACAGGAACCTCTTAACTGCAAGTCACATTCAGACCAACATAGCAGTCAGTGCAAATGCACATGGCATCCTATGTGATAGAGCTATGACTATTGTGATACAAGTGTTCTATGCATCTCAGAAAAATCCTCAATTTGCAGTCACAACAAAATTGTCAGATGAAAGAGAAAACTCTGAGTACCTGAATCCCAGCTGCATGAATAAGAGCCAGATTCTCAAAACTTCCCTGGAAGTACTTTGAGTCTGTGAGCACACTTAAACAAGCAGCACCACCCTTTTCATATGCTTGTGCAATCCTCACCTGTGTGCAGCTCATAGGGTAAGGTACTACAAATTTTATGAGTTTACTTATAAGAGGAAATACTGAAATGCAATCACAAGAGGAAGACAATCAAGGCTTAGATGAACAAATTCACTACCGGATCGAAGTTCTGTTGGATCAAGCCTCGACTTGGGGATGCTTTCTTCACTTCAGCTATCAGAGCTGGTCGCTCTGTTTCTGCTGCCCTTGCTTTCAACGTGCCAACAAAATCCTTTGTTGGAGCAACACCTGCCATTGCCTTTGCTAATGCAGTGAGAGGTGTCCTCTCTTTCATCTGCATACAAATCAAACAAGTCAAGCAGGATTTCATTTTCTTTTGGCCAAGCTACCAAAAATTCATGACAATGCAGGCCACCTTTGTAACCCTAATCCATAAGCAGCTGCTCATAATCCCTAACACTCCAGGCAAAGCCTCAGAGACCATAACATCCCTGGAGAAAGGGGAGAGAATCACATATTTGGATTGGACATACACCAAATATGCATGCAAACTTGATGTATTAGCCAATGAACCCAGTTGTGATCACATATGCTACAATCAACAGTTTTGCATTGGCAAGCGTTTCCATGAGAAAAAAGGATCCAAAGGGAGCAGTACCAAGCAAACTATCTATCTCTGTCTCAGCAGCACAATATCCATACAAGTCATCATCACCCTCAGCTGCCTAAGGAACCCTCAACAGCATCACACTGAAGTATATCTGACAAGATATCTGCACAACTTGGCTTTAACCCAAATTCCAGATGGCATCACCTTCTTGCTGAATCGGGACTTCTTGGTTTACCTGACTGATTAATCAAAAGAGGCAGCATATTGCACCATAAGAATTTCCAATTGCCAAATTTTTGAATCTAACCCTAAAGATTGCTGAGATGGTTTTGGAAGCAAGACCTGTGCTATTTCACAGTCCTTGTGCCACACAATTTCCTCCAAAATATTGCGGGGTGTGTTACCCTCGCTTTGGATCTTGAACTGGAAAGGACCAACATTGTGTAATGGTGGGCCAGTGGGAGGTCGTCTCCGTATGGTGATGCCTTGTGTATTCCTCATTGCCTCTTCAGCTTTCCGCTTCTCCTCTCGCTCTCTCCACTCTGGTGGCATCACTGGCATGTTGCTATGTGGTTGAAACTCCAAAACGTCTGGAACAGCATTCTGACTTGAGGATTCCTCGCTTTCTGGCTGATAATAGAACCAGAAGAGGAGAACAAAAACTGAGTATGGCAAGAAACACATTACCCCACATTGTCTCTCACAGAAAAAAGAGGGATCGACAATGGAGGCTATTGCCCAAGAATTACCTCTAAGGCAGAGCACGAGACCGAAGTTCTCTCAGTATTATTGATCATCATGAGCTTCAACCTTGTGAGGCTTCCCGAAGAACAAGGTATTCTTACGAATGCCGAAGAAGAAGAAGAACAAGAGCTGCTAGAGGTCATTACACGCATGGTCTTTAATGCAGGATTGCAACGCACTGCTGAAGCTGTCAATGACTCCATTGACATTGTTACCTCCTGTCACCACCAAGAACCAGAAAACCCTAAAAATTACACACTTGAAAATCTCGCACACAACAAAACACGAGCTAAGCAAGGAAAAACACACACACACACACACAAACTCTCATCCTCACTTCACAATCCTCCAACAACAAAAAACCAAAAAGAGTCGCCTTCTGTCTCTCTTGCATCAATAGTTCAAGATGACAGTTTTGTTTGTTGTTCCCGCTCCGGTTCTAAAACAGCTGCACAGAGAGGAATACCGGCAGCAAGAAAAGACTCTGACTGCAAACAGATTTCGAATCCAGCAACCAAATGGAACAAAATGGAGGGAATCAACCAAAACAAAACCGAAGTGCCTACCTACTGCTCAGATGACTGGAACTTCTGCAATTCGTGACAGAAAGAAGCGAAATCTGTTTGATTCTTCCTCTTCTTCTTCTTCTCATTCTCTTCTTTGTAGTTGCAGATTGTTAATCCATCTCTCCAGGTCGATGAGACGACAGCCAAATCTTCAGGATTTGTACTCTTCCCCCTCTCGCCGCTGCCTCGTCGCAATCCTCGAGAGACCCAGCAGCGAGCGACAGACAGGAGAGAGCAGAAGCGGAAAGAAGCGAGAAGAAGAAGAAGAAGAAAGATCTTGTTTTTTCCTTTTGCGAAAAGGAAAAGAAGAGAATGAGAAGAAAGAAAAAGGGAGAAATAAAAAGGGTTTGGATTTTAGTTTTGCCAAAAAGAAAAGAAAAAGGAAAGAAAAGAATGAGAACAAGAAAAAAAAGGGAGAAAGGTTTTGCTTTTGCCAGAAAGAAAAGAAAAGAAGAGAATGAGAACAAGAAACAAGAGAGAGAGATTTTATTCTTATTTTTGCTAAAAAATAAAAGAAGAGAATGAGAAGAAGCCGAAAGAAGAAGAAAGATCGTTGTTTGTCTTTTTTGGCGAAAAGGAAAAGAAGAGAATGAAAAGACAAACAGGGAGAAAGAATTTTATTTTTTATTTTTTATTTTTTTTGCTCATTTTAAAGCCATTGGTTCCATCTCCTTTACACACAACTAAAAATAAATAAAAAATTATGTAGTACCCTATTAGTTTGTTCAATTAGTGCACACAATTCAAAATGGAGATTATGTAAAAATTAATAATGTACAATCAATCAAACAAACAAATACAATAACTTACTTAAAATGTAAGGGGCAATATTACATAATTTTAATATTGTTTTATTTTATTTACTTAAAAAACTTAAATTTTGTTCACTTCATTTTCATGTTTTTATATGTTATTAGAATAAAATTTTAATTAAACTTTTGTCTTGCTCATTACATTTTCTTTTTCCCATATAATTTGAAAATCTTTTTTTGTTTTTGTAGTTTTCATGCCCCTGACATCTATGACCTTCCCAAAACTATGAGATCCTTTGCTTTGTTTTGGATATTACTTGAAAGCCCTCAACGAGATGATGTGCACATTTGTCATTCCACAAATTTCAAAACCAATTGAGCAAAGTTATTAAATCTATAATTACTTTTGTCTTTAAAAAATTTTAAATTAAAATAATTTTCTCACAATTGGATTACATTAAACCTAAAAAGCTCAATCCCACTTTGACCTTTGGTGAACACAATTTCTCCAAAGATACTCAACAACAGTCACATTCATGAGGACTGCAAATGGAAGGCTGATACATAGTCATCACACAAAAGGTATCCCATGAGGTACTCTAGACTAAGGGGCATCCTTCATGACAGTGTTGAGATGGTTGCCCCCATGCCTTCATGATCAACAGGAGCTGTCTCATTGAACATCTTCCGGTGTGGGAGCACTTGGACCAAACTGATCAAAGCTCAGTTTTCCAAAATGCCAGAGCTCAAATTGAATCTTTTGCAAAAGATTGCGGTGGGAAACAGATGTCCTCCTTCTCTTGCTCTGGACAACAACAGTGCCTCCAACTGCAATTCTGGATAGGACCTGCCCTGTAAAGTTCTTGTTAATCTAGTGGAGCAAAAGGTGCACTGCTAGGTGCCCCAATTAGAAACTACAGGACCTAATGCAGCTGGAAAACCAGGAATACTACCTGGCATCTTGGTGTTCCGTGATACAGTTGCACATTTTATCAGGAAAAAAGCTTTCATTTGGAGGACAGTTTGACAGACTATTCCCACTTCACTCCTGGTTTCAGCTATTCTAGTGTTCTGCTGTATACCTTCCTTTCCTTATGACAATGTATTGTTCCATCTATCTTGTACATTTGAAGGATCAAAAGATATCTTCATAGTTTTACATGTAAGTCTCATCAGCTCATAATATTATTCATACTTTTCCTTGATTACAGTGCCCACATTCCTATATACAGTCATCTTACAAAAGACACAATGTCTTCAGTCACAATTTGATCCTGTCTTGGGAGTCATAGCCCTCCCTAGAGCACCTATATAGCACCTGCCTTTTCCAACATCAGTTCTCAGAACTTGAATAAGAACTGAGGACATACAAGTCTGAGAAAACAGAGGAGCCAAGAGTTATGATGCATCTGCATCTCATGAAAATGTGCTGACCTGTCACCGATTCCCTCAATTGCTGGAAGTTCCAACCTCTTGAACCCCAACGGCAGCACCAGACTGGCATCATTGAAACACAGTATAAATCTTTGAGCCCAGAGATCTCTCTCCACCACTGCTCATCAGCTCCACAATTTGTCTGGTTTCTGTGCTTATTACAGATTTCTGAGAGTGCATATCCTCAGACTTGGATGTGGAGGAAATCCAACCTTCCTTTCCTGAAAGAAGTGTGCTTCCATTTCCAACTTCCGTGAAGCCATTTTTGGATACCAATGACTAAAGACATTTCAGGTACCAGTCAACTGTACAAAGTTACCTCCAAGGGCAGGGCAGCCCATGGCAAGCAACACACAACCCCTTTCAAATGAATCCTCTCCTCTTTTGTTGCCCAAACCATGGCATCCTCCATGCATTTAAAGTTCAAAGCTGGAGAACACACATGTGACTGGGACAAACTTTTAATAGTGTTTTCTCCGTGGTCTCTTGCTGAGCTCCAAATACTTGCCCCCCATGAGCTGTAAAACTTCCTCCCACAGTCCTGCAGTTGAAGCTGATGCGATCAAGTCAGAACTACAAGCTGCAACACACCATAGACCTGCAGCAATCTCCTTCTTCAACTGATCAGAGCCCCAGCCAGAATAGCCAAACACAAATCGAAATCCTTGTGGTAGAGAATGGTTTCCCCCCTTTGCAAACTCAGCCACAGGTTCCAGGCCATCAGATGTTCCATAGTACACACCAGGAATCACTTCTTGAAAACCCTGTATGCCACTGGTACCATGCAGCAGAAGAAACACCTCTGTATCCATGGGGCCTCCAAGATATGCCTGAGGACCAAAATTTCCATTTTATTGCCACACTCACAGACATAACTCTGGAGAAAGCTGAACAGATCAATAAGAGATTTGAAAATCCTGAACCCTGAAGGGATATCATATGTTCCTGACTTCAGAGTTCAATACATGCACATATTAGCACGGTAATAATTGACCAGCTCAACCATCTTGCAAGGCTTAAGGGCATCATGTTTCCATAAACTTGAAACAAGGATGGGAAAAGAACAAAGAAAGTGGAAAACATGGCCAAGATAACCCAAGGACAATAAATCACTACTGTAGATGAGCAAAAAGAACTCAAAGGGATGAAAATGTAATGCAGAACATCACCCTGGGAAGGGGAGCTACTAAGGAAATGCTTTAAAAGCTCTTTACTGTAGTTACATTGCTTACCAGAAGATAAGCAGTCATGTTATACCTGACAGTTGCCAAAATGTTTGACCAGAGCCCAATCATTCAGTTTGATCTCTTTGATGCGGCGCGATAGGGGTCTGTTGAGAATCAACCCATATGGACCCTCTCTGGGATTACTTGAGCCTGGGCTCAGCAGCAATACCACAGTTCTTTCAAAGTTCTGTTGCCCATCCAATTTCTCAGTTGCTATAAGCACACACCCTGCTTCTGGTGCCAGGATTGGATGTGCCCAATGTGCTGCAGAACTTTTGGTACCAATGCTTTTACTTCCAGGCTTCTCTGACTGAACAAGTTGTGCACGAAATGCCCGCCAATCCAGTTCCACTGGAGCGTCACCAATCTGTTCATGTCCAGACAAATTACGAGTTGTAAGATGCCGTATTAAAGCTTCCATCCCAGAGTCATGAAACAATTAGCATTTCCATGTTGTAAACAAACCTGGAACCACATAAACAATATCCATTACCAGCAAGCCTCCCCTGGGGAAGAGGATCTCTATGAGTGATCACTCTTCAAAGTAATAACAGACATCAACTCTAGAGAGTATATTCTGGTCCAAGTGAATTCTACCAGATAGAACTTGGGATTACAGTACCCAAAGTGCAGGCATTTACTTCCGGGGCTTGCACCATACAAGACACAAAAATCTGATACAAACTCAGTACCCAAGCTGGACATAGATTAAGTAATAAATGGTAGGTATCAATGGGCACTTAAGCTCTAAACTTGCACTATATAACTTCTCAGTGACTTACTCTGCCTCCAATCAGCATGCTAAGGTTGATGCAGAAAAAGTGCAGCATGCATGAATCTGTGAATCCAAACTAAAAGATCTATTAGATTGCACAAAAACCTCCACAACAACACTTGGAAGGTGATGATGTTGGCTAGCACTCAAGAGACACAGGTAATCAAATAGTCAATAGTATCCTCATTCAAGCCGCCACAAGCCTGGAAGGGTAAGCTTCATTCCAGTTGAGCTGATCCCTTTACAAGCAACATAGAAGGTAGTGGTTAGGGCCTTCTGCACCCTGAACATATCCTTTAGGCACACCAGTGTCACTGCTAGGATGCAGAACACCCACTAAAGTCACTGGTAAAACATATGTATGACATTACAGAGAAATATCAACAACAACACTTTGCAGGTACCACAACAATGTCCAAACTAACCTCAAAAATGATGAACTGGGGACTTCTCTAAATGACACTAAATGCCTGAGAAACTACAAGAAAATGTGAAACCTCTGACCAAAACACATAAGTACAAGATCCCAGCACCAGTAATTTACACCAGATACAGAAAGTGGTAGTGACAGGGTGATAACCTATACCTGGAGTTGTACGTCCTCAGCCCCCTCAGAGGCCGATAGTTGATCAGGTACAGCTTTTGGATCTTCTTCATCTGGTGCTGCTTTGCCAGTACTGCCATGTCCAGATGCTGTGCATACATGCCCTGCACATACACCACATATTCCAAAACAAGAATTTTGCTAGATTCAATGGGAGAGAAGAACAAAATGCATGTACATATCTGCCAGGAAGGGCTTCAGCAGGAATAGTGAGCTGCAACAGGATTCATTGCACACAAACATGTGAAAGGTTGCTATTTTGCACATTGCCATTTTGACACAAGACTCTCCCATGATCCAAAGAGTTGAAGTTATTAGTCGAAAAAAGAAAAGAAATGCTCACCTACAGAACCTCAGACCCTATTTCCTGTTGACTCAAAATTGACCTGTAGATGTGAATTGCAACCATGATGGGGTACAATCCAGAGTTCCAGTGAGAATGATCAGGGGACCAAGTTTTCTCTACCCCAAACTATGATTTTGCTTTATTAATTATCTTTAAAAGTACTGCAAAATTCTCCATACTTATGGATCAAGTAAACCTGAATAGGACTGAGAAATGATCTGATAATAGCATTACATAGATTTCACATCTGGCAACATATCAGCAAATATGAAACAGATGAAGCCACAACCCAAGGAACCCCCCATCCCCACCCAAAAAAACAGAGGAGCAGTTTGAACAACACCAATGGTCTGAGGTATGTTCAGAGACCTTCAAGAGCACTGTGTATGGTATTTATCAGGCCCCAACAGGACTAGTGCTCCATTTCATAATTCTCATGAGACGAATCACTTCATTTACAATTACTGTTCTCATAGGTTGCCCACTGTTGCACAATAACCTTGCAATTTGCAGCACAAAAAGAATAGGTGCACACTGCATCTTTCTCACCAGCAACACAGACATTAAAAATAAATACAGTCACATTTGAGACCAAAAAGGCACTTTTAATTCGACCAAAAAGCGATTGTGTTCCAAACACATTGCACATGTTGCTACTGGACTTTTTACAACACACGAAAGCACGCACACCGGCATACATGCCGAGGAATCGCCATCATTCATCCCTACGGCTCTGCTGCCTTGCCGAAATTGTTTTTAAGGAAGTTCGCAACACTCCGT
>Ga0209208_10010152_pt1 | contig 12269 bp, 17 predicted proteins | sample S1TSphfallax_3_FD_187694 | JGI IMG/M metagenome (GOLD analysis project Ga0209208, IMG submission 187694) | Host-associated microbial communities from peat moss isolated from Minnesota, USA - S1T2_Fd - Sphagnum fallax MG (SPAdes) (version 2) | ecosystem: Host-associated > Plants > Peat moss >...
TCTGGGGTGTGGAATCTGGATTGAGGTCGATTCTTACGACAAAGTTGGTAGGAGGAAGAAGCGGTCGTAAGCGGCAAATGAAGGAAGGAAGATGCGGGAACGAAGGAAGGAAGGGGGGAGCGGGGGGACCCACGCACATGCAGTAATTGTGAGTGCAAACAGGGAAATGGGAGGAATGGGCCGGCGGGAGCGGGGCGCGGAGGAGGAGAGGGTGATGGGATCACGGGCATTATCGGCTGTGGACTCGGCCTTCGGAATACGCTTCCCTTCCTTATTTCGCTACAACGCGCTACTCTTCTTCTCTTCTCGATGATTGCCGCAATTATCGGCTCGATTGCTGCGTGAAACTCGGAGCGGAATGTTGGCAAATAGACACAGGAGCGACAGAGACAGAGACAGAGACAGAGGAACAGAGAGGAACAGAGAGAATAGGAGAGGAGAGACAGAAGGGACAGATCCACACACAGAGAAGTGGCACAGACAGAAGAGAGACTAAAGAGAAGAAGACAATGAAGAGAAGCCACCTCTCATTGAAGGGATCGGAGGAGAGGGTGGTGTGGTACCAGTAGCAGCAGTAGGAAGCTAAGTAAGAGAGGAAGAGAGGAGCGACAAGTACTCTTCTTCGTGAAGTTCAATTTTTGTTTGCAAGCAACGTAAGCACGTTTGCGATTCCTGCAGGATGTCTGCTGCTGGTCAGGGCGGCTTTATCATCATCTGAAAGCAGATTGCATGTTTTCTTTGCGGCTTTTGTTCTGATCTCTCTCACACGCTCTACTAGCTTCTTCTTCTGGAGATTGTTGCCCATGCCGCCACCGCTTACAACGAGAGGGCATTTGAGTTTTCTTTGTCCATAGCGCTTGCAACATAGCCTATTACTAAAGTTGAATATCTATCTTTTTTCTTCTTCTTCTTCTTAAGCAGATTGTCTTTTGTGAACCCATTTGTGGAAGGGTTCTTCTTTCAGCAATGGGTTGCAACACATCCAAATCCTCCAGCTTCGCAAGTCTGCAAGTGGAGAGAGAGAGGATACCCTTCAGAAGTCTTTCCATGTTGAACTACCGCACAGCAGCACCACCCAAGGAGGCAGGCTTGCAGTACAACACACACACAGTGGCGCTCACATCCAGCACCTACGGAATCATGAAGCTTGTGGAATCGGCTAATGAGGATCGTGCACTTGCATCTGTCATCGCCGGCGGAGCAGGAGGAGGAAGAGACGCGGGAGCTCCTGGTATGTACAACACAGCTGCAGCAGCAGCAGGAGAACGAGGAGTGAAAAGGTGGGAATCAATGCCAACCCCAAGGATGATGAATTCCTTCTTGTCGCAGAATGGGTTGTCGAGTTCATGGACTGACTTGGGTATGGAGCAGCTTCCACATGCATCCAAGCTACTTCTTCGAAGCTCCATCCTCAATGAGAAAAAGAAAGACAGGAATTCCTCATTCGAGGACAGGAAACGCCACAAGAAGATGATGAAGATGTCCTCCAAGGATCTGGAAGAAGAAGAGGAGATAGAAATCATTGATGTGTGGGAGCTCATGAAAGGACTTGAAGAAGACAGGACCCCTACTACTAGTACTACTACAACTCCTTGCTCTTCTTCCCCATTCCTCTTGCCAGGATCCCATGCCACTTACCTCACCGCTGCTGCTGCTGTCGGCCATGAAGAAGCACAACACCACAACGTGGAAACATTATTGGGCTCGGTTGCAAAAAGGCATCAGCATGTGAAATCTCTGGGGAGGACTAGATCACTTTCACAGCTTGATGACATGACTGGATTTGATGTTACAATTGTAGAGAGTAGTCTAGAGGAAGAACCCCATTATTTTTACTCAACTCAAGAGCTCAATGTTGTAAATGCTGTTGTTGCTGCTCATGTTCGCAACAACTTGAGCTTCTCTGTAGTACATGATGAAGCTGCTCAAAGCACAGGTAGAGTCAGAATGGAGAAGGAACGGGATTTCACTGAAGAATGCATACCACCAAGCACTGGTCAAAATTGTCAGCAAGAATGCACAGCAGCACTGAATACTGGTCAGAATCAGCAGCAAGAATGCACAGCAGCACAGAGCATGGTTCAGAAACATCATCAGCTGGAAGCTGCAGATGGTTTCCTTGAAGGTAGTAGTAGTAATGACATCAATCTGTTTGATCCCAACATCTTGGCTGACTTTGCAGATTCCTTTGAGCGCAACTCAGAAGCATCTGATTGTTGGTGCCATGTAAGTAGTGATGGAGAAGAGTCGACTTCATGCTCGATGAGCACTTCAGATGATGATGACAGTCCCTTCCATTGGACAAAGATGAAGAAAGTGCACCAATGCAGCAGCTCAGAAAGGACAATCTATGAGCAACAGCAGCAGCAGCAGCAGCAGCAGCAGGAGTTGCCAGTCCCTGGCACTGCAGAATTGGAATCAAAGAAGTGTGTTTCATTGTCAATGACGAGAGGTAGTAAGAAGATGTCATCTTCCAAGGTCTCTCCTATTGATGACGAGGAACGGAAAGGATCTCCTCTGGATCACCCTCATCCTCTTGCAAGCTATGAACTCAAGTGTCCTCCAGGTGGGGAGGAGAGAGTTGTCCTCTACTCAACCAGCTTGCGGGGAATCCGACAAACATTTGAGAGCTGCAACAACGTGAGGATGATACTGGAGAGTTTCAATGTGCATGTTGATGAAAGAGATGTGTCAATGCATGCTGGATTTCGGGAGGAACTTAAAGCGCTCATTGGGAAGCCAATAGTATCCGTCCCCAGGGTTTTCATCAATGGCTACTACATTGGAGGAGCAGAAGAAGTCATAGAGTTGCATGAAGATGGCTTGCTTCTTCACTTGGTCGAGACTTTACCAGTCCAAACCTCGAGACAAATCTGTGACTGTTGTGGAGGTATTCGTTTTGTCCCCTGTACAGAGTGTAGTGGAAGCTGCAAGATCCTCACACACAGCACAAATAAAGTCACACGATGCCCTTATTGCAACGAGAATGGCTTGATCAGGTGCACTCTTTGCTTTTGAAAAACAAACTCTTGTTTAGACACTTCTTCTGTACACTTTCTTAGCAGGAAACAAAAGACCATTATTTCAGACCAAGTGTTTGTTCAGTGCGTGGTTTTTTTTTTCACAAAAATGTTCTTTAGATGATTAATGCTGATACCCAAGTTTGAAATTTGAATCACAAACCTTAACCAAAATGTTTAGGTATAAAAACTTGGGTTTATAATGCAAGCCTACGTTTTGGTCAACCTTTCATACTGGACAAAGAACTCTTGGAAGGTCTAGTTTGTGACATTAGTAGAAACCGTGATATGCATGCACCTTGTTTCTAGTAAGTAGATTCAAGCACATTATTATTATGTCTTCAATAGGAATTCTCTTGATTTGGTCAACCTCCATTCTGGGACAAAGGAACTCTTGGGTAAAGATATTTGTAAAACGCATGCACAAAATCTGGATGAGTTTGTGTAAAATTGAACATTTCAATTCTGAGAGTGCACTATTTTCAACTGGTTATGTATTTTTTAAGCGCACTTTCTTGCCCATATTTTATTTTGAGATTGCTCTTTTGGGGTTGCTGGTAAGAGAAGCTTGTGTGACAGTACCATGAAGTCTTCTTGCTGTCTGCTTGAGTGATGTCTTTGCAGTGGAACTTCTTCACTAGGACCTCCACCCTGTGCTTGATTCCTTTTTATGTGCATGTGTGTTTTCTTTTCAATTTTTGGATTCATGTATTTGTTTCTCTGTTCATTCATGAGATGCAAGTCTCATGATTTGCAATCGTTCAAGATAGCAATTGTCTTCAGCATGTTGTGTGTTTCTTTCTGGTACCAAAGAGAATTGAGTCTGCCCTGTAGTGTCAAAGCACCGTAGATGTTTGATTTTGACTCAAAACACTTCATTTGTAATCTAATAAGGACTTTGCTAAGATATGGGTTTTTGCCTACTGTGTATGTTAAGCTTTCAGTGTCCAAGGTTTCACAAATAGACATGGAAATTTTGTTTTCCTGATTTACTCCCATCATTAATTCCACATGGAAAATTTAACAAAATGTTTTGCCCTATTTTATTCACAATTGTTTCCACAATAGCATAAGTCTGTTTATCATATTCACTTTTCTTATAACAGCAAAAGTTTCATCTAGGCCAATCACAAAGATTGGACAAGTTTCATACCTGATGAAACACTAGCTTAGAGTTGTGAAAGATTAGACATCACAGAAACAATGATACCAAAGTGTTCAAAATATTTGAACCACTCTTGATCAATGGTAACAAATTGGATCTTCACAAAACTTCACAGTGTACTCAGGTAACAATTTGCTTTAGAGAAGTTCTAGCTTCATATTTGAAGGTGCATCACAAGCAAAAGATTAACCCTTTTTTGCTTTAGGATCACTACATCTGCAATCTCCAGGGCCCAAAATTTCCAGGATTTCTTTAGCATCCCACCCAAGTAGGTACAAAATATGCTGTTTGGATTTTGGATCAGACAAACCCACTTATTTAAGGCATTTGACTTCCGATGCAGACTGTCAAGTAGACTCTCCCTTTCCAGCCCCCTCATCATCATTATCATCATCTTCTCCTTCATCAGTTTCATGGCCCTTACCTTTTGGAGCAAAATTATTATTGTAGTTATTAGGCTCTGGATTGCAACACTCCAAAACAAATCATGGAGGCTGGCTGACTGGATACAGAAGGTTCATGTGTTCATGAGCAATCATTGAGACCAGATTCCAAATCCATTAGGGTACCATCAAAGACCTAAGACCTGTGTTTGTTAGAGCAACTTTAGTGATGTGAGGCGGTCTCAGTACCACATCCAAATTTAGTGTTCATGTTTGCCCCAAACCATAAACAGTAAATATTGGACAGCATAGTGAGAGAATATCTATATGCCACCACACGAGGGCCGATCACTGTGGCCAGCCAATCAGTAGCAGTCATTGGGTGGCAAATCACTGGTACTGGCAAACCAGAACCAATCGTTTTCCTTTTGCCAGCCTTTTGAAACCTCCACTATCCCGGTAAAACTTTGCAGAAGCAAACCCAAATTCAATACTGTATAAGCTTACCTCATCCAAAATTTGGCAGAAAGGCCATTTTATTGTTGCTGCTGGAGATGCTTTAGTTACTTCCACAACCTGGAACTCCAAAACACTGCACATCATTGCGAGCTAACCTCAAAGAAACACAAGGGGGGTCAAGGGTTGAGAGAAATTGGGCCTGCAGTAACAACAACCTGTCCTGATTAGTAACCAAGTTACAAGTGCAGATTTCCCGAAGGGCAGTTGGAGGAGGATACATTCTTCTGAACAGACTGAATTCAGCTTGAATGGACTCAAAAGCAGCAATTTCACTTCAAATAAATTTGATGCAATAAAATTTATTGCATTAAAGAGCAGTTCTCAACAAAGTTTTCTGCTTCAATTGGAATTAGTGATGTGAAATCTAACCTGAAGTTGCACTATTTTGCAATATTGAATTGGAAGCAAATCGTGCATTGGAAGGGGCCTGAAATACGTCTACAATCTGCTCTCTGCAATTGCCAGATGTAGAGCTCCCATCCCCACTACAGCAATATACAAGTGACTACTATAGGTTGCTCACCAGCCTTATCCCTAACCTTATCCCTACTGATATTCAGCAGATGATGTTGAGCAGATGACAACATACTGCCTCCAAATGTATGGCACATGAATCCACTAGAACTAATGATTCTGTGGGCACATGCTGATCACATGATCAGCAAGTACACTTAACAAATCATGAGATTAGATGAAAGTCAAAGAGAGCTTCCTGCAAACTGATTTGATTTTGACGCACTGCTTAGAGATCCTTCTGATGTGGAGTGTGCCTGATTTCCTCTTTTGTTCCGATGTTTTCTCTTCGACCTGAATGGGAGGTGAAAGTGATATCCTTTGCGCCTGGTATCAGACAGAGGGCCAGCCTCCACAGATTCCAACTTACCATCTTCCTGAGTGTGGTCCAAAACCTTGTGGTCCTTCCCAATTTCCTCAGGAGTTGACCATTTCTCATCCGCCTTGTGCCATCCTTTTCCAGATATTCCCCCACTTGGCAAGCTCGAGCCTTCATTTCTATGCTCTAAGGTTGCTGTTGATTCAGGCCTCAATGTCCCATTCGAAATTTGCACTGGCACTGAGGCTGGCACTGTTGTTGACAATTCCTCACTTTTTCCATTCAGGTGCATCTGATTAACTGCAGTTCTGTTATGTTCTATGGACTCAACATCTCGTCTGTTTTTAGAGACGGCATTCTGCTCTTTGAAGTGAGCAATCAACTTGTCCAACACACGCAGAGCCCAAGCTACCTCAGCATCTTCAGAGCCTTCTGGTTCATCATCTGGTCTCAGCTCTTGTTCAAGCGTATGTGAGATGGTCATCACAGGTGAATCAGAATGTGGCAGCAGTGCAGCCTCCACACTTGCCAATGGTTCAAGTTGAGAAGAAATCTGACCATTGTGCAGCTCTGCATGTGTCTGGACATTGTGCTCTGGCTGAGTCCTATGATTCAATGTTCTCATCCCAGTATCCACCACATTCTTAGATCCAAAGTTCCTGTCTGAGAGACTTCTAAAAGCTAGCTCTAATGACTCCAGTTCTCCTTCTCTGAAGGGCTCCTTATGAAAACTTGGACTATACTTCTCTGATGGCAGAAAGTCTGTTGATGAGGTTCTGCCATTCAGTGTTTCAGTGTCAACAGCAGCCTTGATGCGCAGGTACATAGCTTCCATTTCCAACCGGTTTTCAAAGGCACTACCTTTCACTGATGATATTGCCTGCAGATGGTTAAACATCTCATGATGAGCAAAAAAAGTTCCTATGACGAGCCACTTCGCATACAAGGAAGAGTTTTTGGAGCAGTCCATATGAGTACCTTCTACATATGCTAGTTAAAGATCATTGCACACCTGATGATCCAAAAGGATCCAGAGTACCTTCTATCTGCCTCTCCAGTTTGAAGGTATGCAAGTACAAACAGTACCTTCTGATAGAGCTTATGTCCATGGCCAACAAGTTGCCGTGCTATGAAATTGATGAGCCAAGGAGGGACAAAATCCAGCTTCATGTCCAAATCGCAAACCAAACTGCAAAATCAGGAATCATGGTAAGACCAATTTACTAAGAAAAGAATCACCTTCAATTTTTTGTCAATAAGACCCATAATGACAGCTTCTCATCAAGGTTCAGGTCAGCAAGTAGGTAAGAGCTTCTATGAAAAAGCTGGGTACCGGAAGAACATGCGGTCAGGACCAATTTTCTGCATTGCAAAGCCACCAGTAACATCCATCCGCACTACATTTGGTTCTACCCTGGGCACATCAGAAACACTGAACCCATCTAGCTTCTCATCTGGCTTATCTGGAGCCTGCAACCGAAGACAGGTAATAGAAAAGTCAAGCTGAGATAGAGGGAAAGCCATCTCCAATCCAGCTATCTTCAATACTTTGCCAATTTAACACATCTTAAGAGTGTCACAAAACAATGGTCCAACAGTAAGATGCCCTCTGTCATTCAACTTCCTAAGTCTATACCTATATTTGCACATTGGACCTTTCCCCTACATCAATATTGATTGATCATGGGCTATCCCTCTTGAAAAGCAAAAGCTACTGGTAAAGTGCTGCAAACACCACCTCTAAAAGCATGTCCAACATCAATTTCTTGACACTGTGCAGCCTACATGATATCCATTCAGACATGGCAACAGATGCATTATCAGTGAACATGATGGCCATTGGCAAACAGCAGAACATGTAGCAGCTCATGAAACGTACCGAACTATACATTACAACAATAAGGTTCTCCTCAAAGTATTCCAGCTCATATTCTGACAGCAAAACTTCTCGCACAGCCAATGGCCAGGGTACTTTAAACCTTCCACCGCCAACACCACATAAATGCCACAAATTAGTGCACACCCAAATTCTTACAAACAATTACTGCCAACTATTTTGAGAAATTCACAAACACCACACCTTGGACAATTCATGAGATTGGTCATCTCACTAACACCCAAAAACCTCTGGCACTACAATAAACAAGCACAGTACCCCTAACAAGAAGCTCACAAGAAAACCTGTCTTGACCCTCCAAATCTGTCCAGACCTGACTTCCGGCTTGGTATTAGAGGTTTTAAAATACTAATATCTACATGCTACAGGCAAGATCCCAGCACATCAAGACAACTCATGAGCAGATGTGTCCATTCCCTTCACTTCAGAGATACCAAAGGACTCCAGTAATACACAGACCCTGTGGAGTTACCTAAGGAGTGAAAGGTCCCCTCCAACACTGTTACGCTTAAGCCAGCGGGATTCCACAATCTTGAACGCTGGAGCAGAAAATTGTGGCCACCTGTACAATATTCAGAGATTGTATAAACAACAGACATACATTGGTTACAAGAACTACTGAACAGTTACCCACATTACTGTTGCAGAGATGTAACAGTGAGTCCTCATCCCAAGACAGTAATGAATGCATAGAGAACTCATAGGAAGAGTGCAAATACCAACACAAAAGTATATATTGCCCGTCAGAACCTGAAAATAGGAAGTAGGAATTTTAGGATCTATAACATGAGGGCATCAAATTACAGACCATTGCTTGTAAAGTGGTGCCTCCCATCCAACACATAAAGCTGCTCAAGGGAAGGCCCATCAGTCACCACCACACAATGTTGTTAAAACTACAAGCACACAGATGCCCTTCATTCCAGCAGATGCAACAATATAACAGTTTGTCCCCTCATATAAACAGAAATATATTCTTGAGGAAATAGCTGGAGTCAAGGTTTATCAACAATTGTCTTGTGATGTAAAACTGGCTAATGCCCTCTGGTATGTATCAAAGTCTTAGAAATGTAGAAACCAAGCCTAGGTTAAGCCATGCTCATACAGGCAGGAATGTGTGGAAGACAATTAATTTCCAGTGTCTGCCCACAAATAACGTAGTTATGTGGTCATTGGTCTCAAAAGCTGTGACTGAATCAATAGCAATTTCAGATCAACTAAAAGGTATTCCACATGACCTGTGACGGCCACTGGCTGGAGGGAGAGAAAATGAGAAGATCCCTGCTAAACAAGGAAAAGCACAAGGAGGCAAGACCTCACCAGTTGCCATGGGCCCATTGATAAGGCCATCCATGCACAAAGAGTGGTACGGAGTCCCCTCTGGCCCTTCACGGTACATGACCCGCAAGATGGAAGTATCTTGCTTCAGCTGAACTAGTAAAGACAGCAAGAGAAGGTCAGATGTCAATTGCAAAGAAAATCAGTTTACCATACAAGGTCTGCATGACACCAAACCTTAAAATTGCCACAGTACTATATCCCAAGAGAGACTGTCTTTTATATATTGTCTTAGTACAAAGCATCTGCACACTTTGCATTCCTAACTGAGGCCACACCAGTGTCATATCACCATTATTGCAGTGAAGTTTCCTCTGGACTCTATAATATAATTTGCTTGATAGACTAAACATAGCATGGCCCTATCAAGCAAGTGAACCACTGCTGTAAGGATGACCTCATGATAGACTGCAATCAAATATTTCCACTGATATCACAAGGGAAACTACTTGAGACAATGATCCTGTGGAGAACACCAAACTCAGAGCCAAACCCAGGGAGGTCCGGGACATGTTCAGTCATCTCTCCCACAGCACAAAAGGTCCCTATATTTCAAAACTGGTTCTTGTATTTGCACTACAAGAACAAAATAAGGCAACAACTCTGTGCCTGCAGAAAATACCAACAACTTGAAGCCAATCACACCTGAACCCCAGAGTGGTCTCAGTGAATAACCCCAGATATGAAACTGCAGTTCTTTAGATGCATATTGAAAGTTAAGTCCTGGAGAAAGAAGGTAGGGACTGTACCTTCCATTCACCTGCAACAACCTTGTTTCCCCTTTCCCCCTTTGCACTCCTCAGGTCTTCCAACAATGCAAACAACTGATTACTCTTCTTCTCAACCAGTTGATCAAACTGTTCACCACCCTCAACTGTTCCTTTGCTTGACACCTTTCCATCTGTGCACAAAAGGAGATGAAGTAAAGCTTGAGGTCTGATACTACTTGTCAGTGTAACTACATCCTATTTACGATTCTATCGTTCTCCTGAAAGAGGACTGACCAGGGGGACCCTAGACCTTGGAATGGCCTCCAGATGACCAGAATTGAAACTTGACAAGAGAGCAATCAACTTCCCAACAACTTTCAGTAAGCTGAATGTTTGACTTGTAGCCAGCCACACAGGTGACCATCTCCAGGCACCCAAGTGATTCTGGATGATGGAGATGGTGCAAGGGATTGGAACCCTTCACCCAATTGCAAGCAAGGACATTGATTGCTCAAGAGAGAAAACTGGAGTCCAAAGCACATTTCTGAAATGGACATGATAGTGAACCTGGGGAGGATTTTTCCAGCTGCTTGAGTACAATTTTTCGAAGCGAGGTAATATCAGAAAGTCCATGTGAAGCCAATGTCTTATCCAACTTTTGCCTCGCCTCTATGATCTTTGTCATGCTTCATTCGTAGCTGTGAAACCTAAAGTACTATACCACCTAATATTCTTCAGTGATGTATCACAGTGTGTAGTATCTTGTCATATGTTGTCACCAAAACAGCCTCCTTTCTCTGTAACCTGCTTCCCTGAAAAGGTCTGTTATACCAAAAGTGGTTCTCCTGCTGCTTTCCTCCACAGTACCAGCGGCCAGGATCTGTTCTTCAACAGCAAACGATGGCAGTGAGAATTCCGTTCATGTTGTTCCGTCTCTCTCTGTGCAGCGCCTCAGCGCAAACTCCTCTTTCTCGTAGATTTTTGTTCGCACAGGAGTTACTAATAGAAGATAGTTGTTGCTATAAAATGCGATAAACTTCTCCAGAAGAACTCTTAAAACGTTTTCTTACAAAACTATTCCTCTATTCTCGGACACGCAGCTACGACACAAGAGTCACACCTGCACGACAGGAATTTCACACAGGAACGACAACAGCACACACAAAGTTCATACAATAAAAAGAAACATAGAGACAACATGCCGTCCGTTGGCAACCAGACTGACTCTCATCAGCCTCTGAGAACAAACATTCTCGAAACAAAACAAAACCCCAACAACATGCTTCCTCCCTTCTGCTCCTCTACCACTTACTTACTCGACCTTCTTCACAGCTTGTTGCGAAACAACAACAACAAAAAGCACTCTCAAACCCCTTGAAAAACAAAGAAACTGGAGACACCTATTTACAAAATGAGACCAAATTCCGTTTCCCCTACCCGTTCCACCCCCCCGGCTCTTTCCGTTACCCCCACCATCATTCTCATCATGTGCAGCAGCAAAAACTCCTTAAGGTAAAGGAGTTTCAACAAAACCTTACGGCCAAACCTCTTGTGTCGCATCACTCCCGATCCCGCCTCCAAGAACAACAGACACAGGGCACCAAGAAAAACAGATACCAAAGCACTGAAGAGAGGGGGATTTCAGTTGCTTACAATTTTTTCAAAGCAGTTTCTCCTTCCTCGTCATTACAAAAATCGTCTTTCTATTCTCCTACGGAAGTCGAGTTCTTCTCCGTGTTAGTGTTCGACTCCGCGCACGTCCGCAACAGGCGAGAGAGAGACACACACAGAGAGAGAGTGCCTCCGCACAAGATACGAGAGAGAAGGAGAAGAAGAGACGAGAGACGAGAAGAGAGAGAGAGTGTGTGTATGAGAGAGTCTTTCTTCAGAGCACACGTTGCTGAATCTTTTTCTCTTTTTTTTAATTTTTGGGCACTAAAATAATAATAATAATAATAATAATAATAATAATAATTTGGCAACTATTTGGGTCAAATTATTAGGTGCCTACTATGTGCCTACTACCTATAGGCTAGCTACAAGCGCCGCCTCCACCCTTATTAGCTACCTACCTCCATTATTATTTTATTTTATTTTTCCTTCTTATTATTTTGTTCTTTTCGTATTTATTACCTGCACAATTGCAATTAAGTCTGGTTGGTTTTTTTGTGTGTGTGTGTGTGGTGTGTGTTTTTTCTAAAACAACTTATTTATTTATTTATTTATTTATTTAAGTTGCGTCATTGGGTTGTCGTCCCAATAGTAATTTAGCATTAAATGGCGAAAGGTTTTTGGAAAAAATAGCAAAAAAACAATTTGTTATAAATAACCCCTCCCCCCCCCAAAAAAAAAAAAAAAAAAAAAAAAAAAAAAAAAAAAAAAAAAAAAAAAAAAAAAAAAAAAAA